>Ga0209719_1003018_pt1 | contig 16119 bp, 8 predicted proteins | sample AD_JPNAS2_MetaG_FD_184421 | JGI IMG/M metagenome (GOLD analysis project Ga0209719, IMG submission 184421) | Active sludge microbial communities of municipal wastewater-treating anaerobic digesters from Japan - AD_JPNAS2_MetaG (SPAdes) (version 2) | ecosystem: Engineered > Bioreactor > Anaerobic >...
CTTTCCCCGGAGATGCTTCGAGATTCCGGCAGTGCATGCGGATCACGGATCGATGGTGATCCGGCGCATGGGAAATCTCTAACGGAGGAAAGCGCGCGTGAAAACAACGGGGGGGCAACGGGGGTGGAGGATGATGATCAGCTATGGATAATTATTGATGTTCTCTGGTAATGAGGAGGAAAAGGGAACTGGAAAGACGTCTTTTTAAGGGATGTAGAAGCGGGGGTCCCCGTTCCAGGAATGGTCTTGTCACTCTCCGACGACGCATTTTTTCAATCATCATGGGGTCGGAATTCGCGTCGTTCGTCATATCTGATTGCTTTAATTAAATATTATAGACCACCCCAGCCGATGCGGGCAGGTTGCGCTATCTTGGAAAGCATAGCGGGGGGATAACGGGTATGCATATGAGTAAAAGGAAACACACTCAGCAATGAGCTTATGACTGGGATTTATTTGAATTTGATAACGATCTTCGGGGAATCATTCATTGAGAACCTTGACCCGAGTCTCATTAAGCTTAAATGACTGGAAAGAAACGTAAGATGATGAATTCTACAATTGACTGAAAAAGGACTTACAAAGACAATTTTGTGGACATTCGAGTAGTCCAGCTTTGGGGATCGAGGCGCGATTACGAGTCAACGGATCTGCTTAATGGAACGAGCACTGATTGCGGGCTGAGAAGCACAGCTAAGTTCTGGTAAAATTCTTCCTGCAGGGCATGATAGAAGCCTGACAGGGATGGAGCAGATGAAGGCCTTGGCCCCTGCTGCCTCAATCTCATTATCGGTACCTGGCCGCGGTCGGGCGTCCCGATCGCGGCGCAATCGAAAGGCCTCATTCAACGATCATGTCTTCAACACCGCCTCCAATCCCATCGCGCAGCGGACTCATCTGCGATACGACTTGATGAGAACAAATGCCGCCTCCCGGCATATCTTCCCCGCTCAGGAAGACCGGCTAACCGGAAATACTTGATTCGGTTACATTCGGTCAAATCAGGAAAATAAACGGATAAACTGCTTGACAATCGACCTCGAATTGGTGGATTGTACCTATGCTTCTGCCGTTATGTCCGGATAGGCACGTTGTTTACTCGGATATCGAACATTGTCCCATCACCCTAAGCAAACCGTCGCAGGACACTATGAGTCTAAAAGCAAGTGGAGTCGAATAATGGAAGACCGATGGCTCTCCGTGGATGAGATTGCAGACCATCTCGGCATTAAGCGGGATACGGTCTACAAATGGATCAGCGAGCGGCAAATGCCGGGTCACAAGATCGGACGGCTCTGGAAATTCGACAAAAAGGACGTCGACGCCTGGGTGAAGTCCGGCGGAGCCAATGAGAGGACTGAGAGCACGCAGCGCACAACGAAAGGCAAACAGGAATAAGATGTCAGTTACGGACAAGAAAGGTCATCGGCAACGATTGCGCGATCGATTTGCGAGCGGTCAAGCCAGCTCACACTCGGAAGAAGCCCTGATTGAGCTCTTGTTGACCTATGCTATTCCACAGAAGGATGTCAAATCCCTCGCCAGCCGGCTTCTTGCCGAGTACGGCAACCTACCCTCCCTGCTGGAGACACCGATAGAAAAACTCACCCGATCCGAGGGCATCAAGGAGAACAGCGCTGTCCTTTTCAAGCTGGTGGATTGGATTCGGCAGAACTACGGCATCAAAGGGTCCGTCAAGGAAACCCCCACTCCTCCGATCCAAGGGACTTTTTTCGAGCCCGCCCCGAGGGAGCAGATCGCCCGGACATCGCCGAAACAGAAGAAGAGAATACAACGCCCCGGCAGCGGTATGTTCGGCAAGGCCATGTTGAAAGAGGCAATCCGGATCTTACCGAGCCTTCCGGAATCGGAGTCTCTCGACGAGATACGATCCTTCGTCCGGAGCAATCTCCATTTTAGCGCCGAACAGACGCGAGAGCGAAACGCGAGTTACATTATTCGCAGGATGTTTCCCGAGGGCCTCGCCGATTATCCGTTACGCGCTTTTGCCAAGGCATTCCCCGACACCCAGGAGTTGAGAGACGTTTGCTTTTACCGTTTCCTGCGGGCCGAACCACTCGAACTGGAGGCCGTCGAAGACCTTATCCTCACCAACCTCGGCACCGGGAAATTGACCCGAGACCGTATCCGCCAATACCTCAAGGAAAAGTTTCCGGAGATCCGAAGCATCGGGGATTGCGGCCAAGCCATTGTGGATGCCCTTTCCGCAGCCGGGATCGTCAACGCCGATAGAACGAAGATCAGCTTCGCCTACCGGGACATTCCACTCCCTTCCTTCGCCTTTGTGCTTCACAGCGAATTCCCCGAGCCGGGCATGTACGACATCCGCAAGCTGGTAGAGAGCCGCATGATCAAGGCCATGCTCTGGAACCCGGAACGGATTCTTCATTCACTTTACGAATTGCGCAACCGTAGTTTGGTCAGCAAAGTCTCGGAAATCGACAACATCCGCCAATTCACGACAAGGCATACGCTCGCCGGCGCGGTCGAGCAACTCATCTCCGGAAGGGAAAAGGCATGAAGTCGACCGAGATCATCGAAGCCCTTCGTCAAAAGCTCACCTTACCCGGGGGGCGTCATTTGTACGGTGTTTTGGGCAGCTACAGCCGGCTCGACGGATTCGTCAAGAAATTACATCAAGCCAAGACCACGAGCGGAGAACCCTTTCCGAAGGCCATCAACGTAAACCGGGGCATTCTGGATGCCATACCGGATAATGATTTCAAACAGCTCGCGGAAAACGAAGCGAAGCGACCCGAGCCCACGGCAGCCCATGTGGCAAGGGCCTTCGAGCAGTTCCTGCGCGCGAATCTCACGGGCAAAGGCATTCTGGTCTTGTCCAATCTAGAGATGCTCTTTGCCTATCACATCGAACTGAACCTGCTTCGGACCATGGCGGCGGATCAGGATCGCATACTGCTCCTGCTGCCAGGACGAAGGTCGCAAGGCCGGATCATCGTGTTCCACGAAATGGAAGGGGGTGACTACACGCTGCCTATGAACCTGATAGCTGAAAACCATCTCTGGGAGATTAGGGAAAGGGAAAGCATATAGACATTCATAGCAGACGAGAGAGTTTAGGGGAGCGAAACCTCCGGAGCAGCGTTCTTCTGCGGTCACCTCTGCTGAAGTCATTCAGCATTCAGTCGCTAAGACTGAGAAAGGAGGTTTGCCTATGAAGGTAAAAAACAATACGGAAGCTCCCCGGTTGAAAATCAACTGGAGACATTCATCCCTGGTGTTTTTGCATCTTGTTGTGTTGATTCTGTCGGCGTTAAGCCAGAATTTCACCACAGCAGAGGTGGCCGCCGGGGCGCTGCCCTAAACTCTCTGCGAAAGGTAATGCGATGGCACGAAAAGTTAGAGAAAACTCAAATCAGTCAGGGCTATTCAAGAGAAAAATATCCCAAATGCCGGAGGGCTACTATTCCGGCGATAAGCCGAATCCGAACCTGCGGACCTTCGTTGAGCAACATATCAAGGAACGGCCCTATGAACCAGAGACGGATGATTACGATGTGCATGCCTTTGATAAACCTATCAGTACTACAAAAACCACTGCAATATATAACATGCACCGTTATGACTCCAAGAAACCGCATGACGCTATAGTTCTCTATATACGACACTACACGAAAAATGGAGATCTTGTCCTTGATCCATTCTGTGGCTCCGGCGGAACGCTGCTCGCCACTCTCATGGAGGGACGCAAAGCCATTGCCATCGACCGATCACCGGCAGCAACCTTCATAACAAAAAATTACTGCACACCAGTAGACGCGTGTGAACTCCAGAAAATGTTCGAGGAACTGAAGCACAAGATCAAACCGGAGATCGACTGGCTCTACGAAACACGCTGTGACCGTTGTGGAGGGAGGGCGACCACGGCCTACATGGTCTATTCTCAGGTCTATCAATGCCCACGTTGCCTAGAGAAGATACCGCTATTTGATTGTGTAGAGATCGATGGGGAAACTGCCAAAGGCAAGCCCAAGAAGGTGAACGCCTGCCCCTCTTGCCACAAAAGGGGCATCAGGGAAGAGATCAGCACGCGGGGAGATAAGTTCGGCGCTGTACCCGTGCTCTTGAGCTACCTCTGCGAAAGTGGTTGCCAACCGGCGCGGGGAGAACGGAGGCATGATGACCCGAGTAAAAAGAAGCGCGAGTACTTCAACAAATATGACACGCAGAAGATACTTGAAATTGAAAAAGGAACAATCCCATACTGGATTCCCGATGCTGATCTGAGTAAAAAAATTCCTTTTCGAATGCTCTACAAAAAGGATTTCAGGCCCTCTGATGCTTCCCATTTTTGTGATCTTTATACAAAGCGAAACCTTTGGGCTTTATCTGTTTGGAGGAACTATGGCAATCCAATGGGTTCAGTAGCAGAGAGCTTGCTCTGTTTTGCTTTGACTGCAATGTCAAAAGGCACATCACGAATGTGTCAGTACGACGAGCAATGGTCGTTTCCCTATCCAATAATGTCAGGCACATACTACCTACCGCCGATCTTTAAGGAGCCAAATGTATTCAAGGCAGTGAGTGACAAGCTCGATGCGTGCCTAAAAGGGTTGACAATCGCGGGCATACGCGAACCTGCTTGGATTTCAACACAAAGTGCAATAAACCTAAATCAGATTCCGACAAACTCGATTGATTACATTTTCACGGACCCGCCTTATGCCGGAAAAGTTCAGTATGGGGAACTTAATTTTATATGGGAGGCTTGGCTCGGTTTAGACACAGGCTGGCAAAATGAAGAAATTATTGTCAATGAAATGCAAGGGAAAACTGAAAGCGACTGGGTAGAAATGATGCAAAAGGCTATGACTGAGTGCTTTCGAGTGTTGAAACCTGGGCGATGGCTTTCGTTATGCTATCACGACACATCAGAAGGGACATGGGCACATGTCCAGGATATTATGGCAGAGGTAGGATTTCTTGTAGGAGATTCGGATAGAGCCCTCTTTATTGAGACAAGCACCAAATCGTACAACCAATACGTAGCGGACAAAGTCAACAAGCGTGATCTCGTCATTAACTTTCGAAAGCCAAAACCCGAAGAAGTAACGGCGGCCATTGCCATTACCGGCAATGAAAACAAAACGACCTTTAATGAAAAGGTCCGCCAGATCATCCGCGATTACATCGGCGCCAATCCTGGCAGCACTAAGGATCGAATCTATGATGAAGTCGTCAGCCGCATGGTCCGCAGCGGTCAGATGGAGGCCCATGACTTCGACGAACTCCTGCGCACGGAAGCGGGAGAAGTCAAAACTCCTGTCAAGAAGGACCTATTCCGGAATGAAGAGCCGAATATCTTCGGCACCCATGAAATTGGGAGGTGGTACCTTAAAGAAACGGAACTTGTGGTTATTGATGCAGCGGAAAATGCCCGCGAGGACGCTGCGGCCGAGAAGATCGGCTCATTCATCAACGGGCATCTCAAGAAACACCCCGGTGATGACGGGGTCCACTACAGCGATCTCTTCGAGGATTATATTTATGCTGTAAAGGACAAGCCGCGGCGGCAACTGGCTGAATTCCTGCCGGATTATTTCTACAAAACCGATCAAGGTACGTGGCGACTCCCCGACTCCGAAGAGGAAGAACGGGCCAAGCGCGAGGCGCGAGGCAAAGGTTTGGGCCGTCGGGTGAAGCGCTACATTGCCCAACTCGAACAAGGCGTGATCATTCCCAACCATGAGCGGCCGAACGACGCGACGCTTGCCGAATGGATACGCCACTGCAAACGGGCTGGGCTCTACGAACAGGGTAAACTCCTATACGAGAAGGGCGGCCTTAACCCCGAGAATTTGTCCGAGGAAGCCATGGTGGGCGTGGAGGAAGATTACCAAGTCTGTGCGCGCATGCTGACACGAAGTTAAGGAGCAAAGTAAAGACAAAACGCAGGATTATGAAAAATGACCGAGAGGAATAGAATCGAAAGCCTTTTGGCACAGGAAGAGGGAAAGACCCTTGAATTCAAGGAAAATTGCCGCTCCCTATCAAAGATCATTCAGACCGTGGTGGCCTTTGCCAACACCGCGGGCGGCGTGCTCGTCATCGGCATCAGGGACCGGACAAAAGAGGTCGTCGGTTTGCCGGATCCGCTCGCCGATGAGGAAAGGCTGGCCAACGCCTTTGCTGACAGCATTCAGCCGCTGCTCATCCCGGATATCCAAATAAGCGCCTGGCGCGATCGGGAGTTGATCATCATATCCGTCCCCCATACCCTCGGACCTTACTATGTGAAATCCGAAGGGATCGAAAAAGGAGTTTACATCCGGCTGGGGTCAACGAACCGGCGTGCCGGCCCGGAGATCATCGAAGAAATCCGAAGACTTTCCAGAAACACGTTTTTCGATGAGCAGCCCTGCACGGAAGTCAACTCGGAAGCCGTAGACTTCCGTGCTGCTTCCGAGTTCTTTTCCGAGGTAGCGCGGCCGTTAAATGAAGCCAGAATGCTCACCCTCGGCCTGTTGGTGAATCGCGGAGGGAAAAACATTCCCACCCGAGGGGCCATCCTGCTTTTCGGGAAAGATCGGCGCGCCCTATTCCCCGACGCGGTCATCCGCTGCGCCCGTTTTAGAGGGACCGGGCCGGAGAAATTCCTGGATCAAACGGAAATCGATGAATATCTTCCCAAGGCGATCGAAACCGCTGTCTCCTTCGTCGAGCGCCACACACTACAGTCCTCCGAAATCGGGCGGATACGACGGACGGATTTGCCCGAATATCCCATTCAGGCAGTGCGTGAGGCCATCATCAATGCGGTGGTTCATGCGGACTACGCCTTGGGTGGGATGGACATCAAAATAGCCATTTTCGACGACCGCTTGGAGATCACCAATCCCGGTTTTCTCCCCTTCGGATTGACTCTCGAAGCGGCCTTGTCCGGAGTCTCCCGGCTCCGCAACAGGATCATCGGCCGGGTGTTTCGGGAACTGAAGTTGATTGAGCAATGGGGATCGGGCATAGGGCGCATCATAGCGGCATGCAAGGCTCATGGTATCCAACGCCCCCGCTTCGAGGAAATCGGGGCGAGCTTTCGGGTGACGCTGTTTTCCGGGGCCATTTCCGAACGGACAGCCCCGGATTGGCTTGATCCGTTGATGGACCACTTCACCGGTTGCCGGGAAATCACAACAAAGGACGCCGCAACATTGTGGAAGACGTCAGACAGAACAGCGAGGACAAGGCTGCGCAGCCTTGTCGAGAAAGGGATCCTGGCCGAGGTGGGAACGAGCCGGAAAGATCCGAAAAAAAACTATGTCTTGAAAAAACCTCTATGATTTTCCTTTGGGAAGGATGGCGATGAAAGAAGACCTCTTCACACAGCGCAAGGGACTCGCCGATATCTGTACGGTCCCGGATCAGATCATCTCCGTATACTCGCTGGAAAAGCATGTTTGGGCCGACTCGAACGCCGAGGCCAGCCGCAAGTCACGAAAGCCGGAGTTGCAGACGATCGAGGAATTCCAGATCGATCCGGTCCGGCCATTCCTCACGGACATTTTGCGGAACATGGCCGCCCCGTGGAAACGGGAACGCAGAGACAATCCCGTCGGCCAAGGATATTGGATTCAAGCCGAGTTCGGCTCCGGCAAGTCGCATCTGCTCTGCTGCCTGGCCTCCCTGGCTCTGGGACGTAAGGAAGCCTGGGATATCGTCAAAAGGAAAGAAGAGGCCTCCGGTCGCGGCAAACGCGAATCCCTTTATCGTTTCTGGGAAGAAGGAATCGAGGCGAAAAGCGGCAAGGGCACCAAGGGCATTTTTGTCATCGTCAAGACGCTGGTAGGCGCGGGTAGCGGAACCGTGGGTCTTGCCGACAAAGGCCGACGACTGGCCGAGTATATCCTCGATGCAGCCAAGGAACAGATCCTCGTTGAGCTCGGCAAGAATATTTCCCTGTATCCGGTGGAGCTGCTGGCCGATCGGTTCATCACCGAAGATCTGGAACGCTATCGTAAAGACCTGTCCAAGTTCCTGCGCGATCCGAAATTCTTTGACGAGGACGAATTCGAAAACGTCGACGATTTCATCCGCACCATCCAGCAGAACAAAACCCCGGAATACAAGCGGAGCTGCGGTAACAAGCTCTGGCGCTTCTATGACGAATATCTGAAGGTTCAGCCTCAGATCGCCGCCGAGACCGAAGATATCCTCAAGCACATGATGGAGACCATTCTGGACGAGGGGTATAGCGGTATCCTGCTGGTATTGGACGAGGTGTCCCTGTTCATGAAAAACCGGGAAGAAGACCAGCGGACGGAAGATGAAAAGACCCTCGTGGTACTGTCGAATCGCCTGGCGAAGATCCACAACCTACCCGTCTGGACGGTCTGTGCGGCCCAGCAGGCCATTGAGAGCAAGATGGGGGTCAAGAACATCATCGCCGATGACCGGCTGAAGCTGGTGAAACTGCTTGAAGAAGACAAGGATTACTATGACATCGTCTTGGCGCGCGTCCGGGAGATCAAAGAACCGGCAGCCATCAGCAACTATTACCTCCATTACAAGCGGGGGTTCACATGGCCCAACAGCATCGGTGAACAGGATTTCCGTCATTTCTTCCCGTTTCACAAACCCGCCGTCGAGGTCATGCGGGCGATTACCTATGAGCTGACCACGACTCGCTCCGCGATTCACTTCATGCACCAGACTCTCAAGCACCAGATCAAGCAGCAGGGCCGCGAGCTCATCCGATTATGGGAGCTGTTCGACGAAACCGTGCGGTACGAAGAGGATCCGAGCGGGGTCCACGCCGGACTTGTGGCTATCAAGACGAAACGGGAGACGGATTATCGGGCGTACGAAGCCTGCAAACGCCAGATCGACGGTCTGACCAAGGGCTACCTGAAGGTGCACCGCGATAAGGGCGTCAAGGTCATCCAGACCCTCTTCCTCTACCATATCGCCCGTACCCGCCAGCAGGGCATCACGCCGGAGGATATCGCTAACTCGGTGCTCATCGAGAGGGATGCCGACGCCAACCCGGATGAGAACAATCAGCATTACGAAACCATCGCTGACAACCTCAAGAAGGAACTGCGCCAGATCGTCCAGACCTTCGACGAGGATAAGCGGCCGAGATACCGCTTCGATTCCGTATTCACCGGGGTTAACCCGAGGGACGAGTTCAGCAAGGCGCGGGACGAGGCCGAATCCAATGAGGCCATGCAGAAGGAAGCATGGGAGCATCTCCTGGCGCTCGATGAGTGGCCGGTGCGTACACGTCAGATGACCATCGACCTATCAAACGGCGTACGGTCTATCTTCCGGGAGATCGCACCGTTCATCGCCCCCTGGGAAGCCCGGGGCGCCGTGCGCCCCGGCGATCAAAACCTGGACGTGGTTTGGCAAGGGCGACTGATCGCCGGACGGGTGGGGATGCGCGATCTCGGACGGATGCTTGCCGAAAACCAGCCTTTACCCCCTATCGAAAGCGCTCAGACGGATCTTGACTTTGCCGTTTATGTCGGTGCAAGACACGTCGCGGACGCCTCCGTGCTCAAGCTGATCGAACGGCGAAAGGATCCCCGCGTTCTCCTCTGGACGCCGGCGGAACTGACACAAGAGGAGAAGGACCGGCTCATCGAATTTGCCGCCTATCGCAAGCTTGTCTCCGACTGGCAAGGCAAGGAAACCGAAGATGCCGTCGCCGTCGTTAACTGGGTTGCCAACGCACTCCAGTCAGATCTCGCCAAAATCGTGAAGATCGTGGACAACAGCTATGCCCGCGGCCGCATCGATGCGCTCAACAATACCCAAATGACATTTCGCGTGGCCGGCGAGCTCGCAGCAATCCTGACCCCTCTGGTGGACCGGGTGCTCACGGCGGCATACGTGTCCAGGGACATCAAGTTCGATCCCCCCTTCGTCTTCCGCAAAGAAGAAGGCGTCAAGGTCATCAACGGCATCGTGAAGACCGGCCGCATTCCCAAAGGGGCAAAACCCAATCAGAACATCAGTGCCGCCCAGAACTTCGGCTTCGGCCTGAACATCATGAAGAAGAGCGCCGAAAAGGAGCTCGACGTCACGGGCAACGCCTATGTTCAGGACATGTGGACCTTCATCGACGACAAGTTGACCGACGAAGGTCAGACCATGAAGGTGGAGAGCCTTTACAAAAACTTCATGGGCATCGGCGGCCCGAAAGACTACGGCCTTACGCAACGCATGGTTCAGATCTACCTGCTCTGCCTGGTCCGGGAGGGCCGTGTGCGGCTTACCGTTGGCGCGAAGGCCGGACTCCCCTCGCCGATGCTCGATTATTCCAACCTTGCGGATGTGGATTTCTCCACCAAGGTGCTGGATGCCTTGGGCGAGATTCAGAAGGTCGCCAAGCCCGAGAACTGGGAGGTCTTAAGGCCCTATGCGGAGAAGCTGCTTGGCATCGAGATCCCGGCCACGCAGGATGATGCCCTGATCACCGAGTACCGGGCGAAATTGCGACAGTTGTTCGCCCAAGAAAAAGAGGCCGCGGCCAGGACCGCAACCCGCGCCCAAGGTCTGTTCGACATCCTGAAAACGGGCAATCCCTACGAAGCCGAATTGACGCAGATTGCAAAGCTGTTCGCAACGAATATCGAGGGTGGAGACGACATTCATTTCATTCTTTACGCCCTGAAAGAAGCTCTGGGCTATCAGGCCTTTGACACGAGCAAGGCGGCGCCCGCGGAGGTAGACGATCTGGCCAACCGGCTGAAGAACTACCGGGACATCCGCGCCTTCCTCGAATACGAACCCGAGCTGCGTACCGCCCACGCCTACTGCGCCATTACCTTGGGAGAGGCCAGGGAGCTGGTCCAGGCGAAGAAGGCCATCGATGGCATTCGCGGCAAGCTTCTGAATCTGAAGGAGTACATCGATTACGACGTCAAAATGAAGACGGAACTCGTAGGCCATTTCCCGGCAGCCGAAGGGGAAAGAGGAACAATTGCGGCAATGATCCGCGAGTACTCTTCCATCTATTTGCCGATGCATGAATCCGCCGTCAACGGGATTGATGCCGCCCGCAGGCGAATCGAAGAGACGATCACGGGAAATGAGGTCAAGGTGCTTGGCATCCTGGACGGGATCACGGCCCTGCAGCCGGCAAGCACCGACAAGTTGGTCAGCCGCCTTAACCGGCTTCAGGACGAGATATTCGAGTGTCCCTCACCTTCCCGGGCATCCGTGGAAGATCACCTGCGCAACAACCCGATCCATGAGTGCGGCTTGTCGTTCGTCAATGCGGCGACCAGCACGCTGGCTGCCGAAGGCGCGGCGGAAAAGGCCGCACAACTCCTTGACGAAGCCTTCCGGCGAAAAATGGAGGTGTTTCTGAATCCCGCGGTACGGGAACGGCTGGAGCAGGGGAAAGCGGAGCCGACCATTGCCAGCTTGCTGGCCTGCAAGACGACGAACGAGCTGCGCGCCTATCTCGTCAAAGCGGTGGAGGAGACGCCCGGCATCGTGGACATCATTAATCGGTACCTCAAACGCATCGTGGTCAAGCGCGTCAGAATCGCCGATTTCAAGCCCGAAACGGGCACCATCCAGAAGAACCAGGTCGATAAAGTAGCTGAGGAATTCGGCCGCTTCCTGGTGAACCAGTTCAGCGAAGATGAGGGAGACAAAGAGACCCTTCCCATGCTCCAGTTGGAATAGGAGAGCCTGCTGATGCTTTCGCAATGGGTACTCGAAAAGTTGGTTGCGCTGAAGGAGGAGAGGATACTGCTCGTCCAGGATTCGCTTCGCCTGCTACCGGAAGCGGACGGTGCGGTCCATCGATTCGCCAATGAAAACGGATTCACGGTCATCATCGCAGCCACTAACCTTGTCTTCAGGGAGCTCTTCGAAAAGGCGGCCATCTCCAAGGAAACCAAGAAGCTGCTTCTCATCGATCGTGCACCGGCGAGAAGAAGGGCGCACGCTTCGCTATCCAAGGCGCCGCCGCCTTTCTATCCGGATCTCCTTTCCAAGACCCCGCCGACGGCGCGGATCGATATCAGTCTGCGGCAGTTCCTCATCGAAAGAACCGGTGACCCCCTCTGGCCCCAAGAGACCAATGAGCCCCGGTTTGCCAGGCTGATCGTCGGGAGCATCGACGCGGTGCTCAAGGCGCATACAAGCCTGCGCGTAGCCCATCCGACCCGATTTACCGATCGCGATTTCAAGACGATCGTCGCTTATGCCGCGTTGGGAGTCCCCGAGGCCGCCTTCAAGAGGCCGGAAGCCAGGAGCTACTGGCGTATCGGCCTGATCGGATATCCGGCGTTGGAGGAGCTTGATTCGCTGGCACCGGAAATCGCCCGGTCCATCCGCGAGGAACTGAAGGGCGCACCGGCGCCGTTTTGCTGGTTTGCCGACTCTCCGCCGGAGCCGATTGTCAGGGCCTTTTATCTTGCGGTCATATTGTCCCAGCACCTGGAACACTGGAAGCTCATGCTTGCAAGCATCGATCCGGACCTCAAGATCTTCAGCGAGATGGATCCCGCGCTCATCCGTGAGGCCGCACCGGAGCTCGTCTCGATCGATCCCCATCGCGCCCATCGCGATCTTCAGGAGGTGGAGGCTTCCCTATCCAAAGAGGCGCTCAATCTCATCCTCCTCGATCAACTGAAAGTGGCGGATAATGGCCGTTTTGCCGAGGTCATTGAAAATGAGCGCTATTCCGTCCTCTTTCGTTCCCTGGCTCTGCTGATTGCGCTGGACAATCTTCTTTCCGACGCACCGCCAGCGGCTACCCATGAAAAACTCGCCCGGACGCTCTTTACGGCACCGGCAGACGGAAAGAACCTTTTCATCGAACAAAGGCCAGCGCCCGCGTGGGACAATCTGAAAGATGCGTATCGCCTGGCGCGTTCCATCAGTGAGATTCGGGGCGCTCTGGATGCGTCTGCCAAGGCCCTCAGCGTAAAAGGACCGGCCGATCTGACCTTTGAATGGTTCCGCGCCCTATGGAACGACCGGCGCGTCAACCGGTTGGAGTACTACCTGTCCGCCCTTGAACGCCTGGTGTTCAGTGCCGACTTCCTCCCCCGAGCCGAGGCCGATCTGCCGTCCGCTTTTCTGGGAGCGCGCGACCGCATTCGGCAACGGGCAAGCGCGCTGCGCAACGACACGGAGAAAGCGCTGGCATACGTCAATAGCCGATACCAGGAACTCGTTGCGTTGAAATACAAATCATGGACCGGTTCGGATCCCCCCGATGTGCGGCTGACCTGCCAGTTCCTACGACGCTGTCTCAAGCCCCATTGGGACCCGCAAAACGAGAAAGCCGTCGTTTTCGTGTTCGACGGCATGCGTTACGACATCTGGGATGAATTGGTGCGACCGATATTCGAGGATCGCATGGAGATCGTCGCGGACTATCCGGCCGTCTCCCTCCTGCCGACGGAGACCCATATCAGCAGAAAGGCGATCTTTGCCGGCACGTTTCCGGATTCCTTCGACACCCGGAGCGGCGAAGACGCCCTTCTCAAGGAGGTCATGAAACGCGAGTTCGGCTATACGGGGGAGGTTGATGTCGTGGCACCCGACGGCATGGGAACGGGTGAGACGGTCCGTTACCGTGCAGGCAATATCGATTTCTTCATTTTCGAATTGTGCGACAAGGAACTTCACAAGATACCGGTAAAGACGCTACCTGACGGGCGCTGCGTCCCCGGACGGCCGCTGGCTTTCATCTATCAGCAGCATATCAAGGACATCATCGATACCGAGGTTATGGCCATGATCCGGGGTCTGGCGCCGGACACGAAGGTCTTCGTGGTGGCGGACCATGGATTCGGCCTGATTGGCCGAGAGCGCATCCGGATTGACCTGGCGTGGCTGAATGAGCCGATGGATTGTTTTTATCAAAATGCATGGCTCAGGCAGACGCTCGCCAGCGCCGGGGCGCACCGGAAGGTCCGTGATAATGTTTTGGAGTTCCCCGTTGCCGATTTGCGTCTTCCTGGTGCCGCGGAGGCGTATGATCGCGCTGCCAATCGGAACTGGCAAAAGAAATTTGCGTCGATCATTTTCCCGCGAACCGGTTATGCCCTGTCCCGCCCGAAGGCCAACTTCAACCCCGACGCCTATTCCCATGGCGGAATTTCGATCCAGGAAATGCTCGTGCCCATGTTCGCCATGCGCGTGAAAGCACCGGAAGAGGGTCTGCTGATCCTGGGCCCGATTGCGGGCCCCGCTGATCTGATCGAAGGAGAAGAGGCAGAGTTTCGAGCGCCGGTCCATCTCTCGCAGTCGCATAAGAACGGGGAGGTCCGGGTTGAGGCGCAAGCGTCTTATCAGAACAAGGAGACCACTCCGCCGTTGCCCCCGCAGATTCAATACATTTCCGGCGCGGGAATGGACGTCGTCTTCCGATTCATCCCCGACGCGGCCGATGCCACCGACGAGGAGCGCAAAGCGGGCGTCATGGAAAGGATGTTGAGGGTCAGCGTCCAGTACCGGGAAGCACAACGCACTGTCAGAAAGACGCGGACCATCCGATTTTCCCTGCGACTGAATTCCGAAAAGGTCGTACGGAGAGTCCCGCCGCACCTGGGGAAAATACTGGGTCTGACCCCTAAGAGCATGAAGTGAGGCAGCCTGCGGCATGAAGCCCGGGATCCCTTTCTTGATTTGAGGAACATATGAATCTGAAGCTAAAAGAGGTTTTCAGCGGCAAGGTCGTCAATAAGGCCCATACGATCAATACGGGCGTTGACGAGTTTCCCCGCTACGTCCTCGAATACCTCATCGACAACTACTGCTCCGAGGAAACCTTCCATGAAGACATGGAAAAGGTCGTCCGGAGACTGAAAGAGACCTTCGTGTACGGCGCGGAAGCGGAAAAGATCAGGCATTATATCCGTGAAAACCGCCGCCATTCCGTGATCGCTAGCCTGGAAGCGAGGCTGGTGGAAACGGAGGACAAATACTGGGGCACCATTTCGGCAATCAATGAAAATTTCGTGAACATCCCGGAGAATATCGTCCGGCAATACCCGATGCTCCTGTCCGGCGGGATGTGGGGGACCATCGATCTGACCTATGACGAAACCGAGATCCACAGCAAGAAAATCAGGCCCTTCAAGATCACCGGGTTCACGCCCTTTCAGGTCAGCGTGATCAACCTCGACGAATTCATAGAGCGGCGCAGGGAGTTCACGACGGACGAATGGATCGATATCCTGGTCAATTCCTGCGGCCTCGATCCGTCGCAAATGGCACGGCGTCAGAAGCTGCTCTACCTCTGCCGCTGCATCCCGCTGGTCGAAACGAACGTCAACATGGTGGAGCTGGCGCCGCGGGAAACCGGCAAGACCTATCTCTACCGAAATATTTCTTACTACGCGCACGTGCTGTCCGGAGGCAAGGCCACCCCTGCCCAACTCTTCATCAACCTCAATTCGGGCAGGATCGGCGAAGTCGGGGTACGGGACGCCGTTGTCTTTGACGAAATTGCGAATACCGATTTTACCGATCCCCGGTCCTTCGTCAGCATCATGCAGGGCTACATGCAGGACGCGAAGTTCAGCCGAGGCAAAAAGGAGATCCTGGCCTTTGCCAGTCTGGTCTTCGTCGGCAATCTCGACGTCCAGGGCAACCTGCCGCACGAGAAGTATTACCACCTCTTCGAGCCCCTGCCGGACTTCCTTCAGGTCATCGCCTTTCTGGATCGCGTTCATGCCTATCTCCCCGGGTGGGAGATCCCCAAGTTGGCCCCGAACAGCTATTCGAAAGATTATGGGTTTGTTACGGATTACTTCTGCGAGATCATGCACGAGTTGCGTCGCATGGACCTTCTGGGCGCCGCACGCGCCCGTTTCGACATTGTTGATCATGCCGGCAGAAACCACGGCGTCTCCGGCCGCGATCAGCGCGCCATCATGAAAACGACCTCGGCCCTGCTGAAGCTCCTTCACCCGGATGGTCGCCTGACCGACGAGGAGCTGGAAAATATCCTCAGTGTCTCCTGCGAACTACGGCAGCGGGTGCGGGATCAGCTTCACCTGATTGCCCCGGGCGAATACGATCGGATCTCGTTGGGCGCGGTCATGAAGCCCTCGGGCAAGCGTGTGGTGCCGGAGCTGCCCGACAGTAAACGGGAGCAGCGCG
>Ga0209719_1003019_pt1 | contig 16104 bp, 16 predicted proteins | sample AD_JPNAS2_MetaG_FD_184421 | JGI IMG/M metagenome (GOLD analysis project Ga0209719, IMG submission 184421) | Active sludge microbial communities of municipal wastewater-treating anaerobic digesters from Japan - AD_JPNAS2_MetaG (SPAdes) (version 2) | ecosystem: Engineered > Bioreactor > Anaerobic...
ATGAAGTCAAGAAGGCCTGCGAAACGAACGGGCTGATAAATGGAACGATCACCGAGAGAGTAAAAGGCGGTTTCTCGGTTGACATAGGAATAACGGCATTTTTGCCCGGCTCACAGGTGGACGTCCGTCCCGTCAAGGATATGAACAGCTACATCGGACAGGTGCTTCAGTTCAACATTCTCAGTTATGACCGCAAGCGAAACAACGTCGTGCTTTCCCGCAGGTCCATTCTCGAAAAAGAGAGAGAAGCCGAAAGAAAAATGATCCTCGAATCAATCGAGGAAGGCAAAATTTTAGAAGGCCTCATAAAAAATATTACTGACTACGGCGTCTTTATCGATCTCGGCGGAATTGACGGTCTCCTGCATGTAACCGACATCTCCTGGGGAAAAATAAGCCGGCCGTCCGACAGTTTCTCCAAGGGCGACAAGATCAGTGTAAAAGTCCTCTCCTTCGACAGGGAAAAAGGCAGGATATCGCTGGGGCTGAAGCAGCTCAAGGAAAATCCCTGGGACGGCGTGCGGGGCAGATACCCGGTCGGGTCCGTTTCCGAGGGCAAGGTCGTCAGCATCATGGATTACGGAGCCTTCGTGGAGCTGGAGGAGGGAGTGGAAGGCCTTATCCATATTTCCGAAATGTTCTGGACGACCAAGAAATTCCGCCATCCCTCAAAGATTCTCAATATCGGGGATCAGATAAAGGTCATGGTCCTCGACATCAATCCCGAAGCCAAGAGAATATCCCTCGGTCTCAAACAGACTGTTTCCAACCCCTGGATGATCCTGAAAGATAAGTACCCCCCCGGGACCGTCGTAAAGGGCGTCGTACGCAATATTGCCGACTTCGGGATTTTCGTCGGCGTGGAGGAGGGAATAGACGGTCTGGTCCACGTTTCCGATATCTCATGGAAGCAGCGTGTAAAGCATCCGTCGGAGTTCTTCAAAAAGGGACAGGAGATAGAGGCGGTCGTTCTCAATATCGACGTGGAGAACGAAAAATTCTCCCTCGGCATCAAGCAACTGGAAAAGAACCCCTGGGAGGAAGTCGCTTCCCGCTACAACCAGGGATCGGTGATTACGGGAAAAATAACGAACGTTACTGATTTCGGACTTTTTGTCGAGATTGAAGAAGGAATAGAGGGTCTGATCCATGTTTCGGAAATCGGGAACCGGAAAGTAAAATCCCCCTCGGAGATATACAACGTCGGCGATGCGGTTTCCGCCATGATCAAGAATATCGATCCGAGAAACAAAAAGATCAGGCTGAGCATCAAGGACTATGAATCTTCCATGAACGAAGTTCCGTCCAATCAGTACATCAATAACCAGGAAAAGGTCGCCTCCAATCTCGGAAAAGCCCTTGCAAACATCAAAGTCTCGGATGTCTGATCATAGGCGCAAGGCTCAAGGCTCAAGGCTAAAGGGAAACAGGTCGCCTCATCATCCCTTTAGCCCTCAGCCTTTCGAGCTTTGACCCTTCGCCCTTTGCCCTTTGCCTTTAGCCTTCAGCCCCTTTATTTAATCATCCCGCGAAGGGTAAGGCGGCGCCTCCTGACTCTCTTTTCAAAGAAGGGAATCTGTTAAACGATGAGAAAGCATCCCGTTCTTTCAGGCGTCCTGCTGCTGTTCGCCGTGGGCATCCTTCTGTTCGTCTTCACGTCCGGCCTGTCCGTTTTCCGGGGAGAGAGGAAATCCCTCTCCGGCGACAGAGTGGGGATCGTTCCCATCAAGGGAATAATTACCGATTCGAAGACGATCATAGAGCAGATAACAAAATATGGAGACGACAGCAGGATCAAAGCGGTCGTGATCCGAATCGACTCGCCCGGCGGCGGCGTCGCCCCTTCACAGGAGATATACGATGCGGTCCTGGAACTGAGGAAAAAGAAGAACGTGGTCGCTTCCATGGGATCGGTCGCCGCGTCCGGCGGATACTATATCGCCTGCGCCGCTGAGAGGATAATCGCCAACCCCGGAAGCGTCACCGGGAGCATCGGTGCGGTAATGCATTTTTCTAATTTTGAAGAAACCTTGAAGAAACTCGGCATTCGGGCATCGGTGGTGAAAAGCGGCAGGTACAAGGACAGCGGCTCGCCCCTGCGGGACATGACGAGCGAAGAGAGAAACCTGTTTCAGGGGGTTATCGACGACATTCATGACCAGTTTGTCGAGGCTGTCTCCGCGAACAGAAAAATACCCAAGGAGAAGATGAAGGAATACGCGGACGGAAGGATCTTTACCGGCCGCCAGGCGCTGAAGCTCGGACTTGTGGATTCGCTCGGGGACCTGGAATCGGCGGTGCGGACGGTGGCGGAGCTTGCAGGCATCAAAGGTAAGCCGGACATCGTCTATCCCAAGGAGAAGGGGATTTCATTCTGGAAATATCTCCTGGAAGAGGCAAGTTCGCAAATCACAGGGAAACTGAAAGAGGAATTAACGGGAGCATATTTCCTTTCGCCGGCGTCCCGGATGCGTATTGAATACTGAAAGAAAGAAAGAAAGTTGAGAAGCTGAGAGGCTGAGAACTGAAGATGCGAAGTTGCGAAAATGCGAGGATAGCTAACGGTAACCTGAAGCTGCGATGAGGATTGAGTATATAATTTATTCCCTTTGAAAAGGGCAGGGAGACTTTTGAAGCGTGGAATTCCGGGAAATCAAAGTAGAAAAAGAGCACGGGTACGCGATTGTGACCCTCAACCGTCCTTCGGAAATGAATGCGCTGACCAGGGTGATGCGTCTCGAGCTGGAACGCTGTTTCCAAGGCCTGGAGGATGACGAGTCCGTGCGGGCCGTAATAATTACCGGAGGTGATTATATATTTTCCGCAGGCCTCGACCTGAATGAAATCGAGGCCCTGCCGGACGGCGAGATCGACGATTTCTTCCATTCAATCATACGATACCTGCAACGGATTTATCAGTTTAAGAAGCCTGTTATTGCAGCCGTCGGCGGGATCGCCCTCGGAGGGGGTTTCAATCTTGCGCTCGTCTGCGACATTATCATCGCTTCGGAAAGCGCGATCTTCGGACACCCGGAGCTGAAATTCGGTTTGAATCCCCTGTTCGATCCCCTGAGCCGCATAGTCGGAATATCCAAAGCCAAGGAGATAACCATGCTGGGCGAACCGATCGGCGCCATCGAGGCGTTAAGGATCGGCCTGGTCAACAAGGTAGCCCAGCCGGACACGCTGATGCCGGAAGCCAGGCTGATGGCCGGAGAGCTCGCAAAACGGTCTGTAAAAGCCGTCGAAGCGGTAAAGAGAATATCGGATGTGGTCTTCCGCATGGAAAAATCATCCGCGCTCGAGTACGAGTTCGAGATATCGGCGCTGCTTTTCTCGAGATCCGAGCGGAAGGAATGCATGAAAGCCTTTATGGAGGAGTTGCAGAGAAGGAAGAAACGGCAAACTTAGAAATCCCAAATCCCAAGCAACAAATCCCAAACAGTGATAAAATTCGAAACTCAAAATTCAACCCTTGAAGGGGCATTTTGGATTTTAAATTTGGAATCTTTAATATTGTTTGGGATTTATGATTTGTTGATTGGGATTTGTACTTAAAAGATATCTTCATCGTAGTTAGGCGAAGCGAAATCCTTAAGCTGGTCACGTCTTTTCTTGTGCTGAAGCTTTCTGAGGGCCTTCGCCTCGATCTGACGGATTCTTTCCCGGGTAACACCCATCATCTCGCCCACTTCTTCCAGAGTGAAGGGTCCGTAATTGCAGGCGACCCAGGTGCAATTACAAAACGTCTCGTTTTTCAGCCACCACTCGCACATGTTGTCCTGGCAGGGCTCGGTAATAAAGACGTTTGTTTTCTTGCATTTATAAAGGTTAGACATTCGCTTTACACCTTTGTTTTTTTTAAATATTTTATAGCATCTCGGGCTATTGTCAATATAAATTTCCCCCTCGCCGCGCTCCTTGCAGGGCCGCTTAAGGGGAAATCACAGTGACTTGGTCAGTTTGCATTCATTTCCCCACAGCAGTTGTTAAAAAGCTGTGGATAACCCTGTTGAAGATTTGCGCGCCCGCGAGTATATTGGAAAAGACAACGGTTTGCCCGTTTTTTAATCATGGGGACGGTGTTTGCAAGGTCCGGGAAAGACAGCAGATACGGGCTTTTCAGGAAATCATTGGCCTTGACAACTTAAAGGCAATCCATTAGCTTACGCAGACAATGCGGCAGGGGGGGGATTCCATGATCGGTGTACTGATCATCACTCACGGCAATCTTGGCGGCGAATTGATCCTGGCGGCCGAGATGATTAAAGGCCAACTCACGGGAGTGATTCCCATTTCGGTGGACTCCGAAAAAGGGATCGAAGAGATAAAAAAAGAGATCACAAGCGCGATTAAGAAGGTTGACAGGGGGGAAGGCGTGCTCATCCTGACCGACCTTTTTGGGGGGACGCCTTCCAATATTGCCCTTTCCTTTCTGAAAGAAGGTAAAATTGAGGTAGTCACGGGCGTAAACCTGCCGATGTTGCTCAAACTGGAAATCCGCAAAGAAAAATCATTGGCCGAATTAGCCTATTTTCTGAAGGATTACGGCAGAAAAAACATTTCCCTCGCGAGCGAGATCCTCAAGCGGGAAGTAGGAGCGAAATAGGCGGGCGGGGTGTCTCTGCAGTCTACGGTCGAAACTGGTGGCCTCTTGGATTTTACTCTGATAAGAGTGGACAACCGGCTCGTCCATGGACAGATCCTTGAAGCATGGCTGCCCTACGTCAAGGCTTCATGCATAGTCATAGCCGATGACGAAGTCGCGAACGATTTCTTCCGGGAGACGGTCATCAAGATGGCCGTGCCGAGGGATATAGAAGTCCTGATATACAGTATTGAGGAATTCGGAAAGTCGCACGTTTACGACGAGTCGTATGGAAGAAAGGCGATCCTGCTGTTCAGCTCCATCGCCGACTCCCTGCGATGCTTCGATCTGGGCTTCAAATTCAGGCGCCTGAATATCGGAAACGTGTACAGCGACCAGAATTATATCCGATGCGGAGCTTCGCTGTTCCTGAGCGAGTCGGATATGGTCCGGCTGAAGCGCATGTCCGATGCCGGAGTCCGCATTGATCTGAGATGCGTTCCGAGAGACAAGTCGCTCGATTTCAAAGAAATAGGCAAATAAACGCCCCACCTGCAATTCCGGGTCTTAAGATTCGCCGGAGAGGTCGCCCGTGCTGATGCATACGGCCATGATTTCCGTGTTCGGGGCCGTTTTATGCCTTGATCGGATTTTTCTGCAGTCGCTGGTCTCGAGACCCGTAGTAGCCGGGACGCTGACGGGTTTCTTTCTCGGAGATATACGCTCCGGACTGACTGCCGGAGCTCTCGTGGAACTCCTCTGGATCGATTACTCGCCTATCGGGGTATCCGTTCCTCCGAACGACACCCTTTCCGCCGTTCTGATCTCCGCCTGTACCGTGATGGCAGGATGGGAGATAGGAGAGGTTCGAAACGAACTGATAGCTCTTTCCGTTTTAGGCCTCCTTCCCGCGGCGCTGATCGCCCAGAAAATAGATGTGCTGATTTTCCGGTCAAACGACCGCCTGGCGCAGGCGGCCATTAAAGACGCGGAGGCGGGCAACCTGGACGGGGTGCAAAGGAAACACTTATTCGCCGCGGCAAAACATTTTCTGTACGCGCTGCCCATGATATTTATTTTTTCCGCAGCGGGGACAATGGCCCTGGCGAAGATCTTTCCCGTTCTCCCTGATACCTTTATCAGAACGTTGTCTCTCGTTTATTATTTCCTGCCGGTGCTCGGCATCGGCATAGCACTGAACACGATCAATCTGAGGGGGATGATTCCGGTGCTCTGCAGCGTCTTCCTGATCGCGGGGGTCATAATCGACCTGTTCGGTAAAGGGTAATAGGTTATAGGTAATGGGTAATGGGTTCAGAAAGACAGCTCTTCCTATCCTGAGGAATCCATGACCCAATACCCAATACCCAATACCCATAACCCCAACCCATATGGATATGGCAAAGGTCAGAATAAGGAATATGTCGGCCGATGACCTGGATGAGGTCATAAAAATAGAGAGGATATCTTTTCCGACTCCCTGGTCGGAGGAGATGTTCAGAGCGGAGCTGCGGTCTCCCATCTCGAGGACACTGATCGCCGAAACGGAAGGGAACGGCGGCGCGGCGATCGCGGGATACATAAATTTCTGGCTGGTTGCAGACGAATATCACCTGAACAGCATCGCGGTCCGCGGAAAGCTGAAGAGAAAGGGAATCGCTTCCGTTCTCATGAGGGAGATGATCCGGATCGCACGGCGCCGGGGCTGCGTTCACGGGACTCTCGAGGTCCGGAGGTCGAATCTGGCGGCGCGCAAGTTGTACGAGAAATTCGGCTTCACCATGAGGGGAGTGAGACCGCGCTATTACAGCGATACGGGCGAAGACGCCATCATCATGTGGGTTGAGCTGGATGAACAGGAAGGCATTGATTAAAGCGGAAATACTCAGAAACAGGGAAATCGCCCCTGAAGTTTTCCTGCTGTCCATGAGAGTCCCGGAAAGCTTTTCCGGCGCGCCGGGGCAGTTCGTGATGGTCAGATTCGAAGGCTTGGATTTTCCCCTTCTCGGAAGGCCCATCAGCATCCATTCGCTTTACCGGGACCGGAAGGGCGCAATATGCGACCTGCTGTACCGTGTTGTCGGGACCGGCTCCGCCGTCCTGTCCCGGATGAAAAAAGGAGGGCGGCTGCTGATACTTGGGCCGCTCGGGAGAGGCTTTACGGTACGCGCTGAAATCGAAAGGGTGTTCCTTGTCGCCGGGGGTATGGGGGTAGCGCCGCTCTTTTATCTTGCCGAATATTACCGGAAATGCACCGGAGGCAGGAAGAGGGAGATCATCTGCTTTCTGGGGGCGAGGAACGCGGATACCCTTCTCGATCTTGAACGTCTGAGAAAGACATGTTCCGAGGTCCTGATCTGCACCGACGACGGCAGCAGGGGCTTTCACGGCCAGGTAACGCAGCTCCTGGCCGCAGAGATGGGGAAGTATACTGGTGAAAAGACGGCCGCCTTTGCCTGCGGCCCCCGTGCGATGCTGGCCGCATTGAGCCGGCAGATAGCCGGGGAGAGTTTCCCCTGCGAAGTGTCGGTCGAGGAAAAGATGGCCTGCGGCATCGGCGCCTGTCTCAGCTGCGCCGTTTCGCTCAGGGGAGGCGCGTACGCGAGAGTGTGCAAAGAGGGGCCGGTTTTCGATATCCGCGAACTGGATTGGGACCATGGCAGCACTGAATAGACAAGCCGTACTCGAAACCGACATCGGCGGAGGGTTAACGCTCAGGAATCCACTCCTCACGGCGTCCGGCACATTCGGCTACGGCGAGGAGTATTCGGAGTATCAGGACCTGGAGAAACTCGGGGCCGTGATCGTCAAGGGGCTTTCCCTGCTCCCCAGAAAAGGCAATCCGCCGCCGCGAATCATTGAGACGCCTGCGGGAATGCTGAACTCGATCGGTCTCGAGAACGTGGGCGTGAGGGCCTTCATCAGCGAAAAACTGCCCTTTCTCAGGAGATTCGATACGAAGGTCATCGCCAACGTATACGGCGAGTCGATTGATGAGTTCAGGGAGATTGTCGAGATCCTGGACGGCGCGCCGGGGGTTCACGGAATAGAAGTCAACGTGTCCTGTCCAAATGTAGAGAAGGGTGGAATTTCCTTCGGGGCTGATGAAAGACTCACGGCCCAAGTAACGCGTACGGTGAGAGAGGCTACACGGCTGCCGGTAATCGTGAAGCTTACGCCGAATGTGACGGATATTGCTTCCATAGCAGCGGCCGCCCGGGACTCCGGGGCTGATGCGGTATCTCTCATAAATACCCTGAAGGGCATGTCCATAGACGTCGAGACAAGAAGGGCGCATCTCGGGAACATTACCGGCGGATTGTCCGGTCCTGCGATCAGGCCCGTAGCCGTCCGGATGGTCTGGGAAACGGCGCGGCGGGTATCAATTCCGGTAATCGGGATCGGCGGCATAATTTCCGCGCGGGACGCAATCGAATTCCTGATAGCCGGGGCGTCCGCCGTGCAGATAGGAACCGCAAATTTTCTGGATCCCGGGGCGCCGATGCAGATCCTGAAAGGAATCATGGAGTATCTTGACAGGCATTCCATTCCCGATATCAAGCGGCTGATCGGGAGTCTCAAGCAGGGTGGAAGTCATGAGAATTGCTGAAGGAATATATCTGATCGGAGGACCGAACCTAACCAGGTCGGAAGACGCCGCAGCTTATGTGATCGACTTCTCGGGCGAGCTCGTCATGATCGATGCGGGGGCGGGACGCAGCGCCCGGATGCTGGCCGGTAATATCGAGGAAGCCGGTCTCGACCCCGGCCGCATTACCCATCTGATTCTTACCCATTGCCATATCGACCATATCGGCGCCGCCCCCTGTTTCAGGGACAAGTACGGCTGCCGGCTTGTCGCCCATGAGCTCGACGCCGGAGCAATCGAAGAGGGCGATCCCGTGATGACGGCGGCAAACTGGTATGAGACCGAATTTCCTCCTACGCCGATAGATATAAAGATCAGCGGCCCGGAGCATTCTTTCCGCTTTCAGGACCGGGAACTCCTGTGCATTCACACTCCCGGGCATACGCCCGGCTCGATTTCCGTTTTTCTCGAGCGGGACGGCAGGAAGGTCCTTTTCGGGCAGGATATTCATGGTCCGTTTCTCCCCTCCTTCGGCTCGGATATAAACGTCTGGAGGCAGTCGATGGAGAAGCTGCTTGCCCTCGAGCCCGACATCCTCTGCGAAGGCCACTTCGGGATTTTCCAGTCCCGCGCTTCGGCCGAGGCGTATATAAAGAAATACATGAAGATGTATGGGTAAGCCCATTACCCAATAACCCCTTAAAAACCTTTCCCGCCTTTCCCGCGGCTGATGCCCAACGCCTTGACAAATTCCTGAGGCGCGTACTATATACATTCAGAGCAGATTCAGGCCTGAAAGTCCGCTCCAATCCATCTGTACTCCCGACCTCCCACGATGAGTAGTAGATCTAAGGATCGAGACTTACCAACAGTCATCAGGGACAAGTTGCCGTACCCGATGCCCAAGTCTGACGCCTGCTCGTTAAAACACTTTCGGGAGGTAGAGCATGAACCGGTTATTGGTCAGAAGAGTAAGCCTGTATCTTGTGGTGGTTATGTTTTTCATAGGCATAGTTCCGAGAGTTGAGGCGGGATTTGTGCCGTCTCCGGCCCTTACAGGGGGGACGGAAAACCGGGAAGCGGATATGGAAAAGATCCGCCAGTGCATCGAGAACAAAATGGTCGGCGACAGGCTTGAACAGCTCGGCTTTACTCCGGGGGAAGTCAAGGCGAGGCTGGACGCAATGACGGACGAGCAGATACATCAGCTTGCGCTGAACCTCGATAAGATCAAAGTCGGCGGAGACGCTCTCGGCGTCATAATCGCCCTGCTGGTTATCGCCATTCTGGTCGTCATTTTGCTCCAGCTTACAGGGCACAAGGTCATAATCAAATAGTCGGACGATGTCTATTCCGCCGGTATTGCGGAAAATGTTATTGAACTGCATGAGCGCGGCGAGCACCGCGCTCATGCTGACGGCCGCAGCCTGGTGCGCCGGTGCGGGGACGCCCGGACTCTATGCCGAGGACTCCCCCATGCGGGTAATCCGGAACGTCCCCTTTTACCCCCAGAAAAAAAATCAATGCGGTCCGGCCTCCCTGGCCGGAGTGATGGTTTTCCGTGGAGTTTTTACTTCACCCGAGGAAATAGCGGCGGAGATATACAGCCCAACGGCGGGCGGCAGCCTTGATTCCGACCTCCGACGGTATGCGGTCAGGAAGGGACTGCATGCAGAACAGTATCGGGGAAGCGTGGAAGATCTCAAAGCCCAGATCGACCGCGGCAATCCCGTGATCGTTCTGGTAGACACTGGTTTCCTTTCCTACCGCGCCCACCATTTCATGGTGATAATCGGTTATGACGGCCGAGGCGTAATTGCAAACTCCGGCATTGAGCAGTCCAGGCGCATATCCATGCAGAAATTTCTGGATTCCTGGGGAAAAACGGATTTCTGGACGCTTCTGATCCTGCCGGGAAAAAGGAAATTGGACGAACGGAAATGATTTCGAAGCGGTTTCTGGTATTCGGCCTGATTCTTACGGTCCTGGGGGCGGTGTCATGCACTCTGCCCCGTATCATTACCCTTGAAGACAGGCTGACTCCGGAGGAACACCTTAATCTGGGCGCCGCTTACGAGAGAAAAGGAAAATTGGACGACGCGATCCGGGAGTACGAAACAGCGGCAAAACGGCTGCCCCGGGCCAATCTCCACCTCGGCAACGCCTGGTTCGGCAAGGGAGACTACGGCCGCGCCGAGAAATACTACAGGAAGGCCCTGGAAGAGAAGGCGCCGCCGGCGGATGCATACAACAACCTGGCCTGGCTGCTGTACGTGAAGGGCCAAGACCTGGCGGAGGCGGAAACACTTGCCGCAAAGGCGGTCCGGATGGAACCCAGGAAGGAATACCGCGATACGCTGGACAAAATCAGGGCAGCCCGAAGTGAAAAGTGAAAACTAAAGAGGGGTCAAGGGGTCGAGGGTTCGAGTGAACTTGATAAGAACACTACCCTGGTACCCCTCTTTAGTTTTCACTTTTCACTTTTTACCTTTTACAACTTAGATGATACGCCCGATTTCGAATCCCTCGCGAATCGCGTCCAGGGCTTTTCTCGGATTGAGGGCGTCCCCTATGACATGTATTTCCCTCGGCCTCGCTTTCCACTTTTCTATTCCTATATCATTTCGCACCGACCCGAGGGCTATTACCGCATGATCGAAATCCTCCAGAACGGAGTGGCCCCCGGCTTCGTTGCAGATTTCGATTTTTCCCCCGGTGATGCGTATAACTTTCGTGTTTCGCCTCAGGGAGACCCCCCTTCCGGCAAGAAGCCTTCTCAGATAGGAGCTCATTATCCCGCCCATGTCCCGTCCGAACTGGCCCGCAGCCTCCAGAACGGTTACCTTTTTGCCGAGGCCTGAAAGGTAGAGGGCCGTCTCCAGGCCGACTGCTCCTCCCCCGATCACTGTGATTCTTCCCCCGTCGAGTCTTTTCCCCCTGAGGACTTCCCATGCCGTTGCAAAAGGGACCTCGACCGGAAAAGGGGGAGCCAGGGGAACTGCTCCCGCCGCGACAATTACGGCGTCGTAGCCGTCCCGGACCGAGGATTCGTCCGCCTCACTTCCGCACATCACTTCCGCTCCGGCGTCCCGGACTTTCCTTTCAAGGTGATCGAGGTATATGAGAAATTCCGACCGGCCCGGCACCTGCCCCGCGAGGCGAAGCTGACCGCCGGGTCGAATGTCTTTTTCCCAGAGTTCCACGCGGTGTCCTCTCCGGGCGGCGGCAAGTGCGGCGCTGAGCCCCGCCGGGCCGCCCCCTATCACGAGGATGCGGCGCCGGGTTTCGGCATTCCGGAGCGCCGTCTCCGCCTCGCGTCCCGCCGCGGGATTTACAAAGCAGGAGATCCCCCGCGTCATGTCCGACATCATGCTCTCGTTAATGCGGTCGATGCAGCCCTGGTTGCACCCCGTGCACTTTACGATATCCGCCGTCTTTCCATGCTCGGCCTTCCGGGGCAGGTCGGGATCGGCGATCAGAGCTCTTCCCATGGCGACGAGATCGGCTTTCCCCTCGCGCAGGATGGACTCGGCCAGAACAGGATCGTTTATTCGACCCGCCGCGATAACGGGGATCTTGACAGCTTTTCTGATGCCGGCAGCGAGGTCGGCAAAGCACCCGGGCGGCTCAAACATCGGGGCCACGGTGGCCCGGTAAGAGCCGTAGACGCCGGCCGAAACGCTCAGGGCGTCGGCGCCCGCGCCGGCGATCAGAGCCGCTATTTCCGCCATCTCCTCCGGACCGGCCCCGTCTTGAATGTAATCATGGCCGTTTATTCTCGCGATGACCGGCATTTCGGGTCCGGGAAGATCCTTGATCGTTTGGATGATCTCACGGCAGAAACGGGTTTTCCCCTCCAGGCTCCCTCCGTACTCGTCCTCCCGCCGGTTGGTCCGGGAGGCGAAGAATTCCCCGATCAGATACCCGTGGCAGGCATGAAGTTCCACCATGTCGAAGCCTGCATCGCGGGCGAAAGCGGCCGACCGGGCGAATTCGAGCACGATTGCCCTGATCTCCTCGCGCGTGAGCTCGTGGGGGATATCCCGGCATACCGGACAGGGGAGGGGAGAGGGGGCGACCGGCTGTGCGCCCGAAAAGGAGGAATGAATCTGCCTGCCGAGACGGCTTAACTGCATGGCGATACGCGCACCGTGCCCATGGACCGATTCAGCCAGCCTGCGGAAATCACTTATGCTTTCCCGGTTGGCGGCATTGAGGTGGAAGCGGCCGAGCTTGCCTCCTGCGGGATGGATCATCGTGGCCTCGGTGACGAGGAGTCCCGCGCCTCCCTGCGCCCTCCGTTTGTAATAATCTATCATCCTGGGCGAGGGATGCCCATTCTCGGCGTAGTTTGTCGCCATGGCGGGCATGACGATCCTGTTTCTCAAGGTCTTCCCGCCGATTGAAACGGGACTGAAAATCAGCTTATCCATCTGGTTTCTCCGGTGTCTCAGTCTTGGATTAACAAGCATAGGACGGGCCTTTTTTCAATCGGAAAAAAGAATTTGCTGGAATTTCTGTGGGATAAAATGGTAAAAAGGCAAACGTCTTTTCTTTTGGCATTCTCTTTTTTCACCCTAGGTATCTCGGTCACCGGCGCCCCCGTCGTTGTATCGAATCCCGAGTCGCTGCCATGCTCATCGATATGAAAAGAGAGATCGGCAACAAGAAGTCATCTGCAAGACTGCCTCAAAGCGGAGCAGATCGTTTCCGGGAGGAAATAGATCGGCCCGCTATCTTTGCCGCGGAGAAACCCCGCGCTTGCTCTCAAAGAATGATCGCCGGCCGATCAACCCATCAGGCTATCTATTGCGCATTCCGTATCAGGAAAAATCCGTTCGAGTCAAAACCGCGATTCTCTTGAAAAGGGGGTGATAACCGGATTACCTTGCCGTCTTGTCCATGGGTCATGAGTCGTCTCTAAATATTCTTGTGATGTAACCAGGAGGGAAAACCATGACAAGTGCATTCAAGGATTATGTCAAAAACAAATACAGCCGTCCGGCGCCCCTGAAGGGCCTGCGGGTGCTGGAAGTGTGCACCCTTCTTTTCGGTCCCGCCGGGCCTTCCTTTCTTGCCACGATGGGGGCGGAGGTCATAAAGATCGAGCTTCCGCCTGTCGGCGACGTCACGCGCTCCCTGAATCCTTTCGGCTGGTTTTACAAGGATCAGGGGCCGATGTTCATGCATATCAACCCTTCCAAGCTTTATATGGCGCTCGACCTCCACAAGGAGGAAGCCCAGAATATATTCAAGGAACTGTGCGGGAAGGCGGATGTAGTGGAATTCAACCTCAGGCCGGGCGTGACGAAGCGCTGGAATATAGGCTATGAGGATATTAGAAAGGCCAACCCGGGAATTATTTATGTCGAGAAGAACGGATTCGGCCAGTGGGGCCTTTATGCTGAGCAGGACCGCCCTTCGAACGACGGCGCGGCGCAGGCCCTGTCCGGGTATGCCTGGATGTCGAGTTTTGCCGGCAGGCCGCCCCTGAAGCAGAGCATCTGGGTGTGCGATGTTTATGGAGCGTTAATGGGAGAGGCAGCAGTCCTGGCGGCGCTCCACCACAAGAGAAAAACCGGCAAAGGCCAGTACATCGAAATGTCCCAGAGCGAGAATATCATGCGGGCGATGACCTGGATCTGGCCTTACCAGCAGATGTCGGGAAAAGGAGCGGAGCCCTCGGGGAACCGGGATCTGTGCATCTGTCCTGCTGATACTTTCCTCTGCAAGGACGGCAAATTTGCGGCCCTGGCGGCGCCGGCCCCGGATGAATTCAAGGGTCTGTGCGAGGCGATGGGCCAGCCGGACCTGGCGAAGGATGCCCGGTTCCGGGACCATTCGATCCGGCTTAAAAACGAGAACGCCATCGCCATCCTGAAGATCATCGCGGACTGGGCGGTTACAAAAACAGCCGACGAAATCGAAGGGCTCGGGAAGAAACACGGCTTCGCGGCCACCCGGCTGCATAATGCCGTGGATGAAAACAATGACCCTCACCGCCGCGGGCGCGATTTCGTGAAGATGATCGACGATCCGATGTACGGCCGGTACCCTGACCACGAGTTTCCGGTGATGATGTCGAAGAGTCCTCCCAAGAACCGCTGGACGGTACGTCCCGTGGGATTCGACAACGACTATATCCTTGCGACCATCCTTGGCAGAAGCCAGGAGCAGATCGAAACCCTGTACGCCAACGGGGTAGTCGGCAAGTGGAAGGATCAACAGGGTCGGCGTCCTCCCGCGGACTGGGACGGAAAATCCGGCGCAATTTTAAGGAGGTGATGACCATGACCGAGCACAGGAGACCGAAATGGGCGGAATGGGCTGATTACATCAGGGCTCTCGACGATCCGGCGAAGAATTATGAAAAGCCGGAAGCCCTGGACGATATACTGGTGCTGGATCTGAGCTCCCGCAGCATGGCAGGTTGTTACTGCTCGTCCCTGCTGGCCGAACTCGGCGCGGAAACGATAAGGGTCGAACCTCCGGGAGGCGATCTGGTCAGGACATATTCCCCCGACGGCATTATGCACATGGGGACGGGGCTGGCATATCTTCAGGAAGGCCGCAACAAGTACCATGTTACAATCAATCCGGAAACGGCGGAAGGCCGGGAAATGATCAAGGCGCTGGCGAACCAGGCGGACGTCCTCATCGAGACTTATCCCGCGGGGACAATGGAGGCATGGGGACTCGGCTACGATGAGCTGATCAGGGGCAATCCGCGCCTGATCTACGCGTCGTTGACGGCATTCGGGCAATTCGGGCCGGAAAGCGGCCGGAAGCAGTACGACTACGACAACGTCAGCCAGGCCCGCTCGGGAATACAGTATGCGACGGGAGAAATGCTTCCGGAAGGAAAAACGGCGAAAGAGGTTCCGTATGCCGTGCCCACCAAGGCGGGGCCGTGGATCGCATGGGCTACTTCGGGAACCTTCGGCGCAGTCGGGATCCTCGGCGCCCTTTATTACCGGAGTCTTACCGGAGAGGGACAGGCGATAGACGCCGCTACCTACGAGGCATATGAAAGATTTACGGATTACCAGCTCCACTGGTACGCGGACCAGGGTGTTGTCAATGAGCGGTTCGGAAGTCTCGATACGGCATTGTGGCTCTACGGATTTTTCCCGACAAAGGACGGGGGCGTGTTCCTGGGCGGATTGAGGCTCGAGATGTGGAAGGCCTTCGTAGATATACTCGGAAAATGGGACGAGTGGAAAGCGGATGAATGGACGACGCTGGCGCCGTTCATGAAAAGGGACAGTCAGGTCAAATACCAGGCAATGATGAACCCGCTTACGTCTCAGTATACGAGCCATGAGCTCACGATGAAATCGATCGAATACGCAAAAACAGGACGCCTGGCGCCGATCACCACGGTCGTCGCGGAGATCGTTCCGCCCTGGAAAACGATGGAGGATCCGGTCTGGAAGGACCGGGGAATCTTCACTCCTGTAAAGGATCCCGTGTACGGGGAAGTGGTCTGCGCGCAGGCGCAATGGAAATCAACGGAAACTCCGCCGCGGACAAAGTGGGTCTGCCGTCCCGTCGGATACGATAATGGATTTGTCTTCCTGAAGTATTTCGGCTACGGGCCGGTTAAACTGAAAGAGCTGGAAGGAAAAGGGGTAATCTAAAAAAGGCCAAAGGCCAAAGGCCAAAGGCAAAAGGCAAAAGGCAAAAGCAAAAAGGGATGCTTGCCGGAGCAGGATCCCTTTTGCTTTGATTCATGGCGCAAGGCCAGGGCAAGAGACAAAGTGTGATCTTCATTGCCCTTAGCTTGCGCCTCAGCCTTATGCCTCTTAATCGAAAGGAGACTAACAAGTGGAAATCAAGAAAATATGCGTATTGGGTGCGGGCCTGATGGGCAACGGCATCACGCAGGTATGCGCGCAGGCGGGCTACCAGGTGGCGATGCGGGACA
>Ga0209719_1003032_pt1 | contig 16038 bp, 14 predicted proteins | sample AD_JPNAS2_MetaG_FD_184421 | JGI IMG/M metagenome (GOLD analysis project Ga0209719, IMG submission 184421) | Active sludge microbial communities of municipal wastewater-treating anaerobic digesters from Japan - AD_JPNAS2_MetaG (SPAdes) (version 2) | ecosystem: Engineered > Bioreactor > Anaerobic...
GCACTTATGGAAGAACTTGCTGGGGAAGCATATGCTCCAGTTGCTCAAGCCCCTGTTCAGCAACTTCCTTGGTATAATAACTTGGGAAATAATGTAGGTGGATTTATGAATACACTTGGAGGTTATGCTTCTAAGTTAGCTCCTGCTCTTGCATCAGCTGGACAGGTTGCACTTAAGGGAAGTGGGGCTAATAAGACTTGGGGAAATGCTTTTGGAGATCTTGCACAAGGTCTTGTTTCTGGAAAGCTTGGAGGAAATCTTACAACGTCTGGAGTTTCTAAGATGGCTCCAAGTACACCTGGAGCTCAGGCTAGACCTGTTGCAACTCCAGGTGATCTTAACGCTAATGGTATTCCTGATGTGCAGGAAAAGGTTACGTTTGAGAGGAAGACAACTGGAGGTCAAGCTCAGCAGCCTTCTATGAGTAATATTAAGCAGATGGATACTACATTTTCTCCAGGAGGTTATAGTAAATTACCTGGTCTATTAAGTCAAGGTCCAAAGTCTTTTAATGAAGGCTCAGGAGTTAGCACTGGGAGTCCTGAGTCTATTGTCAACGCCCCAGTTGGTGAAGCTACTCCTGAAGAAAGAAGTAATATGCTTATGTACCTTGGTGGTATGTTAGGGCCTGAAGCAGCTCTTAAGATGGCTACTGATACTGCTACACAGAGGATTAATGAGCAGAAGGCTACTGCAGAGAATCTTACAGCGCAAGCAAGTTTGCAGAAGGCTTCTACTGAAAATGCTAAGTTCTTATGGGAACAGAGTCCTGCTTATATTCAACGTCAAGGGCAGATAGAGTATGCTAAGAAGATGGGAGATAAGAATGCTGAGTTATGGCTTAGAGATCAGATTATAGCTGATGCTTCTACAGTTCCTGTTAGAGAGCCTAATCTCAAGAGATACGGAGATACCTATGGAGATGTTATGAGAACGCTTGGGATTACTGATCTTGGTACAATAGTTAATGCAGACAGAAATGCTAATGCTAGGATAGAAGCTGCTAGGTTATCTGCAGGTGGAGCTATTACTTCAGCAGGTATTCAAGCAGCTGGGGTTGAAAGAGCAGCTGTGCAGAATGCTATGACTGGTGCTATTGCGATGAGGAAGATGATGGGAAACATTGAGTTGCCACTTCCAGATGGTCATCCTGATAAGCCTTCACAAGAGAGAGATTTTATACTTGGAAATAAGGTTAAGGCCTCACCTATGCAGATGAAGCAAGCTGAATCACTTGATACTGAGATTGCTATATATAGGAATAGACTTGCAACACTTGGTGTTGGGACTACTCCACAAAAGACTACTTTTACAAGACCATCCCCTAAAGTTGGATCTGAGGTTACTGTTGAGCTGAATGGGAAGAAGGTTAAAGCGAAAGTTGTTGGTTCAGGTGTTGTAGAATTTAATGGTAAAAAGTATAATATAAAGTGAGGTTATCATGAGTGAAACTATATATCAGGCTACTCCAATAGAGGAGACTCCAGTATATAAAGCTACACCTATTGAAGATACTCCTAGTATACAAAGTGTTGCTAAGCCTAAGGAGCCTTCTACTTGGGATATTATTAAGCAAGGATTTGGTGAATCTGCTACTGGTCTTGTAGGTAGAGCACTTAGTGGAGAGGAAGGATATACCCAGCCTAAATATCAGCCAAAGGGATTTATGCAGGAGCTTATAGGAAGTGGTGCTACACTTGCTGGTGATATACCTGCGTTTGCTGTTAGTGCACTTCCTGCTACACTTGCTTTACCAGCAACTTGGGGAGGTTCAGCTACTGTTATTCCAGCCACTGCTATGGCAGGTACTGAAGCTTTTAAAGCTTATATGCGAGGAGATTCACCTAGTACAATCGCCAAGCATGCTGGGCTTGGAGGTGCTATTGGTGGGACTATGGGAGCCTTAGGTCCTATTGCTAAGCTTCCAGGAATTAGTAAAGTGTTGCAGAAAACTGCTTTCCCACTTCAAGTTGGTGGAGGTGAAGCTGTAGGGGCTGGACTTGAAGGTAGAGACGTTACACCAGAAGGTCTTGCTATTACTGGACTTACACTTGGAGCTCTTAAAGCTGGCACAGGTGGAGCTCAGATGGCTAAGAAGGCTATAGAAGCAGGACCTAGAGCAGAAAGGTTTGCTTTGAGACAGGCTAATGCAGAGAAGGCTGGTATTCCAGATACTGCTACAACTGGAGGTATTATACAACCTTCTTTAAAGCCAGATCTGCTTGGAGCTACAACTGCTGTGAGTGGAGCTAATACTGTTGCAAAGCGTAGGCGTAGACAGCTTGTCGATGATCTTAATAAGAAGCAAGAGGACCTTGTTAAGTTTCAAGATATGATTAAGAAAGAGCAGGAAGAGGGTTCTAAGGTTAAGATAGAAGATCCTGCTGAAGTTGCTGTTAAGGAGCTTGATGCTGATACTAAATTATTTGTCTTAGATAAGGTTAAGGAGATAGGAGATGTTGCTAAGGTAAGGGAACTATATAAGACAGATAGTCTAGTTGATACGTATGCAAGAGAGCAGGCACAGGCCTTATTTGGTGAAGGCGCTAATATCGTTTCTGAAGCAAAGCCTGAGGCACCCTCTGTTCAAAAATTGAACAAAGGGGCGTTGACAGCAGAAGAGTTTAAGGCACTTGAAGATACAAATGTCTTTGCTGTTGAGGAGCTTGAGAGGATAAAGAAGCTTCCTGGATTTAAGCAGAGAGAGCAATATAATAGGACGTTTAATATAGTGCCTGAAGTTAAGCAGACTTCTGCTGAGATAGAGAAGGCAAGAGAGCTTGCGAGTAAAGTTGAGGCAGCTGCCAAGGCTAGATATAATACACTTGGTAGTACAAATAAGCTTAATCCAAGTAAAAAGCAAGTTAGTGCTATGGGAGAGATTGAGCAGGAGCTTGCTGCGCTTCGTAAGGAGATGGAAGGTGTTACTCCTGATAAGATAACACCTGAGCTTGAAGCTAAGATGGTAGCGCTGGCAGAGAAAGTTGGTAATGAACTCCCTTTTGGTGAACTCCTGGAACCTACTGAGAGGCTTAGAAAGTTTCTTGAAGTGAATGAAGAAGGAGAGCCTATACTTACACTCGAAGATTATATGAGTCGTAGGGATCTTGTAAGGCAAAGACTTGATGCTTATTATAAAAAGACTGGGAAGCAGAAGAAAGGTTTATATAGGCGTCGAGTTCCACTTAAGGAAGCTGTTGAGGAGATAGATGCTGAGCATATTCCAGGTGAAGATCTTAGTCCTATTACTGATATTGGTAAGCCTGTTAAGACTAGGGCTCAGGAGATTAAAGCTGATAGGGAGAGTAAGGCGGAAGCTGAGGATTGGGAAGCTAGGCTTGAAGCAGAGGGTATGCCTGCAGAGCTTAACTTTGCAAGAGAGAAAGTTATTAAGGACTATGTCGAGTTCCTCAGTTCAGATAAGTGGAATAAAGAGATTCATGCTGATTCTGTTAAAGCTAAAGTTGATGTAGAGAAAGAGTTATATAATGCAAGAAATAGGTTAGATAGTATTAGTGAAGATAGGGCTAGGTATTTGCTTTCTAGAGTTTATCAACATATGCCACTTACAAAGGCTGAAGCAGTTGAATGGTTCAAGACTATTGAGAAAGTTGAAGCTATTGCAGATAGTAAGATTAGAGATAAGCGTATGGCCTTTTCTAGAAAGGCTATTGCTAGTCATTATAAAGGAAAACCTGGACATGCTAAGATTGCTAATACTATTCTTGATACGCTTAAGAAGCAGCCTACATTTGAGCTTAAGATAGATCCAAAGCTTAAGGAAGTTGGTGGATTTTATAGTTTTGTAGATAACCTTGTGACTATTAAGAACCCTAAGTCTCTTGCCCATGAAGTATCACATTGGGCTTTCTATAATGTTCTAACCAGTGCTGATAGGGCTATTTATAGACAGCATTTTATGAACAAGTTCTATGATGCTGAAGGTAAGATTAACCCAGAGGCTATTAAGATAGATACAACTGATAGGTTTAATGCTGTTAGAAGTCCGGCTGAAGCCTTTGCAGCTAAGATGGCTGACTATACATATGATAAAGTATTAACGCCTGCTGAGAAGACTTTATTTGCTAAAGTTGCAGATTGGTTTAGAGTTGTTAGGGATAATTTGCTTAAGAGGACCACTAATGATTATTCAGGCGTTTCAGAGTTATTTGATAAGGCGCTTTCTAGAGATAAAAGAACTGGTTGGAATATACTTGAAGGTGAGCCTGATTATGTTAAGAGGGCTTATAGAGATCTTGTAGATGTTAATGCTCAACATGTTACTTTCGACATGCTTGGCTTTCAGCAGATGTATGAACGTCTTGTTGAACTTGGAGAGACCTTTAGAAAAGCAAAGATGGATGATAAAGGTAGACGTATACTTGGTGAGATCAAAGGTAATGATTGGGGACTTGCAGAAGAGGTTAGTAAGCAGTCTATTATAGACTTAGATAATAGTAAAGTGTCTGAAAGGATTTATCGTAACTTAGGTCCTTTTGTAGTATCTCCTATGACGTTTGTAAGAGGAACTAAGAACGAGCGTCATGTCTATAATGCTAATCTTGCTGAGATGTATATAGGACATAAGTACGATCAGCATAGAACTACAATTGATAGTATACAGCTTGGACTTAAGAAAGGTGGAGGAAAGCCTGAGAATATTAGAAAGGTTATAGAGGGTAAGATAGAAGGAAGTGAAGCTGAGAAGCAAGCTGCTATTGAAGTTAGGCAATGGCTAGATGGAATGAAGGAGCGTTATAAAGTATATATGCTTAATGAGTATAAGGATAACCTTTCTAAGAGTGAATATAATGCTCTGCTTGATATTATAACTGGTAGTGATGTTGATACTATTAAGGCTAGATATCCTAAGCTTGATACTGATACTATTGATAGTATTGCTAAGAAGTATGAGGAGATTGATACTTGGGGACTTGATAACTATATTCCAAATGTAGAAGCTGGAAGGTTTAAGATTATTGTAAATGAGACTACAGTTGACGGTAAGCCTTATAAGAAGCTTGTTGCAATAGGGCTTTCTGAGAAAGATGCAGTTAGGAAAGCTACTAGGTACCTTGAAGAAAATCCAGATGTTAAGGAGTTATTTGTAGATACAGACTTCAAGGTTATATCAGATGATAAGACTACTATTACTAGGAGTCAATACTATGCAATGATGAATAGCCTTTCGAAGAAGATGATGGAGTCTATTGATGGAATAGATAAGGGTGTTGCTAAGGAGATGGCAAAGTCTACTCTTAAGAGGAAGTTTAAGATAACACCTACTAATTCATACTCTCCCTTCCTTGAACCAAGACGTGATATATTAAAGGGGGAAGAGAATATATTTCCAGTGCTTAAGTCCTATGCTCATTCTATTGAGAAGAAGATGGCATTAGATCCTGTTATTGATAGTATTAGAAGAGATCTTCCTAAGATGGATAAGTATGAAAGGGCTTATATTCTTGACTATATTGAAGATGTTAAGGGAAAGTATGGTCAGCTTGATAAGATTGTAGATGATGTGTTTAGGACTTATAGAGGATATAGTAGGCTTGTGTCTAGAGCAAGAACAGCTGAAGCTAACTTGAAGCTTGGATATAGACCAGTTGCTGCAGCTGTTAATCTCGCATCAGGTCAGATGCACGCTTGGGTTAAGAGGGGAGCTCCTATATATAGTGAAGGAGTTAAGTTCCTTAATACACCAGAGGGAAGGAAGTTTATAGAGGACATAGAACCATTTCTTGGAACTAATATTATTGACACTGGTGTTGATATTACTTCTAAAACTCCAGTGTGGAAACCGCTAGGTCTATTCCAAAAGCCTGAGCCTCTTAATAGGGAAGTAAGTGCAGCTGCTGCTTATGTTCAAGCTCTTAAGGAAGGTATGAGTCCTGAAGCTGCACAGGTATTTGCTATTAGAGCTAACTGGGCTGAGCAGTTTACTTACAATATTGCAAACCTTCCTAAACTTATGAGAGGTCCTACTGGAAAGCTTATTACTCAGTTTAAGCCATATCTTGTTAAAGAGATTGAGTTTATGTCTAGCCTTTCTGGAAAGGAGTGGGCACGTTATCTTGGTATGCAGCTTGCACTAGGTGGGCCTAGAGCTTATATGATTGTGCTTAAGTCACTTCCAGTCTTATCAGCCTTTGGCTTCTGGGAAGAGGCAGTAGATTATGCTGAAGAGTGGATGAATAAGAACGCACCTTTAGCTAGTAGAGGAGTTGGAGGACTTCCAGGGCTTATTAAACCTGAGTATGCTTTTGATATGAGTGCTGCTGCAAGCTTTCAGTTCCCAGCTGGGCCTATGGACTTTGCAGGACCAGCTATTTCAGATCTTGCAAACCTTAAGAATAATGTTCTTGAGCCCTTATTTACATACGGCCCTTATGCTGAGGACCTAAGAAAGACTGGAGATGTTGCTCCTATTCTTAGACATTGGACAAGACTTATGAAGTACACATTTACAGATGATAATTGGATTAAGGATACTAAGGGAAATAAGTTATATGAAGTCAAGGATATTATTCCTTTCTATTTGCAAAGTATAGCTGGTGTTGAAAATGTAGATATTGCTAGGATTAGAGCTGAAGAAAGAATACTTGCACAGCGAGATATTAGAACAAGAGGTCTTGTCACTCGAATTATTAACGAAGCTATGAAGCACGTTCTTGATGGAACGCCTATGCCTCCTGATCTTGTACAGCGTATGGGGAAGTATAATATAACTGGAGATACACTTAAGCGTAGAGTTAAAAGATCTAATCTACCTCCTGACCTTCGTATTATGCTTGATACAGAAGTAATAAGAAGGCCGGAGGTGTTAGAACAGTTTCCTAATAGTGAAGATTATATGTTAGCTGAGTAACTTAATAAGGAGGTAGTCGAATAACTTAGATCCACCAAAGGCTACCTCCTTTTCTACTTCAAACCTTATATTTTCTACTCTCCAAAGGTAAGGGATTACATCAGATATTATAGTCTCAGTATCTTCTATATCACTAAACTCTTCCTTAATATTACTAATAAACTTAAACACTTTTAAATGAGACTCTCCAGTTATGTCTTCTCTATAATAGCTACATTCTCCATCTCCATCATGATTGCTTTTGCAGAATAGACTATGGATGTTATCAGCTAATGCCTTTAGTCCACTGGGTACAACCTTATTAATAGCATCTTCAAACTCAATGCCTTCCTTCATAGCATTTATTACTACCAGCAAATCACCTTTATCAAGTTTATCTAATTCCATCTTACTCTCCTTTTATCACATAGTTATAAATCCCTAACCCCCAGTTATAAGCATACCAAAAGCTGAGGATAAATATTCCCCACTGCTCGGCCATATAAGTTGTATATAACCAAAAGGGTTGAGCAGCAAGACCTACAACATAGCCATACTTCTTCCACTTATCTTTCCTTGCGACAAGATGGACTGAAGAAGCTCCACATATTAAGATTGCTAATTGACTAAGTGTTTCCATACACCCCCCCCTTTGTTCAAATATTGAACGTAGTTATGAATCCATATTTCTACGACTAGTAAACCTTATTGTCTTCTTATTATTTGAAAAGTCTATAGTAACATAGCCCATGCTTATAAGTGTTTCAAGAATCTTTTCAAGTGCAAACTTATCAACGTCTTGATAGAACTGATTCATAAGATCAATGAATTCCATCTCATGTTTTACTTCAAGTACAGCAATGACTCTTTGCAATACATCAGCAGTATTGCTTTTGCCAACTCCACTGAAAGTATAAGGCATTTTCTTTTCTGTTAATTCTATTATGCTTAAGGCTTTGTCAAAGTCAGCTTTGCTTATCTCTAGCTTGCTAGTCCTAGCTGCACTACAGATCATGCAAAGTTTTAGTAAGTGAGTTGGTCTACGTTCAAAGTATCCTGAGAAACGATAGTCATCAAAAGGAGGATCGCCTTCACTATAGTTCGTATACCAAGGAACATAGGCATCTATGAAATCTTCAGTAACAGTAAACTCACCAGCCATCATACTTATACGCTCAAGATCTTGCACAAGTTCCTTCTGCAATTCTCTCTCTGCCTTGCTAAGGAATGGAGTAGGGACTACTCTCCACTTCTTTTGCTCATATACAAAGATCATTCGACTTGTGAGTCCACCTCCAATGGCATCTCTTGGAAGTGTGGTTTGCAACAGATCAGGAGTAGTTGCTCCGATAAGATTGACCCACACTCCGTTAATCTGATCAGTTCCTTGGTTCTTTGTTCTGTAAGTCCAGACGTCTCTGCAGTCATACCAGTCTGTGAGATCCGCCATAAGAGCTTGGTTATTATATCCAAGGAAAACTGTAAGTTCTTGACTGTATATTGTAAGACTGGCGTGTAAGAACATATCTCCTGTATTTATATTGACTTGTGTATCGTTGCATTGTTGTAACTCACGGATCAGTGCCTCCCTTGTTATACTTTCAGCCGCTAACTTAATTCCCATTTCTCTGAGAAAGAACATACCTTGGCTCATAGCAGTACCCTTTCTACACTTTCCACTAGGCCCTACAAGTACAACATACATATTAGGATATAGTGTTAGTGTTCCCCAGTTAAGTACTACTTTACGCCTAAGACATGCTGCTATTACAGAGATTCCACACCAGAGTCTATATGTATAAGGAGGCTCTGAATTGTTCGTATATGTTATATAACTTTCTAGCCAATCTGTCAACAGACGAGAATTCATCTCTACTAACCTCCACCATACTTTTCTTATTAAGATTCATACCAACTTCAAGACTGATTGGTATAGAGAAGTTCTGCCCACGCCAAGTTAGCTCAGACTCAAGGCTTTCTTTTATAAGAATTAAGCATTGTGCTTGCGCTTCCCAGCTATATTTTTTATAGTTCATCTGGAAGATAATGTTGTCATGTACTTGCAGGAGCAAGTCAACTGGTCTGAACATTTCTTGGTTATAGTAGATGTATATAATCCCACGTCTATTGATAATCTCTGCCACAGATGATTGAGGAATGAAACTGTACGCACTTTTGAAGAGCTCTTCTCCCCATCTATCCAGAAATAGTCTCTTGCGACCGAACAAATTCTCAAGTGTTCTATTCTTGGAAAGCTGGTGTCTGACCCAAGCATGATAGTTCCGTACACCAGGGTAAGCCTTGTGGTATCGCTCAACAATAAACTTTGCGTCGGCCTCAGGGATTTCATACAGGAAGGCAAACGTCTTATATCCGAGATCATAGTTGAGACCATGATTTGCTTTCTTACCCCAAAATCTTTCGCTAAAAGTTCCACCACCGATTTCGCTTGAACCTGCTTCATCACTTATTTCCTCCCAAGATTTTCCGAATATAAGACCAGCTGTTTGCTTGTGTAGGTCTATCTTGTTTTCAAAAGCACTCATCATATTTGGTTCAGGGCTTATGTATGCTACTACCCTATTTTCAGCCTGGCTTAGATCAATATTGTAGATCATAGTATCATCATCTGCAATAAGATACTTTCTAAATTCCATAGGAAGGTTCTGCATATTAGTGCCAGTGCCAAAGATAGTTTCGCTACTACTAAGCCTTCCACTTTCAGTTCCAACTGGATTGAAGCTACACCTTAGACGTTTATCAGTATCAAGAGTTACGTCTAGATAATGAGACTTAAGATATGTTAGCGAAGTAATTTCCTGTAAAATTCTTGCTTCCTCATATCCTTTTCTGCTAAGTCTTTTAATAGCATTCTTGTCGGTAGTGGGACGCCCAGTCTGTCTGTTAAGGTAGGGTTTTTCTCCCTTGATTTTGTAAAAATAGTGCTGAACCTGCGCAGGACTTCCAGGATTGATATCATAGCCTGTTACCTCCCTTAGTTTCTGTGTTAGTTCCTCTATCCTCTTACCTATCTTCTCAGACTCAACCTTAAGACCTTCTGCGTTAGTCCTAATACCACGTTCTTGCATATAGATAAGAGGCTTTACCAACTTACATTGCACTTCATATGCACTTATATTATTTATCTTATCAAGATCAGACTTTATTCTATCCAAAGCTTCGAAGCATACAGCAGAGTCCTTAGCATTGTATAGCCAGAAGTCCTCTTCAGAACCTCCAATCTTGAAGTGCTTCTTCCCTTCATCTTTGTAATAAGGTTCTTTTGTGTGCATACTTGTTATAAAGTCCAAGCCTTTTGGATAATCTGGATACATAATAGCCTGACCAATCATAGTATCTTCCAATACGCCTTGAGGGTTTATACCATACTTTCGGAAGAGAAAGGTTGTATCGAATACTATGTTCTGTCCGACCTTGACGATCTGTGTACTTTCTATTATAGATGCTATTTGTTTCCATATTTCTATCTCCTGTTCTGGGGTGAAGTAATCTTGCCCATTAGATGTAAAAGGTATACTTATTATATCGTAAGGACTATAAGCAAAGCTTATACAACTTACTTCTTCTCTCATCACTTCAATGTCGAAGGCGACTAGTTTGCTTTCTTGACAAGACTTAAGAAAGGCAAGACTATCAAGATAAGTAGGCTTTATTCTTATATTTCTGATAGGAAGTCTAAGCTCAGGAAATGCACTTTCTTCATACACTCGCTTAAGGTCAAGACCAATAGTATGCATTAGGGTATATTGTCTAAGAGCAGCAGCTGGATGGACTATAGGGATTACTTTTATAACCTTGGTTTTGCCATTAGCACTTATCATTCCTTCAAGAATAGAACCACGCCTTTTGCTTATTGCAAATTTCCTAGTCAACGCATATAAGGCAACTCCACCAACTGCTACAAATACATTAGCGCTTACTTGCATAAGTTCTTCATGCAGATCTTTTTCATAAGCTTCATACCAAGCAGTTGGATAAGCCCTTCCAGACTTGAATTGGATGAAAGTACTTATATCATTACCCTTAGGACGCTCCTTTACTACATTAGTAACATAGCAATCATTCCTTATAATCCCAACTCCGGCAGCTAGCTTGAATAGAAGCTGACCACTAGGACCTACAAAACCCCTGCCAAGCTTTTCTTCTTCACTTCCAGGAGCTTCACCGATGAAGGCTATTTTAGCATTCTTAGGCCCATCAGGATAGCATAAGCGTTTCGTTGGATTTATTAGCATTTTACACCTCTCTGTATGACTTATAGCTTCCAGGTCTTGCCTCATTAACTCGAACGATATAGGCATTTTTATACTCCTCACTTAGGTCGTAGCCAAAAGCAGACATACCAAGATTGCTTGCAGCTAATAAAGTATTGCCACTACCAAGAAAAGGAATCATTACCCTACATCCTTCCCATCCGAAGGTTTGGATTACTTCTTGCACCAGCTCAACTGGACGTTCAGTAGGATGAATTTTTTTATTACTGGGGACTACCTTGAAGCTGAAGACATTGCTTCTGCCTTGTCTAGTTATACTTGGACTGCCTTTTCTTAGGTAAAAGAATGGTTCATAAGTATTGCCAAGAGAAGTTGCTGGCTGCATAGTTTGACCACTACTATTCTCTTTATACCAAATAGCAGGGATTCTACTACCCCTAAACCCAGCACGGTGTGCAGATTGATAGACAGGTTCAAACCAAGGATCTTGCGCAAACCAGCAGAGAAGCCAGCTGTTCTCAGACATAACTCGATAGCATTCTTTAAAGACCCTACTTATAAAGTCTGTATATATCTCAGCAGGGACTTCGTTATAGTTCCTTGTTGTCTCTTTTCCATCCTTTTTAATATTATGTAGATCAATGCCATAAGGAGGATCAAGCTCTACAATGTCTATAGTACTATCAGGAATCTTCTTAATGCCTTCGAAGAAGTCTGAGAGTATATAGCAGCCCATAAGGTTATGTCTTTGGACTTCGAGAGGAGTCTCTGCAGTCTTCTCCTTAAAGCGCTTTGCAACTTCAGATAATATAATTTCTTCCTGCATCTTCTTAAGCATCTTCATAGCATCGCTTTTGGTCTTGGCTTCCTTGATGCTTGGAAAGACTTCAATAGCATTAGCCAGCTTTATATCATCAGATAGACCACCATAAGCTATGCCAAGCATATTGGCAGTATCCCTGAGGCTAACTCCAGGTGCATCAGGATTTGTACTTGTTTTTTTACCATAGATTTGTTGCTGAAGAAGATGAATCTCTTTATTTAAGTTGGTAGCTTCAACCCAACTCAGGTCTTTCCTAGCTATATTCTCCATCAACTCAATGCTTCTCATCTCGAGATCGCTAAGAGTATCAGGATAAATACGAACAGGAATATCAGTAACACCAGCTTGTTTGCAAGCTTTATAGCGTCTGCCTCCTGCAAGGAGAATGTATTCTTCACCACCTGCACAAGCTCGAACTGCGAGAGGTTGGATGATACCTTCTTTCTTAATGCTAGCAGCCAAAGTATCAATATCTCCGTATTCATCTCGAAACCTTTCTCCAAAAGTTATTTGGTTTATATCTATTACCTTAAGCTCTATCATTTCCCTGCCTCCGTTTCAAGTGCGTTAATAAGTTGTTCAAGCTGATCAGCTGGAATAGATCTAAGCATACTATCAATGCTTATATCACTAGTTTTTCTTGTTGTAGCTCTTGGCTTATTGTTCTTAGATACTTTTGAAACTCTTCTGCTAGACCTAATGTTCTTTATAAGGCCAAGAAGTTCCTCATCACTCAGGTTTGAAACTGTCGTCTTTAAGTCTGCTAGATCCATGCGTGTCTACCTCCTTCTTAATAAGATCAAGTGCAGTAAGTTGACCACTGAGTAAGGCACCAAGGACTACATCTCCATGCCTTTCTACAAGGTCTAGGGTTTGAAGTAGAAGCATTCTCATTATCCTACTTATCAGTCCCCAAGGTATTACGTTTCTCATTCTGCATTGATCTGCTTCTGTTATTATTATGGAGAGTCTTCTACTCATTTAATCCTCCCTTTGTTCAAAAATTGAACGAAGGGTGTGTTTCAGGTCGCTCAGTTGCGTGATTAATCTCAACCGGCTAACGGCTCGAAAGCCCCGATTTCTAGCAGGGACTAAACTTCACCCTACGCCCCACGCTACGTCTTAGTAACGACTGCCCTCAATGACACACCCTTCATCCTTAAAACTTAACGTCCAACAACAAACTTGCGAATACGGTTCTGCATACCATACTCAGGATCTGTCTCCTCAATGAGGATAGCCCAGCAGGTGCAGCCAATCAGCTCCTGGATGTTGCCTGTACTAGCTGGATCAAGACCACAGGCCTTAAGGAAGTTGGCAATAGCAGAGAGTCTGCTATTCTTCTTCTTAAGGTCATCATTCTGCGTAGGCAGCATCATAACGTGGTTTATATCTTTAGCCTCTGGTTCTCCAATAATCTCCAGTTTAGCAGAAATATACTCTCCACCAGTCTTAGCACTGGTCTTGGTCTGTGCATCCAGAACACGCAGCTGATATTCGCCTTCTTTCACGCTTTTCGGTTCGAACACGTCATCAAAGTTTTGATTTAAGAAACTCATTGTAATTCTCCTTTCGTCGTCTTCGTCTTCGTCGACGTCGTCTGTGTTAGATTGTTTTGTCTTCGGTGTTATACCCTGCCTTCTTCAACAGAGCCTTTATATCCTGTGTTTCATAAGTCTCAAACAAACCTCCCTTCCCCAATCTTGTTCGTGCCTTATACAAGCCAGTTGCCCTAGTGAGAAAGAAGTAGTTAACTCCTGAAGAAGTCTCCTTAGTGCAGGCATAGTATATTTCATCAAACAGGATTGGTATTCTATATTTTAGCTTACCAATAAATAGAGGTCCTACAAACATCTTACCACTCGCTTCATCCTTATCAGTATCTTCATGGCAGATAAGAATAACATCACAAGGAAGACTGGTTATGTCTTTGATAGCATTCTCCAGCAAGACCATTGTTGGGAGATAGTCATTTTGCTGAGGTGTACCACCTTGCCTGCCAGCTTTCTTAAGCGTTACGTTCATAGCAGCACCTGACCAAGTGGTAGCGCTATCAATAATGAAGGTGCCAATCTTATCAAACATACCACCTTGCTTAAGGCGATGATACTCCTTGTCCCAGTTGTTAAAGGCAGAAGGATTCATAGCATCTTCATTTTCAAACCTGTTATCAACATAAACTGTTCCCTTCTCAACTTCATCCCGAACTGTTTTAGTCCCACCAGGATCGAAGCTATGAATCAAGACAGGTTTGCGACAAGTCCTTGCAATGTTTGTCTTACCAGTTCCCATAGGGCCATAGATTAGAGCGTTAAAGCTATTTGTTCTGGCGTTATCCTTATACATCATCTGAAGTTCAGACAATTCCTTTTTAATATCAAGAGCCATTATTTCTCATCTCCTTTCAAGTGAAACACGTGCTTAGCATTACTTTCCTCAGCTGCAGGATCCCACCATTCTTGTTTCATACCAAGTGGAACCTCTTCACATCTACTCAGTGGGTTAGCCCAAGCAAGACAATAGTCATGATATCTACAGCCAAAGTACTTGGTGCAATTAGTAGGATTTTGTGGAAAAGCCTCCATGACTTCATCATCTGGACTAGCATCAAACATACGCTTGGTTTCGAAGTCTATCATATTCATAGTATGGCATACATTCCACTGCCAAGCGTTCATCATGCTAAGGTTGCGTCTTGCTGGTACACGCTGGAACTTGTTCTCTTTCTTCTGAAAGAAAACTCCATTGATCTCTACTCCCCACACCTGCTCAGCAGGATATAAGCAATATAAGACATGGTTATAAGTACCAGTCTGTATTGCCAAGCTCCACTGGTCATTCCACTGTCTGCTTAGAGTTGTTCCAGTCTTATGCTCGATGCTCCTAATCATGTTATCTTCTTCAACAATAGAATCCATTCTGAAGTGAAGAACTTTGTTTTCATCAATAGGAACAGTTCCTGCGATCTCCGTGTAGATAGGAGTGAACTTGTCGTCCTTATACTCATTACAGTACTGAACTAGTGCTTTGAGTGCATTTGCAGGATTTTTGGGAGCATTGACTTCGTCCAGGAGTTCTGGGAAGTACATCCTATAATGTTCATGAAACTTAAGATAAGCATCTTTTATACTAGTCTCATCATATCCGTAGAGGATAAGATGTTCCATAGCAAGATGCCATGCTTTACCAAACTCAAGATGAAGGTTAGGAGCCTCTGATCTCCAGCCAAGGATATACTCGTAGAAATAAGCACGAGGACATTCCATAAAGGAGTTGAGTTTAGTACTATCAATTATGTTCCAACTACTATGAGGTTGAATCATAGATCCCCCTTCACTTTGTTTAATAAGCTGTCTACTACTCCATCAAGTGTATCAGCATTAGCTGCTTCAGAGTAAGGATTGTTAGTATAAGCTGTATAATCTACTTCAAATTCCTTACTTCTCTTGCCTACATAATCTCCAGGCCTTCTTACTTCTACTTCAAGAGAGACAAAAGCTCCATCTGGCAAGCTTGTACAAAGCCTGTTAAAGGCATCTTCATACTCTTTCTTTGTAGGTAGAAACTTCTGAATCTTTAAGTTCATTATTTATCACCTCCTTTATATCGAAATAGTCTGTTCCCCAAAAGTAGTGCCTTATATCTATATCATTCTTAAGACCCATACCTTCAGAGATTAGCTTACATATTATTCTAAACGCCTGATCTTCATTATGTGCCTTTACGTACTTTGTAAAGATGTCGCCATGATAGTTAAATATGCCACGATAGACTTTCTTCTCAATACTTTCTTTAATCATACTAATTTCCATCCCAGATATCCTTAAACAGCCAGTAGTCGTAGAGATAACAAAGTGCTCCAACTCCTATGGAAGCGAGGAGGAGTACGAAAATCATAAGGATTGTGTAGTCCCATCTAGTTAGAAAAGCATTCATCCACTTTGCGTAGGCTAGATAGTAAATTGGATTCATTTCTTCACCCCTTTATTTAAGTATTCCATCACAAGATTTAGTTTCTCAATGACTTCGTTGAGCTTTGAGGCTACTACCTGATTTCTCCAGTCTTCGCCCCCCTCTCTACTTATAATTTCATCGCCTTGTTTTAGTATAAAGAACTGTCCTGTTAATGG
>Ga0209719_1003036_pt1 | contig 16029 bp, 9 predicted proteins | sample AD_JPNAS2_MetaG_FD_184421 | JGI IMG/M metagenome (GOLD analysis project Ga0209719, IMG submission 184421) | Active sludge microbial communities of municipal wastewater-treating anaerobic digesters from Japan - AD_JPNAS2_MetaG (SPAdes) (version 2) | ecosystem: Engineered > Bioreactor > Anaerobic >...
TACTCTTAAAATAGCTTTATCATCTACATCATTTATTTTACCTATTATTGGTTGATCACAAAGCCAAGCGTCTAAATGTTTAATTGTTAACATATTGTTTTTTTCTTTATTATTGTACACAACGTTTGGCAGCTACAAGAAGTTGGCGATTTTTACCACAAATGTTAATACGAAGAACGAATGTTTGATTAACCACAAAACTGTCATACGAAGCACTGAACCGCCAATTTCTTGTAGGTGCTGTTATAGGCTGGCGTTCTTGTCTGTCGTGGGTTACAACCATTTTTATGTCGTCTGTTTGTGTCATTTGTCGAGTGCTTTTTTGTCTGGCTTGTGTGCCGGGTGTTTTATTTTTTTATAAGCGTTGGAAATTTTTTAAAAACAATTTTTCTTTTGGGTCGGCTTTGCAAGCTCTATTAAAAACTTTGGTCGTGTGTTGGCTTGTGCGGTTTTTAATTGTGCTTGCAAATTGCGTGGGCTACTCCAATTTTATGGCTTCATATTCTTTTTTGCTTAAACTAAATTCAGGGTCTATTACTTTTACTTCGTCATATGTGAGTTCGTATAGTTTGTAAACTAAGTTGTCAATAGTTAACTCCAATTTCGTTGTTTCATTCTGATTTTTACAATTAAGCCTTTCATTTACTACTACTGCAATAGCGTTTTCTTTTGATTTTTGAATTGTCACAGGAAATGGGAGTAATTCAAGCTGATTTATTTTAATTTCTAAATAATTCCCAAACATAGATTTAGAAATGAAGCTCATTAAAGTAGAATTAAGTATTGCCAAAATTACCTTTAGGGAGTAATCTTTAGGATTAAAGGCAATATGAACTTTATCATTAACTAAATATTTTTTTGAATCATAAGAACATCTAAGAACTCCGTTACATATACCTTGAATCAAGATTTTATCCTTCAAAAAGTATTCTAATTTCCTTGGACCTGCACCCACCTTTTTCATCATTAAATTCGGCTTATACCAAATGTATTCAGAAGGTTTATCATGTTCGTATTTCCTAATGTTTTTACCCCTAAGCATTAGATAAGTTGAATCATCTTTTTTATAATCTATAATGAATTTCTTATCATCACTTGTTTTTATTCCTAAAGAAAAATCAACTAATTCTTTTAATGGTTTTGTTTTAATATTTAATGTAACTGCTTTTGTAAAAGAAAATAGGAATTGCGGTGTCGATTTAATCTGACTATATGGTAACTTATTATCCTGTTGAATGAAATTAATTTGCCCTTTCTCATTTCTTTCAAGTTGAAAAAGTAAAATATCGTGTGAGGAAATTGATAACTTAGAAAAAACTGTAATTACAGTTGATACTGTGGCATTTTCAAAAATACCATAGCCTAGGTTAATAATATTATGTATTCTGAAGTTGTTTGTTATGAATTCTCTATATTTTGAAAAGCTATCAGAACCCATCCAAGTTTTAGGATATATGAAGCAAATTATTGCATTTTCTTTTGAAAGAAAATGTGCCTTTTCAATAAAAACACTATATAAGTCGCTTTTATTTTTTACTGTTTTATAATTTGCCTGAATATAACTCCTGTAAACTTCATCACTTATATTTGCGATATTAACATAAGGGGGATTTGCTATTACAATATCAAAACCAGTTTTATCAGATACAGATTCATTCATCACTTCTGGAAAATCTAACTTCCAATCAAAAAAATGAAGTGGCTTCTCTGGCTTATCTTTTAATTTATGAAGCTCACGAATTGACTTATCAAACCCTGCAATTTTTATTTTCCGTTCCGCTTCTGCTGTTTTTTCTTTTGCTGTTAAATCAAACAAACTACCACTTACAGCATTTTTTTCACTGTATTTATATTTATCCAAATTTAGTTGGCTTATTAGCAAATCAACTTTAAGATTGCGGATTTCCAATTGAAGTTTTTCTTTATCACCTTCATAATTGAAATAAATCTTTTGCCTGTCAAATAGTTTAGTTAGGTTTTTTTGAATTTCTGCCTGCAATTTCTTTGCGGAATCACTTGTTGCTTTTACTTCCCATTCTATGTCAATAATATCATTACCCAGTTTGCTTACCAGACTATTACCAACAACAATTTTATAATCGAGGTTGGGCAGGGCTTTGGGTTTTTCTTCGTCCACAATCAAGCTCAACCAAAAACGCAGGCGGGCAATGTCAACCGCACCTTTTTCAATGTCCACACCGTATATGCTATTTTGAATGATGTTGAGTTTTACACCCGAAGCATCAAAAGTTTTTGTGTTGCCGTGTTCAAAAGTGTGCAGGGTTTGTTTGGCAGTAAATATTTCGTGTAGCAAACCCATAGGGAAAGCACCCGAACCAATGGCAGGGTCACAAATTTTTACACTGTCTAAAGCATTGTGAAATTCGGCTGAATGTTTTTTGATGAGTTTTTTATCTTCATCATCCAGCTTCTTTTTCAACAGTTTTTCAATCAGTATGCGGTCTATCTGTTTGCCTGAGGTTTTATTATCGGTTTCTATCACCAATTGCCCTTTTCTGCCTTCGTTTGCCGAAAACAGTTTGGGTTGGTCGGGTTTATCAAAACCAATATAGCCCACTACTTCATAGCCTTTGTTTTCAAACCAAGTTGTGAGGTATTCAATCAAACTCTCCTGGCACATATAATGCACAATTTCCTTTGGCGTGTAGTATGCACCTTTGTCTTTGTTGTCTTCCAGTAAGTTTTCAAAAATATGCCCCAACATTTCAGGGTCAACCGCTACGGTGTGGTCGTTGGGGTCGTCTTCGTAGATGGTAAAGTTGTATTGATTAAAGAAATCAAACAGGCTCTTGAACAGATTGGCAGGAAAAATAAGGTTGCGGTGTTTCTTGTCGTCTTCTTCAAACAAACCACCGTTTAGGTATGGAATGCGGCAAGGTTCGCCTTTTACCAGTTCAATTAAATCGTCTTTGCGTTTGGTGTTGAGTGTGTCAAAAAACAGTTTGGATAACAATTCAGAATAAAACAGGTCGGGGTTTTTGGTGTTCTTAAACAGATTGGTCAAGAAATCAAAATCGCCTTTGCCCCAATCGCTTTTTGCAGGCACACCCAACCAACCTTTTTTCTGAATGAAATAGAGGAATACAATTCGCCCCAACAGTTTTTTGTTGAAATCACGTATGCCTTTTTCATCACCGTGGAAAATGGTTTGGCGAATGTTTGGTTTTGAAACCATATAATCGCAAAAAATATCGTAGTGCTTTTTGTATTCATCAAAAAATGCTTTGGAAAGTTTCTCTACCGAAAAGGCTTCTTTAACATCATCTAAAGTGGCTTTGCTGCCTTTGTTGGCAATGGCTGTAAATCGTTCGGCTGCTGTTCGTGTGCTTTCACCTTCGCCCAAAACATAAGTGTAGCGTTTGGGTTCGGTTTTGATTTTTACAAATTCTCCGTCAGCATCATAACCTGTTAATTCCGAAACATAAGTAAAACGCCAATTACCTTTTTCGTTATTGTGATAGGTAATAAAAGCTGCATCAATATCTTTCCAGTATTTGCGAAGCAAGTTTCGCAAGCCCACACGGTTGCGTTCCAAGATAATGCCTTGAGCCAAGGTAACATCATATACAGCAATTTGGCGTTCTATTCCGTTTTCGTTGAGTGTAATGTAACCTAACTTTTGCACCTGAGAAGCTACATTGCTGTCAATACCTGTAAGTGTTTCAGGTGTTGCCAACAAACGGGATTTGGCAAATGCTTCTCCCAAAAATTGTTTCCAGTTGTTTTGGTTGTAGCGTTGCTTAAACAGGTTATGAATTTGTTCGTATGTCATTATTCAAAGGATTCTGAAATGATTAAAACAGGTTTTTCTACTTTGCCTTTTTTGCCTTTTTGAGCATCACTCAAATCAACATTGTATTGTGCTGCAATTTTATCTATTTCGGCTAAGGCAATATTGAGGTTTGCTTTCTTCTTTTGCAAACGGTCAATGTCGGTTGGCAGGTTGGTGTATTTACCAATATCAATCAGCACCACAATTTTTTGAATGTTTTCTTTTTGCTTTTCGGTTACTTGCGGATATTTCACCAAGTCTGACAAGAACTTTTTGGCTCGTTGTGCTACACCGCCCAAAGCTTCGGGGTCGGTTTGCGATTGCACAATTTTATGTTCCAGCGTTTCAAAATGCTCTAATGCTTTGTTTACGTGTTCGTGATGTGTTTCTATCAACGGAGCATTTTTTTCTTTTTCGTCTGCCGAAAATATTTTGAAAGCTTCAATAGGCGTAATCTCTTTGGGTTGGTTGTTGCTGTCCACCCAATAGAACTCAAACTTTTTGTCAGTCTTTAAAAATGCAGCTGTTCCGTTTTGCAGTTCGGGTTTCTTTATGTCGGTTGCATTTCGTCCTGCTCTTGATTTTAAAGGCAGTTTTTTAATCTTGTCAAACCAAGCTCGATTGGCTTTTTTGAAATGGCGTAAGAAGTATAAAAACTTCAGTCGTTCGTCTTCTTCTTCCTTGTATGTTCCGCTAAAGAGTTTTACTTCATCCAAAATTTCTTCGGTTGAAAAAACCTGATTGTCTTCGCCAAATGCAGTGTGGAAAGCCTGAATTTTCATAAAGGCAGTTTTATTCAATCGTATTTGCGAATCGCCTTGTGCTGAAGGATAAAACACATAGTTGTAAATAGCACTTGCTTTTGTTCCGATACGATTTACACGTCCAATTCTTTGCATCAGTTTAGTAGAGTTCCAAGGCGTGTCGTAGTGAATAATTACATTGGAACGGTGCAAGTTCACGCCTTCTGCCAATACTTCGGTGGTGATGATGATGTTGTATTCATTCACTTGTTTGTCGGCAGCCCAGTTTGCATCAAAGTTGGTTACAATGGTGTCATACATTTGCTTTCTGTTGGCAGCCGAAATAACCAATACATCTTTTCTCCCTGCATCTTCTAAAGCCTTTGCCAAATAATCAACTGTGTCCTTTGATTCCGAGAAAATCACCAATTTACCTTCTACATTTGTTTTCTTGTTTAGAAATTGTTTGGTGAGTTGAGCAATGAAAACATCCATTTTCGGATCGTTCTCAATGGCATTCCAGCCTTTCACTAATTCCTTAATGAGTTTTGAATCCTTTTTTAAACTTTCAATAAAGTCGTCTTTGAAATCGGAACTTTTAAAAGTTTGGTTCTTCGGGTTTTCTTCGCTTAATCGTTCAATTTCTTTTTCAATATCTTCTTCACTCCAACCTTTGTCCAATAGCTTGTTTACATTGGTGTCGGGTGCAATAAACACTTTATTGTTTTCAAACATTTCAATCATTCGGTCTGTGGCTGTTTGAAAATTGCCCAATGATTTTTTGAAAGCATAGAAACTACTTTCCAATCGTTTTATCAATTGGGTTTTCATTATAAATGCTAAGGATTTAGAAACCGTTTCCGCATTTTCATAATACTTGTCTTGTATTTCTTGTTTCAGTCCTGCAATGGCTTGATAACGGCTGTATTTCAGTTTGTCTTCGTCTGTTAGGTAGAAAACGGTTTTGTGAAAAAGTTCATTCAGCCTTTCATCCATCAGGTATTCCACTTTTTTAGGTGGGTCAACTTTTGGAAACTTAATGCCCTGCTCGTCTAAGTCAACTTTGTATTCAGGAATATTTTCAAGGTCAGTTCGGGTTCTGCGAATGGTAATGGGTTCAATTACATTCTTTCGGATTTTTCCGTAAATGGTTCTTAGCTTGTTTACATCTAATTCGTCAAAACGCTTTAGCGTTTTGTATTGCTCCATCAATGGAGCAAAGAATGAAGTAAGGTTGGTAATTGGTAAAGTTGATTGCCTTGCATCCTGAAACATTTGTATTTGATAAAAAATGTCGTCAGGTCTATTATTCAAAGGCGTTGCAGAAACTAAAATCACTTTTTTCTGTAAGCCGTCAATCAATCCTTTGTTAGCTCTCGGGCTTTTGCAAATCAATTGTAAGTTTTGAAATGCACCAGTTAAATAATTACGGAACTTGTGGGCTTCGTCCACAATTATTAAATCGTAATCTTCTTTATTCCAATAATCTTGATGTCCTTCAAGAATTTTCTCAAGACTTCCGTTGGTAATAAATTTGGTGTATTTGTCGAGTTGAAAATCTTTAAAAGTGTTTTTCCAGTTTTTCTCAACTGCTGGCGGATAAACGATTAATATTTTGGTGTTGTCTCTGCCGTTTTGCATTAAAAACTTCTTTGCAACCATTGCAGCAATTACGGTTTTACCCAAACCCACAACGTCAGCCAATAAAAAGCCGTTGTGTTTTAAAAGCATATTAAATCCTTCGATTACTGCATCAACTTGGTAAGAAAGCTTTTTGAAGTTTTGGGGCAAGTCGCCCATTGAATCAGGGTCGTAATCAATATTTTTTCCGAAGTATTCGGTTAATAGTTTTATGTAAAGTTCAAAAGGTGTAATTTCTTCATTCAGATAAGTTTCCTTTTTGATGTTCTGAATGTCAACTGGCAGAATGTCCACCGATTCAGCCCACAATTTTTCAAATTCTTCTGTTGCAAATTTCACATCAGGATATTCCGTTAATTGAACATTGAATTCGTAATTGTAAAAATTACCGCCACCAAGTCCTGCGTCTGTTAGGTTTGATGAACCTGTAATTGCTGTCGCTGGTGTATGTTCGTTAAATGGCTCTGGTCGTAAAATGTAAACTTTGGCGTGAATCTTTTTTTCGGGATGAGCTTTGATTTGAATTTTCTTTTCAACCAAGTCGTCAATGAATTGCAAAATTCCTTTCTCTGTGTCCTTGTCGTAATTTGCTTTTTCAATGTCTTCCTGAATTTTTTTGATGAAATCTTCTTTGGTCTTTTCGTGATTTTTGAAAAATTCAAGTCCTTCTTTTTGAGCATCTGCAAGCATCTTGTCGATGTTGATGCCTACCAAAATTCTAATGTTTGGAACTTTGTCTAAAAAGAGTCTGATGCGGAAATAGCCTGATGCCCGAAAGTAGCCTACTAAAGCGTCAAAGTATTGTATATTGGGATTATAAGTAAAAACCCCTTCAAACTTTTTGATTAAGGTGTTCTCTTCGCTATTAGTAAAAAACTTTGTTGACATAAATGTTTAAATTCTTAGGTCGTTAAAATACGGATTATTCTTGGTGCGATGGCAAAAAGTGGCTCTTTTGGTTTTGCGAAGCGTTGGCTTGTGTGTCGGGCAAAACCAAATGTGCCACTTGTGCGGCTGGCTAAAATTGTTTTTAAAAAATGCGGGTCGGCAAAAAAAATAAAACACGAAGCGTTGGGCTGTCGTGTCGGAAAAAAGTCCGATGTTAAGTTTATATGTCGTCCTGATGTTTCGATAATTGTCTGTCTGTTTAATGGTTGTTGTGTCGTCTGTTACGCTTGCCTATAACGTTTTGCAGCTTGGCGAAGTGGCGGATTTTGAAGCACTTACTTTCATTTTAGCTCTAATGTTCATTTGAAAACCAAATATTCAATTTAGCACTAAACCCGCCATTTTGCCAAACTGCTGTTACCTGCTGGCCTTCTGTCCATCGTGTCGTTGTACGCCTTGTCAATATTGAGTTTTCGTATCATTGTCTTCTGTGATTGTTGGGCTGTGTGTCGGTGTATTTTTATTTTTTTGAAGCGTTGGGAAATTTTTTAAAAACAATTTTGTCTGCGTTGGCAAAGCAAGCTCTTTTGCAATTTTTGGTCTGTGCGTTGGCTTGTGCGAATTGCAAATGTGCTTGTTTTTAGCGTGGGCTTTCCTTTGGTTTCATAAATATTGATATTAAAAGTCCTATTCCTACAATTACGTCAACTATGTTCCAAATCTCTCTGCCAAGTGCAATTTTGAAAAACGGTTGGAATAACAAAGCAAGTCCACCGTAAATTATCATTTCTGTTTGTCTGCCTTGTTCGTTTGCTTGAAAAGCTAAAATTGCAAATCCAATTAGTCCTGCGAACCTTACAAACTGATAAAATCCGTAAGGCATATCCGCTAAACAGAGAAAAAATAAAATCGCTAAAATTATCTTGATTGCGTTATTCATCTTTCTTGAAATCGTCAAGTGAACTGGTGTCAATACTGATTAACTCAAACTGCGGTAATTCAGCCGCTTCCAAATATTGGTTCGTTATCTTGTCAAGGAAGGATTCGGTTACAATGTCTTCCTCTAAAAACTGCTCAATGTCTGGGAACACAGCTAAAATACTATCATCACTAACTTTCAGTCTGTGTCTGATATTTTTAAAAAACTTGATTTCAGAATATTCAATTTGCTCGTCTGCTTTAATTGTCTGAATAGCAAAATCAATTAAAGTCAATTCCTCTTGTTCGGTCAAAGTAGATTTTCCTAATAAGTCAAAATAATAAGTAATGAACTCTTTACCTCTTGTGTTAATCTTACTTACAAGTGAGTTAATTTCCTCCTGAAAGTTGAAGTCTTTGAACAGTGGTGATTTTTCACACATTGATTTAATTAAGGCAATTTCTCTTTTATCAATATTGCCGTCAGATGCCATACAGCAAAAGGCTGTTTTAAGCAAAAGTTTGTCTAATGAAATTGTTTCCATTTTATTTTAATTATTAGGTTTAAAACCGATTCTTGGTCGCTCATTTTTTTGTTCTGTTTCTTCGGAATTCATTTTGGCTCTTACTGTTTCGTATTTCTGCAACTCGTGAAGCGGAACAGAAGGCTTTGTATTCTTTATAATGTTTTCCAAAATCTGCATTGTAATTCTTGATTTTTCTTTGAGTGCTAAACGTGAAGCTTCGTTAACCAAAAATTCAATGTCTGATGAAACATAGTTTGCGGTCAATGTTGAAAGTCGGTCATAGTCCATACCAAAGTCAAGCGGTCTGTTTTTTAGATACATTTCAAACATTGCTTTTCGGGCTTCAAAGTCTGGCGGTGGCAAATAGAATTTCTTGTCCAAACGACCTGCTCTAAGCATTGCAGGGTCTATCATATCAGGATAGTTAGTTGCTCCGATTATAAAAATTCCTTTTTCACCAGTTCTGTCCATTTGAGCCAACATTTCATTTACTGCACTTTTCGCCATTTCGTGAGCATCACTGTCACGGTTTGGCAATAGTTCATTTATTTCATCTATGAAAATGATTGTCGGTGCATTCTTTTCGGCTTCTTCAAACATTTTGGCAATGTTTTCCTGTGTCGCATTTATAAACCTGCTTTTCAAAGTTGAAGGTGTCGCCAACATAAAATTAAAGCCTACTTCTTCGGCAAAGTGTTTGGCAAAGAATGTTTTTCCGCAACCTGGAGGACCGTATAAAAGCATTCCGTTAGGAATGGTAACGCCATACTTTGCGTATTCTTCGGGTTTGTGTAAGGCATCAATTACATCTAATTGCAATTGTGCTTTCAATTCTTTCATTCCTGCAATAGCATCAAATCCTTTTCCCTTGGCTTTTTGCGTTTTTATCTTTTTCTCGTCCTTGTCGTCTGACTTAACTTTCTGAACGGTGTCAACATCTTCAATTTCGATTTCTCCGTTTAATGCTTGAGTAAATTCATTAGCGGATTGAAAGCGGTTTTCGGGGTCGTTCTGCAAAGCCTTTTTTAGAACCTTTAAAACTGATTCATCAAAATCAACAATGTCTTCTGAAACTTTTGGAAATGAAATTGGCTTTTTGCGTTCCTCAATTATTAAATCCTCCGCTTTAGTTCTATCTGCTTTAAATTTTGATATGTCTTTAAACCAAGGTGGCATTCCGAAAAGCAAATGATACATAACTGCACCAACAGAAAATAAGTCAGATTGCGGAGAATAAAAACTATTGAAACATTCCGAAGCAACATAGTTAAGATTCAAACCTTCTTTGTAATATGCCTTTGAAGACTGATGAAATGAACGGGCAAAACCAAAATCTATAATTTTAGCTTGTGGAATGTCGCCCGATAAATCAAGCATTATGTTTTGAGGTGTGATTTCATTATGAATAATTGGTTCGTGCAAACTGTGTAAATAATTCAGACCGTTTAAAACAGCCGAAATAATTTGCTTTAAATCGTAAACAGATTCAATTTTCTCACGGCTTATTTTTTCAGCCAAAGTTTCACCTGCTATGAAATTAAGCACCAAAAAACCAAACTTCTTGCCTTCAAAAATCAGCTCACCACTGTCCTTGTATGAAACAATGTTTGGATGCTTAATTGATTTTAGAAATTCAATTTCAAGCAAGTTGTTTTCACTATCAAAAGCAGAACGGTGAAGTTTTGCATAATTGAACAGTTTAAGGAAATAGAGTTTTCCGTCTTTACCTTTTACTCTGTATGTTTCAGCATTACTGCCTTGCTTAATAAAAAGCATAACAGAATACTTTTCATTAACTGAAAAGTTTTTGGGTAATATGCCTTGTTTTTGAATATCCATTTTAACGAGTAAAAATTTGAGTTATTAACCTAATGTATCTTTTGGTTTTTCGTCATCAGGCATTAAAGCGATTAGTTGAACTAAAATATTTCTGATTCCACCAGTGTTTCCAGCAGTTGCCATTTGTAAACCTTGGTTACACAACTGTCTTGCTTTATTTCGGTCTTTCCAATGGTATGAATTAAAGTCGCTGTCAATGTGTTTCAAAAATTGAACATCCATTGCGTTACCTGTAACAGCATTACGCAAATTGAAATCTAAAGAGCCAATTTCACTAATTAGGTGTTTCGCTTCCTTGGTATTTTTGTCCTTGATAACTTGCTCAATAGTTTTTTTGTATTCTTGAATGTGGGCTTCAACCTTGTCCATATTCAAATCTTCATCATCACTATTGGCTTTTATCTTTTCTATTAAATCTTCCAATTCATAGAATGCGTCTTTTAGTTCTTGCTCAACCTTTGGCCATTCAGCAACTTTTTCAGCACTATCCAATTTCAAAAGTTCTTTACGCAAGCCATCAAGAATTTTCATCTTCCCGTCTGCACTTCCTTTTTCGTTTTCTAATTGTTCTTCAAGATCTTCTAACTTTTCCGAAACATCATTGGCGTTAACCTTTTGTGCTGTTCTTTTTGCTTTTGAAATTTCTTTGGTTAGCAATTCTTCTGTTGGCGGTTCAGTCTGCTTTATTTCAATTTCTAATTCCTCTGTGTGGTTTAGTAAAGGAAAGTAAGCACTGAATTTCATTAATTGAGACCTGTCAACTTTTATGGTAATATCCACATCGCTACCTTCGGGAAGTAATGCAGGCAAACTTTCTCCTGTAATGATTACTTCGGTTATGAAGTTGTTCAAAACAGGATTCGTTCCTTCTGCATTAAAATCTCCTTGATAAATAGGAATACGAATAATGTCTTTTATCATTCCCGGTCTGATTGCACTTCTTGTTTTCAAACCATTGATTACACCCGTTGCAGGAACTTTTTTGCTTTTCTCTAACCCTTTTACTGGCAGAAATAAATCTTTGCCTTCGGTGTGAAAAAACTTTGCAATTCCAATATGATAGGGTAGAACTTGCATTCCATCAAGTCCGCCAATTCCTTGTAAAATGCTAAATTGGTGCGGTTGGCATTCTAATTTATTACCTGCTTCATCATAAACATTTATTTCAAAGGAGTTGGAACGACCTTCAACTAAAAGCACATCAACAATTGTTGCTTTTTCGCCAATTAGTTTTTTACCACTTGACCAAGCACCATCAAAACGAACTACATCCGCATAAATTTTTTCAGGGAAAGTGCCTGTTGTCTTTTCTTTTAGCACTTTCAAGTTAACCATTTCGTCTAATTCAACTGTGGTCGCATCGTATTTAATATCAAGTTGAAGTTTGGTTTTATCTCTTGTGGTTTCTTTTACTTCGTCTGATACTGAAATTGTAGAAGCAAATAAAGCAGCACCTTTGGCAACAACGGTCATTGGGTCAACAGAAGTATCAACTTTGTCTGTTATTTGTTCTTTAAGCATTCTACGAAGGATTGGCGAATAAGTCGGACCACCAACTAATATCAATGCCCCAAGGTCCGAACCTTTTAAGTTGTTACGCTTTAATAACTCTTTGGTAATGTCAATTGCTTTTTGAAAAATAGGAGCAACAACATTTTCCATATCTTTTTGAGTTACCAAAACATCAATTTCAGGCTCGTCTCCGTTGTCGTCTTCAAAAGGCAGGTCGCCTAAGTTTGAAAGAATGTTATGCGAATCTTTGAATGACAACTGAATTTTAGCTTCTTCCGCAAAGAATTTTACAGCGTTTCGTAAAATTTCCTTTTTATCTGTGTCCTCCAAAACACTATCAATAGCATAATTCTGCTGAAGATTTGGAATGATAATTTGGTCAACAATGGCTTCGTCTAAATTTTTACCTCCAAGCCAGTTATCGCCATCGGTATCTTTAACAGCTAAAATTCCTTCTTCTGCTTTTATTAACGCTGCATCAAAAGTTCCACCCCCAAAGTCAAAAACCAGCCAAAAACCGTCTTTACTTTTTGAACCAAGACCATAAGCAGTGGCGGCAGCCACTGGTTCTTGTAATAGTTCAATATGTTTAAACCCTGCAAGTTTTGCGGCTTGCATTGTTGCTTCATTTTGCGGATTTAAAAACTTTGCAGGAACTGTAATTACAATTGAAGAAATGTTTTCATCCTGAACAAATGACTTTAACTTTTTTAGAATTTCAGAGGATAATTCTTCCGATGAAAAGCTCTTACCCATATTTGAACATTCATAGGAATGGGTTGTTCCCATAGTTCGCTTAAACTCTATGAATGTATTGGTTTTACCTTTCTCAAAAGTCTTTAATGCTCTTGTGTTGTCATTCTTCATTACGTTGAAAGCAGTATCGCCCACAAGAATATCCTGCCTTTTATTAAAGTGAATACAAGACGGCACAGTATCTTTTAAAGTGTCCGATTTTTTAATGGTCGGAACTCCGTTTTCCATTCTCGCTATTGCTGAATTGGTTGTTCCTAAGTCAATGCCGTAGTCAATTTTATTTCTCATACTTTGAAATTGTTTTATTGTTTAGTAGCCAACAGAAACTTCTATTTGGGCTGTTTGAATCATTTTGTCGTTATAATTTACTTGTGGAATTAGAATTTTTGAGATTATCTCTGAACCCTTTTCCAAATTTTCATCAGGAATTGAACTGGTTACAATTACTTTCATCCCTTGATGAAACTGTTTGCCTAACAATTCCGGCATTTCATAACCATTAGCAGAAAGATTGTCTTTCAATTTGCCAACTGATGCTTGTAACTGTTTCAAGCCTTTTGTTTTTGAATCCATCAGATTGATGTTTCTTTCAATTAGATTGATTTCACTTGCAACTTTCAACGCTAATGAATGGTCAGGCTCTGCATTTGGCGTGGCTTGTAAAGTTGTTTTCTGTTGTTCAATTAAATGTAATTGAGAATCCATCAATTCGGTTTGCTTGCCAAACTCTTTAACCAAACTTTCCTCAATAGATGATTTGGTTTTACTCAACTGGTCAATAAAATCAGTCTTGTCTGTTTGTTGTCTTCTGCTCAATAACCAATACAAAAGTCCTGAAAGCAAGATTGCTGAAAGCACACCGATAATTCCATAAAGCGAATTCTTGCTTAATGAATCTTGAACCTCTGTGATTTTTCCTTCGTTCTTATCGCCAGTTTCCTTGATTTTGATACCCAGTTCATTTGCAGTTTGAGAAATAGCATTGCTATTTTCTTGCGTTTGGCTTCTCAAACTGTCAATACTTTTGTAAGCATTTGAAAGTTTAGAATTTAAAGTTCCAATTTCAGATTTCAGTTTGCTGTTTTCCGCTTGAAGCGAAGTAACCTTTTGTGTCAAAGGCTTTATTTCCTTTTCTAAATCTTCTTGCGTTACCTGTGCAAAAGCACCAAGTGAAGAAAATAGAATTATTGCGAATGTTATTTGTCTTTTCATTATTTAATGAGTTTTATAAATTGGTTCAGTGCTTTGCGAATTATAATGTTTACAGTCTTTTGGTTTTTTAGTCTTTCAACAAGTTTAGGAGAATAGTGATAGTATGTTTTTATAAACCACTTACCTAATGCTGATTTGTCTAATACTTCATCTCTGAATTGTCTTAGAATCATTACTTGGGGATGGTCGTAATCACCGTAAGCCATTGTTGCAATGTAACAACCGCTACTTCCACTTGAGCTGCTCGAAGTAGAACGGGATGTTGTTCTACTTGTAGCCGTATTAATTTGGCTTCTTATGCTTCCTAATGCTTCTCTGTTTTTTTGGAATGATTGTTTTAGGTTAGAAACCATATCCATTGACTGCATTGAAGTTGTTACATCGTAAGCGGAATTTACGATACGAGAAAGTTCATCAAGTGAAACAATATTTAAATTGCCAAGAAGCCTTTTTGTAGAATCATCAAGAGAATGTCTTAGCATAGATAAATCAACACCTCCAAATTCCTGATACTTTTTGAATCCTTCTTGGGCTTCATTTACAGCAGTAACAAGCATTCCTTGTGCATTACTTACAATTGCACTGCTAATTTTTAAATAGAAATCGTCAAATTGACCTAAAGCGTTTTTAATATTAACAAGCCTTGGTTTACAAGAATCAACAAGGTCTTTTGCGTTTGCAACTGTATCTGAAAGGCTCTGAAATCTTTCGAGTTTAGATGTAATAAACTGTAAGTCATCACCGATAAGTTTTTGCTTATTTCTCTCGGGTTTATCGTCAATCCATTCTTGCAAGTTTTCTGTATTCTCTTGACATCTTTGTTTTGCAATATTACCGACTGCTAAAGTTTTGGCTTTGCGGAATAAATCCATTGAAGCACTGCATGGGTCTGTGCCTGAATCTTTGTAGTGTGAAAAATAGTCAATGCCACATTGTAGAATTTCATCTGAAACTTTATCTGAAATTGAAGAGAATTTCAAATTTGAAGTTCCTAAAATAGATTTGAGTTGCTTTAGATTTTCAGAAGTTTGCTCAAACAATGCTTTTCCAATATTTACTGCATTAGCCTTGTTCGCTTTTCTTTTTGTTTTTGCTTCTTCAACCTTCTTTTCTATTTGCTCAATTGGTTTTTGAACAAATCCTTTTAGAAATTCTTCTTTTGCAGAAAATTCCTGTTTCGTTAAAATGTCAAGGAGTTTGTTTGAAGTTACAGTTCCGCTTTTTTCAACTTCAGATTGCACTTGATTAAGAAACAAAAGTTGGAGTTCCTTTTTTGTTGTCTTATAGGTTTCATCTGTAGCCAATGCTTTGAAATCTTTTATAAAATCACTTTCAAGGAATTTCAGTTTTAATGAAATACCTTGTTCCAAAATTGCTTCATTGGTATTTGTTCCTTCTAAAATGCCACTTAAATAAAGTGTTCCCAAATTGCTGTATGCGGAAGCATTTCGTTGTGAAACTTCTCCGTTTGATGTGAGCTTTGTCCAGATATTGATTACTTGGTCTAAGTCGGCTTCTTTAATTGCGTCAAATGCTGGTTCGTCCGTAATTGGGTTTCCTTTGTAAAACCAAAATAGGGCAGAACTCATTTTGTCGCTGTCAAGATTAAGTTTTGAAGCCGCTTCATTTACCTTGTCTAAAGTCCTGTGCAAATTACCAAGTGTCGGAAAACTAAAGTCGTCCTGTGGGTCTTGCTCGGCTTCAATAAATTGTTTCAACCGTTTTACTTGTCGTTCTTGTTCCCTTGCTGTTGCACCAACGAGCAAACCAACTGTCCGATACGGATTGTTTTGAATTATGTGCATTTATCTGTCAGTTTATAATTTTCGAATATATGGTTTTAGGTGCGTTGGCAAAAAATGGCTCTTTTGGTTTTGCGAAGGGTCGGCTTGTGTGTCGGGCAAAACCAAATGTGCCATTTGTGCGGCTGGCTAAAATTGTTTTTAAAAAATGTGCGGTTGGAAAAAATAAAAATACAGAAGCGTTGGCTTTTGGGTCGGCTGTCTGATGGTTCATTTGTCCAGTCACTTTATGTTTATTTCTGTCGTTCATTCTTGCTGTATCGTCTTTTAGGCTTGCAGGTAACGGCTGCAAACAGGCACATGTAGCCCTGTGTTGCGCCTGCGGCAGGGCTATTGTGCTTGTTTGTTGTTACCCAACGTAATTCTTTCATATTCATTCTTTTAAAGAGTAGGCAAGG
>Ga0209719_1003045_pt1 | contig 15980 bp, 10 predicted proteins | sample AD_JPNAS2_MetaG_FD_184421 | JGI IMG/M metagenome (GOLD analysis project Ga0209719, IMG submission 184421) | Active sludge microbial communities of municipal wastewater-treating anaerobic digesters from Japan - AD_JPNAS2_MetaG (SPAdes) (version 2) | ecosystem: Engineered > Bioreactor > Anaerobic...
TTTCGACAGAAAATCAGATGAAATATGTTGATTTGTTGGAAGTTAGATTGTCTTTGTTTAAGGAATAGTTGAGTTGATTTTTTTTTGATTTACCCATAGAATAAATTCGAGAGAACATGGTAATATTTTACAATGATGATTTTGTAGGAATCTTTTTTGTTTATCTAAAATAATATTATATATTTGCGACAAAGACATTAAATAAAACCTATACTTGTTAGTTTTTGATTTAATGTATTTTGTAAAGATGTTAAATTAAAGTTAAAAAATGTGTGTATGACTTAGAATAGATGTTAAATAAAAATATATAGCGTTTTGCTTTTATTTTTCTGTAATCGAAATCTTGCAATATTTTCAACTGCACAGAAAAGTATAAGTGAATCGCCTACGGTAAACGTGGGCGTTCCTTTTTTACTTTGTGCAGTGGGTTTTGCAAGAACCTCGATTACGAGTAAAAGGAATTAGCTCACGTTCTTTTTTTGTAAAAAATAAATATAGTATAAATAAAAATTGAAATAACTGAGTAATAATATATAAAAATTAAAAGACATGAAAACTAAATTAAATTTAAGTAACTTGTTTACTTTGAAGAAAAAAAGAGTTGAAAACTATTTGAAAACAAAAACTAGCTTCGGTATTATAAGAAAGCTAAATTTATGTTTAATTTTAACCATGCTATTGTTCGGTAATGGTTTTGCTCAAAGGATAGAACTGTTTTGTATTTATCCTCCTGAAAAATATTTAAACGATGTAACTAAAATCACTGTCTTGGATTTTAGTGGCGAAAAAGGAAAGGATATGGCAAATCAAATTACTAATTTTTTATTAAAAGAAGACTTGGGTATATATGATACTAGTGGGGGTTTATTCAAGTCTGGTAAAAAAGGAGAAACATATCAAACAGTAAAAACAAATATTTTTTCAGTAGTAGAACGTAATCAACTAGACAAAGTATTAAACGAACAAAACCTGAGTAATACTGGGTTAATAGACGAGCAACAAGCAACACAAATAGGCTCTATTATGGGTTTAGATGCCATAATTACTGGTAGTGTTAAAATTACTTCCAAGGATGAAGAAAAGAAAAATACTTATACTAGGAAAGATGGGTCAACATATAATTCGTATTGTACAAAAAGAATTGTAACTGTAGAAGCAAATATGAAGATATTAGATGTTAAAACTGGACAAATATTGGCAAATAAGTTAGTAAGTCAAACTAACTCTGACGAAAAATGTGATAATGAAAGAAAAAATTTAAGATCTGTTTCTGATATAGCAGATGCTTGTGTTGCTATGTGTGCATTCCAATTAGTATATTATTTTAATCCAAATTTTGTTTTGACTAGATTTGATTTTGAAAAAAAATCAAATAAAGAGTTTAGAGCTAAAGCAAAAGAAGCAGAAGAATATGTAAAATTATATGATTTTGAAAGAGCATTTTCAATATTTAAAACAATTTATGATAACGATCCTTATAATGGGCAAATGGCTGTAAATCTTGGAAACATATATTTTATATATGGCGATTTTGCAAATGCTCATAAGTATTGTAAAATAGCTGCTCAATTAGAACCATCAAATAAATCTTATCAGCAATCGCTAAAGTTTACAGAGAAAATAACTGAATTAGCTAATTACTATGAAAAACAGGGCTATACAATTGAATTTCCAAAACTAGAAGCGCAAGAGCATGCTTTATCTAGCAATGTTACAACTAAAGGTAAAAAATCTGACAGATTTGATGTAAAGGCATCAAAGTCAGAAACTTCTGAAACTATTACAAAAGTACCAGGAGCTACGCAATTTGTTGTTATAGAACAAGACGAAGAATGGATACTTATAAAATTATTAGGAGATGAGCAAGGCTATATAAAAAGAAAAGACGTTAAATAATATTAAAATGAATCAAAAAATAGGATTATTGATATTTGATTTTTTTCTTTTATTTTCCATATTAGGATTTTCACAGGAAACTCCATATTGGGTATCATCAAGACCTATAAATAAAGATTATTATATTGGAATTGGTCGTTGTAAATTGAATGTTAACAATTATGAAGATATTGCAAAAAGAAAAGCCCTTGATGATTTGGTATCTGAGATATCTACTACTGTAAAAAGTGATAAATTGTTAACAGAAAATGAAAAATACGATAATGTTAAAACAGATTTTACTTCAACTATTCAATTAAGTTCTGATCTTGAAATTGAAGGTTATGAATTGTTAGAAACTTGGAAAGATAATGAACACTATTGGGTTTATTATCAATTGTCTAAAGAAAAATATATAACTATAGTTGAAAGTAAAATTAAAATAGATTATAGTCTGGCAGAAAGCCTATATAATACTTCTTTGAAAAATTTAAAAGATGGAAATATTTCATTTTCAATAAAGCAAATGTATCAGTCTTTAGAAGCATTAAAAAAGAATTTTTCTAGACAAGTAGATTCGGAATTTAAACAAAAGAGTTTTGTTTTAAAAGATTTAATTTGTGAACAATTGGTTAACATTTATCATCGTTTGCGAATTGAAACAAATGATACTATAGAAACAATATATCCTATTACAACTCCATTAGTTATAAATTGTCAAATTTTATACTTTGATGCTAATAATCAAGCTCAGGCAGTTGCTAATATCCCTTTAATTTTTTACTTTGAGAATGGGCAAGGAGTGTTGTCAGATTCGGTTTTATTATCTAATGACTCTGGTTTTTCAAAAATCAACTTAATATCATTAACTGGTTTTTTAGATAGCTATACTATTGTTACAGAGATAGAGTTAAGTCAGTTATTCAATGATTGTTATAAAGAATATAGTTTTGAAAATCTTAAAAAACAAATTATAGTAAAACCGATAAAGAGCAAAGCTTTTATTAGATCTAATGAATATAATTTAGGACAGTCTATTTCTCCTAAAATTCTCTTACCATTATTGTCAAATTATTTAATAGAAAATGGAATTGAAATAACTGAAAATATTGATAATGCAAATTATTTAATCAATATAAATTCTGATACTAGACGCGGATCTCAAACTAACGGCATATGCACTTCTTTTCTTCAAATTTCAATTGAACTAAAAAATAAATCTGGAACAATTATTTATTCTGATTCGAAAAATAATCTTAAAGGATTAAAGTTAAATTATTTTGATGCTGGTATGAATGCTTATGAACGAAATTTAAACAAAATAAAAGAAGACGTGTTAAATAAACTTATAATGGTTATTAATAATTACAAAGAATAAACTACATTAAAAATTTGTATCTTACACTAAGAATTTATGTGTAGTTTATTCTTTTTATAAAACATAATGAAACAGGAGATAAGCAACTCTTTTCTTTCGACAGAAAATCAAATGAAATATATTGATTTGTTGGGAGTTATGTTGTCTTTATTTAAGGAATAGTTGAATTGATTTTTATTGTTGATAATAAAATCTGTGTAACAAACATTTTCTAACTAAAAAATTATATCTTTGTCTTAAACTTTAAATCATTTTAAATTGCTAAAAGACTATAATTTAATTGTTATTACAGGTGCAACTGCGGGAAGTAAAACTTCTGTGGCAGCACATTTGGCATATGATTTAAAAACCGAAATTATTAGTGCTGATAGTAGGCAAGTTTATAAAACAATGAATATCGGCACAGGTAAAGATTTGGAAGATTATGAAGTTAATGGAGTAAAAATTCCTTATCATTTAATAGATATTTGCGAACCGGGCTATAAATATAATGTTTATGAGTATAAAAGAGATTTCTTTAAGGTTTATTCAAGTTTGAAGCAGAGGGGAATAGTCCCAATATTATGTGGAGGAACAGGTTTATATATAAATGCAGTTATAAATAATTATGAATTAGTAAAAGTTCCTGTAAACGAAAAATTACGAGCAGAATTAAAAGGCAAATCTATTCAAGAACTTGAAGTGATTTTACGAAAATACAAAGATTTACATAATAATAGCGACCTCGATACCACAAAACGAGCTATACGAGCAATAGAAATAGCAGAATATTATTCAAGAAATAGTTTTGTAGGAGATAATTATCCTGAAATTAAACCAATAATTTTTGGAATTTATTTTGAACGTGAGCAAAGGAGAGCAAGAATTACAGAAAGACTTAAATTACGCTTAGAAAATGGAATGATAGAAGAAGCCCAAGCTATGTTAGATGCTGGAATTTCTCATCAAGATTTGGAATATTACGGATTAGAATATAAGTTTTTGTCTTGGTATTTGAAGGGCGATATTACTTATGATGAACTATTTACTCAATTAAATACTGCTATTCATCAATTTTCGAAGCGACAAATGACTTGGTTTAGAAAAATGGAAAAAGAAGGAAGCGAAATAATTTGGATAGACGGGAATTTGGATATAGAAAGCAAATTGAAACTTATTAAATCTTATTTGTGAAACTTAAAAATGTATTAACAATTAAATTTTTATAAAAGGAAAAACAAAAACATCTTTATTCAATTGTCATTATTAGTAATTGGATTATTTTTAGTATTTGCACTTGGTTGCATAAAAGAAGAAGTTCCTACTGTATCTACTACAGAAATAACAAATGTTACAATGTCTTCAGCCATATCAGGAGGATATGTTGAAGATGACGGTGGTATGGGTATAATAGATTGCGGTATTTGTTGGAGTACAAACGATAATCCAACTATAGCAGATAATAAAACTATTGATACTCTTGGCGCATTTGGCTTTGAAAGTAGTATTACAGGTTTGGAAGCAAACACAACTTACTATGTGAGAGCTTATGCAACAAATAGTGTAGGCACAGGTTATGGTAATGTTATTTCTTTCAAAACTAGCGGATTTAGCACTTTCACAGATCCACGCGATGGCAATGTTTATAAAACTATACAAATAGGTAATCAAATTTGGATGGCAGAAAATTTAAAGTATTTGCCAAGCGTAGTTGGTTATGAAACAGGCTCAGTCACTTATCCATATTATTACGTTTATGGCTATAATGGCACAAATATTTCAGATGCTAAAGCAACAGAAAATTATGCTACTTACGGCGTATTATATAACTGGTCAGCAGTAATGGGTGGAGCAATGAACAGCAATAATAATCCTAGTGGAGTGCGTGGTGTTTGTCCAGAAGGTTGGCATGTGCCAAGCGAAGCAGAATGGACACAATTAACTGACTTTTTAGGTGGAGTAAATCTTGCAGGGGGTAAACTTAAAGAAACTGGCACAACGCATTGGAATAGTCCAAATACAGGTGCTACTAACGAAACTGGCTTTACAGCTCTTCCGGGTGGAGGCTACTACGGTGTGAATTTTAGCAGTATTGGAAGCTACGGCTATTGGTGGAGTGCGACCGCAAGTGATAATAATAACGCATGGAGCAGGAATCTAGATTACTATGCCAGTGCTATCTTCAGGGATTACGATATCAAGTTTTTGGGCATTTCTATTCGTTGTGTAAGAGACTAAATTAATTAAGAATTATTTTCAACTGCTAATAGTATTCCATTCAAAACCTTAGCAATATCTTCTAATTTGTGAACTTTCAAAACTTTTAAACTTAGTTTTTCGTTAATTTCTTTAATTTGTAAATTTTGAGGATTATGTTGAACATAGTTTAAAACTTTGGCAAATTTTGGCGAAGAATAATAGTTAGACTGCTGATTGCTTGGAAAATAAGCTAATAAAGTATTGTTTCTAATAACAATTTTTTGAAATCCTATTTTTATTGCGAGCCATTTAAGTTTAATTAATTCAAAAATTCTTTCTGTTTCTTTAGGAATTTTGCCAAATCTATCTTCTAAATTTATTTTAAAAATACTTAATGAATTTTCATCTTTAATTTCGTCTAACTCTTTGTATAATTTAATTCTTTCAGATGTTGAACTTACGTAATAGTCAGGGATTAAGATGTCCATATCTGTTTCAATTTGACAATCGTAATCTACTGAAATTAAATCTTCATCTTCTTCGTTTTGTTCATTATCTGAAAATGTGTCGTCAAATTTTCCTTCTTTTAATTCTCGTAGAGCTTCGTTAAGTATTTTGTTATAAGTTTCAAAACCAACATCAGCAATAAATCCAGATTGTTCTGCTCCAAGAATATTGCCAGCACCACGAATATCTAAATCTTGTAAAGCTATATTCATTCCTGAGCCTAATTCACTGTATTCTTCTATTGCTTTTAAACGCCTACGAGCTTCTGGAGTAAGCACAGATAATGGGGGAGAAAGTAAATAACAAAAAGCTTTTCTGTTACTTCTACCAACCCTTCCTCTGAGCTGGTGTAAGTCGCTCAAACCAAAGTTGTTAGCATTGTTAATAATTATTGTATTTGCATTTGGAATATCAACTCCATTTTCAATAATTGTTGTACTAATTAACACATCATAATCGCCACGCATAAATTCCAAAATAATTTTCTCTAACTTCTGACTTTCCATTTGTCCATGTGCTACAACAGTTTTTACTTCAGGACAAAGTTTGTTGACCAAAGTTTCTATTTCAAAAATATTTTGAATTCTATTATTTATAAAGAAAACTTGACCATTTCTTCCAACTTCGTAATAAATAGCATCTTGAATAATTTTGTTGTTAAATGAATGAAGCTCAGTAATTATCGGTTGTCTGTTTGGTGGTGGCGTGTTGATTACAGATAAATCTCTGGCACCCATTAAAGAAAATTGCAAAGTTCGTGGTATTGGCGTTGCTGTAAGAGTTAGAGTGTCAACATTTATTTTAAGATTTTTCAATTTTTCTTTCATAGACACACCAAACTTTTGTTCTTCGTCAATTATTAACAAGCCTAAGTCTTTGAAAATCACATCTTTATTTAACAATCTGTGAGTGCCTATAATTATGTCAAGTTTGCCTTCTTCTAATTTTTGTAAACTTTGTTTTATCTCTTTGCTTGATTTTAATCTGCTTACATAGGCTATGTTTACAGGCATATCTGCAAGTCTTTCTTTAAAAGTATGGTAGTGCTGAAGTGCTAAAATTGTTGTAGGAACTAATACCGCTACTTGTTTGCTGTCGTTAACTGCTTTAAAAGCTGCTCTAATTGCAAGTTCTGTCTTTCCAAAACCCACATCACCACAAACTAATCTGTCCATTGGAACTTCGGATTCCATATCGGCTTTTATAAGTTCATTGGCTTTGCTTTGGTCAGGAGTGTCTTCGTACATAAAAGATGACTCTAATTGATGCTGTAAATAGGAGTCAGGCGAAAATGCGAAACCTTTCTGCTCTCTGCGTTTTGCATAAAGTAAAATCAAATCTTTAGCAATATCTTTTATGTTTTTCTTGGTTTTTTCTTTCAATCGTTTCCAATGTCCAGAACCCAAGCGATAAATTTTTGGCGGTTCATCATCTTTATCTCTATATTTTGAAATTCTGTGTAAAGAGTGAATATTTACATAAAGAATATCGTTGTTGTCATAGATAATGCTTACCACTTCTTGGATTTTGCCGTTGTTGTTTATTTTTTGTAAACCGCCAAATTTTCCAACTCCATTATCAATATGTACAACATAATCGCCGTGGCGTAAAGCTGTAAGTTCTTGAATTGTAATGCTATCTTTGTGCGAAAGTTTTTTACTGCTAAACCTGTGGTATCTTTCAAAAATTTGGTGGTCGGTAAAAACACATGTTTTTGATTCATGCATTATAAAACCTTGGTTTACAATCTTTAAAACTGGAATAAAGTTTACTATTTGATTTTGTTCAGTAAAAATATCTTTAAGTCTTATTAATTGCTTTTCGTTATTGCTTAAAACATAAGTTTCGTAACCATTTGCTTCGTTGTTTTGAAGAATTTCTGCTAAAATATTAAATTGCTTTCCAAATTTAGGTTGTGGTTCAGTATTGAAGTAAAACTCTTTTTCTGCTTCAAAAACACTGCGAGAAGCTATTTCAACAATTTGAAAGTTTTTTATCTGATTTGTAAATTCTTGAACATTTAATAAGTTTTTGCTTGGTTCTAAAATAACATTATCTTCATCATCAAAATCACTGTCTTCAACTTCTTTGTATCTTTGTTCAGCAGCAGTATATGTATCTTCAATTTTATCTAAAACTAATTCTGGTTCTGAAATCCAAAACTTACAATTTTTGTTTATAAAACCGAAAAACGAAACTTTCTCTGTTTCATCAAAGTGTTCGTGAACGTTTGGAATTATTACTATTTTTTTGTGTTTTTCGGTTGAAAGCTGAGTTTGTGGGTCAAAAGATCTAATACTTTCAATTTCATCGCCAAAGAAATCAACTCTAAATGGAAATTCATCAGAAAAAGAAAAAATATCTATTAAACTTCCTCTAACAGAGAAGCTTCCGGGTTCATAAACAAAATCAGTTGCAGTAAATCCATATTCATTTAAAACTTCAATAACAAAGTCCATAGAAAGCTTTTCGCCTTGCTTTATTTCCAATGTGTTCTTTGTTAGAGTTTTGTTTGAAATAACTTTTTCAATTATTGCACCAGGATAAGTAATGATGAGATAAGGCTTTTTGTTGGAAGATATTTTGTTTAAAACTTCTGTTTTTAAAACAATATTGGTTTTGTCTGTTTTTAAATATTCAATTGAGCGCTTGTAAGCCGAAGGATAAAACAAAATATTTTTGTCGCCTATAATATTGTTTAAATCATCATAAAAGTAAGAAGCACTTTCTTTGTCGGGTAGTATTACGCAAGTTAAATTCTTATTTTCCTGACTTAATTTTGCTAAAATAAAAGCTTTAGATGAGCCTGATAAGCCTTTCAGTATTATGGACTTAGTATTACTATTGTTGTCTAATATAGATAGCAATTCTTCTATATTAGAATTTGAGTCAAAAAGTCTATTTAATAAATTTTTCACTCCGCAAAATTATTAAAAAAATAAGTAAACATTAAATTTGTTGATAAAATCTTGATATTTTACAAATTGATTTCTATTAAATTTTATATACTGCGACAAATATTTTTTAAAATTATAGAATGATGAAGTTTTTAAGATTTGTATTTGTAAGCGTATTTTTAACTCTTTCTTATAGCTTAATTGCTAGTGAGTTAGAAAATTTATTGAAAGGTTTAGATGGAGTTGTATCTGTAGAAGAACTTCCTACAACAGAATTTTTTTCTGAGAAGTATTTAATAATTTTTGAGCAAAAAGTTGACAAAGATGATGATGATTCAGAAGTTTTTTATCAACGAGTGTTTTTAAATCACAAAAGTTTTACTGCACCTGTTATTTTTACAACAGAAGGCTATTCTGCTGATTATGCGATGAATAAGAACTATATAAATGAATTATGTTCTATCTTGAATGGAAACGAAATTTGTGTTGAGCATCGTTATTTTTCAAAATCAAAGCCTGAAAATATAGATTGGCATTATTTAACAACACGAAATGCCGCAGAAGACCATCATATTATAAGAAAAACTTTGGGACAATTATATAAAGGCAAATGGGTTAGTACAGGAATTAGCAAAGGTGGGCAAACTTGTCTTTTATATCAAATGTATTATCCAAATGACGTTGACGCTTGTGTAGCTTATGTGGCACCAATAGCTAAAGCCTTAGAAGACGGCAGACATGAACCTTTTATAAATAATGTTGCAACAAAAAAAGAAAGAAAAAAAGTTAGTGATTTTCAATTAGAAATTTTAAAACGCCGTGAAACTATTTTTCCTATGTTTGAACAATTTTGTAAAGCTTCAAAACTTAGTTTTCAACTTCCATTAGAAGAAATTTACGATTATTGTGTTTTAGAATATTCATTTGCTTTTTGGCAATGGGTTGGTAATACCGAAAGAATTCCAAGCAAAAAAGAAGATGATTCTAAGCTCTTTCAACACTGGGTAGCAGTGGCTGGACCAGACTATTTTTCTATAGAAAGTTCAGAAAATGTTTTGCCATTTTATTATCAAGCGGCAAGAGAATTAGGGTATTATGGTTACGAAACTACATTATTTAGGAAATATTTAAAAATTAAAACCGCAAAAAATTATTTTAAAAAGGTATTTTTAACTAAAGATATGACTCCTGAATTTTACTCTCAAACATCTATTGATTTGGAAAAATTTGTTCAAACAAAAGCTAAAAATACTATATTAGTTTATGGCGAATACGATCCATGGACAGCGGTTGCTCCAGAAATTGTAAATACTGCCGACCTTGTTAAAGTTGTAAAACCAAAGGGAACTCACTCTACCAGAATTAAAAATCTACCAAAAGTACAACATGATATGATTATTAATTTGCTTAATAGTTTTATGGAATAATTGTATAAAAACTGAATTATTTCAAATTTTTCTTGTTTACTAAAATCAATATTGTAATTTTGCAAATTCTTAAACAATTGATTAATAATAATGTGGAATAAAGTAGCACGGGTAATTTTAAGGTATAGAATAGCACTTTTAATAATTGTTGGTTTAATAACAATTTTCATGGGGTATCAAGCCTCTCTTATAGAGATGGACTATCATTACGCCTCAATGCTTTCGAAAAAACATCCAGTTTTAATAGATAATGTAAAGTTTAAACAAACTTTTGGTGAAGAAGGAAATGGTATATTTGTAGGTTTTGAATCAGATGATTTTTTTGAACTGAAAAATTTTCAAGCATTACAAAACTTATGTGAAGAATTAAAAAAAATAGATCGCGTTACCAATGTTTTAACTGTTAGTTCTGCTGTAAATGCTAGACAAATTACAGTTACAGATGAAAATGGTAAAGACAAAAGACAGTTTGAAATTTACAATATTTTTCCAGATAAAGTTACAAGTCAAGCAGAATTAGATAGCTTAAAAGAAGTGTTTTTCTCTTTACCTTTTTATGAAAACTTACTATACAACAAAGAGAAAAACGTGTTTATGATGAATGTGTCTATTGACAAAGAAATTCTAAACAGCAAAGCTCGAATTCCAGTTGTATTAAAAGTAGAAGAAGTAGTAAAAGAGTTTGCAGAGGCACAAAATATCGAAGTATATGTTTCGGGTTTACCTTTTATTAGAACCAAAATGATGGATTTAATAAAAAGCGAAATAATATTGTTTATTGTTTTAGCTGCTTTAGTTTGTGTTATAATTTTATATTTATATTTCCGATCATTTAAAGTTATAGGCGTAGCCATGCTCGTAGTAGGAGTGAGCGTAACTTGGGCAGTTGGGTTTATGGGGATATTTGGATTTAGAATTACAATCTTATCGGGAATGGTTCCGCCTCTGTTAATAGTTATTGGAATTCCAAATACAATTTATTTATTAAATAGATATCATACAGAGACAAAAGCTCATGGAAATAAAATTTTAGCTCTGCAAAGAGTTATTTCAAAAATTGGAAATGCAGTATTTTTAAGTAATGCAACTACTGCAGTTGGATTTACAAGCTTTATAATTACAAATAGTTCTGTAATGGTAGAATTTGGAATAATTGCTACTTTAGGAATAATATCAACTTTTATAAACGCATTGATAATGCTTCCAGCAATTTTCAGCTTTTTGCAACCACCTTCAAATAAATATACAAAGCATCTTAATAATAAATATTTATCTAAAGTTTTAAATGGAATTACAAATATAGTAACAAACCATAGAAGAAAAATTTATGCAACTATTGCTGTAATTCTAATATTATCTGCTTTTGGTGTTACTCTAATGAAAAGAACAGGATATATTTTAGATGACGTTTCACAAGATTCTGAGATTTATGTAGCCACTAAATTTTTAGAAAAGAATTTTGGAGGTGTTAGCCCTGTTGAAATAGCAGTACAATCTAAAGACAGCTTAAAAGGATATGAAATGATAACACAGATGGAAAAGATAGACTCTTTACAACAAAAATTAAAACAATATCCAGAGTTATCTCGTTCGCTGTCTATAGTTGACGCATTAAAGTTTCTCAATCAGGCATATTCTAAAGGAGATGCAGATAAATACGCATTACCTTCATCGCCAAAAACCTATGAGATTATCTTTCAAAGATTACCCGAAGGAGGATTAAATCAAAATATTGCTCAATCTTTTATTGATAGCACTAGAACTATTACTAGAATTAGTTTAAATATTGAAGATATTGGGACTAATAGAATGAAAGAACTTATACCAAAAATTGAAAACGATATAAATACTGTCTTTCCTAAAGATAAATACAATACTTTGATTACTGGAAATTCAATTTTATATTTTACAGGTACTAGTTATTTGATAAACAATTTAATTAGTAGCTTAGCATTAGCTATTGTTTTGATAGGTTTATTAATGCTTGGCTTACAACGTTCGTTTAAAATGGTAGGAATTTTACTGATTCCAAACTTAATCCCAATGCTAGTAACTGCTGGATTAATGGGATATTTTGGTGTTCCTATTAAACCAAGTACAATTTTAATTTTTGGAATATCTTTAGGAATATCTGTTGACGGTGCAATACACTTTATTACAAGATATAGACAAGAAGTGTTTGTAAATGGTTGGAATGTTGTAGGTGCAGTTAAAAAAGCAATTAGCGAGACAGGAATAAGCATGGTTTACACTTATTCAATTCTGTTTTTTGGCTTCTTAATTTTTACATTTTCTGGATTTGGTGGAATAACTGCTTTAGGATTTTTAATATCAATGACTTTACTAGTTGCTATGATAGGAAATCTAATATTACTACCATCTATGCTGATAAGTTTTGAAAAATATATTACTAAAAAAGACTTCCCAGAACCAATTATGGAAATATATGAAGATGACGATGAAGACAACGAAGAAGTTGAAATAAATGAAATTGAAGAAAAAGATAAAATTTATTAAAAAAATAAAAAAACATGAAAACATTAACTTCAATACACAAGTTTAAACGCAAAATTTTAGTTACAGGAGGAGCAGGTTTTATTGCAAGTTCTTTAGCTGAAAAACTTGCTGAAGATAAAGAAAATCTAGTTGTTGTGCTAGATAATTTGTCAACTGGTAATATCGACAAATTGTCTCATGATTCAGATAATTTAAGATTTATTAAAGCTGATGTAAATAAATATGTAGAAATTATGGAAGTAATGCTTTCATATCAATTTCATTATGTTTTTCATTATGCAGCTATGGTTGGAGTGTTGAGAACTCAAAAAAATCCTATAGGTGTTTTAGACGATATTAAAGGAATTGAAAATATTTGCCGACTAAGTAAAAATATAGGAGTTAGACGAGTATTTTATGCATCATCATCAGAAGTTTATGGCGAGCCTGTTGAATTTCCTCAAAACGCACATACAACACCACTAAACTCAAGAATTCCATATGCAATAGTGAAAAATCTTGGCGAAGCTTTCTTAAAATCATATCAAAAAGAATTTGGTTTAAATTATACAATTTTTAGATTTTTCAACACTTATGGTCCTAAGCAAAGTAAAGATTTTGTAATTTCAAAATTTCTTTATGCTGCTCTAAATAATCATGATATTACAATTTATGGAGATGGCTCACAAACAAGAACTTTTTGCTATATAGACGATAATATTGAAGCTTGCACAAAAATTGCTTATAACGATTTATTTATAAACGAAGTTGTTAATATTGGAAATTCTATTGAAACTCCTATTAATGAACTTGCAGAAATAATAATACGACTAACAAAATCAAAATCAAAAATAATTAATGTGCCACCTCTTGCCGAGGGAGATATGAAAAGAAGATGCCCAGATAATTCGGATATGCTTAAAGTTTTGAATAGAAAACTAATAAGTTTAGAAGACGGAATTGGAAAAATTTTAAAAACAGGACTATTTGAAATTACACACTAAATTATTTTAAAAATGCTAAACGATAAAGAACTACTAAAAATATTCAATGATTATTTATTGATACAAGATTTTGGAAAAACTCCAGCCAATACTTACGACCCAATTTACTACACTTTAAAATCTGGAGGTAAAAGAATACGTCCTGTTTTGTGCCTTATGGCAACAGAATTATTTGGCGAAACATATAAAACATCTTTAGATATTGCTTGTGGTCTAGAAATATTCCATAATTTTACTCTTTTACACGATGATATGATGGATAATTCTGATGTCAGAAGAGGAAATCCAACAGTACATATTAAATGGACAGACAATATAGCTTTGTTGTCGGGAGATGCAATGTCGGTAATTGCTTACAAATATATTGCTAAAGCTAAATATTTAAAAGAAAGTTTAGAATTGTTTTCTGATACTGCATTAAAAATTTGCGAAGGTCAACAATTAGACATGGATTATGAAAGTATGACTGATTTGAATGTAGATGATTATTTAAAAATGATTAATCTAAAAACAGCAGTCTTTTTGGCAGCTTCTTTAAAATTAGGAGCAATCACGGCAAATACTAATCAAGAAAATAAAAATAATATTTACGAATTTGGTAGAAATCTCGGAATAGCATTTCAATTACAAGATGATTTCTTAGATGTTTATGGTGATACCCAAAACTTTAAGAAAAATCTTGGTGGAGATATAGTTTCAAATAAAAAAACATTTTTACTGCTTAAAGCTTTAGAACTTGCAAAAGGAAATGAGTTAAAAGAGCTAAAACATTGGATAAGTTTAAAAGAATTTGATGAACAAGAAAAAATAAATGCAGTAAAAAATATTTACGATTCACTCAAAATTGCTAAACATTCTGAAGAAAAAAACAATTTCTACATGAATCAGGCAAGTCAATACTTTGAAAAAATTGAAGCTGACAAAAATCGAAAAGACATACTAATGAATTATACAAAGTCGTTAGAAAAAAGAAAATTTTAAAGGGAAATGTTGGCGATTTTTGCAGTTAGTAGTAAGCAAGCCTTCTAATGTAGCAAACTAATTGCGTTTTGCATAAAAGTTAATAAATGTGAGTAAATAAAAACATCTATTATTTTTTATTGTAAATATAATTTATAATTTTGTTTGCAATAATTTTAATACATATTATACAATGAGTCAAACAGTAGGTAAAATTGTTCAGGTTATTGGTCCTGTAATTGATGTAAGCTTTGAGAAATCTGGCGGTGAACTTCCAAAAATTCATGATGCTTTAGAAATAAAACGTGATGATGGTTCTACTTTAGTTGTTGAGTGTCAGCAACATATAGGAGAATTTACAGTTCGTACAATCTCTATGGCTTCTACAGATGGTCTTTATAGAGGAATGGATGTTTATGACACTAAAAATCCAATAAAAATGCCAATTGGCGACCAAGTAAAAGGTAGATTGATGAATGTTGTTGGTGAAAATATAGACGGCTTATCTTCACTAAGCAAAGAAAATGCTTATGCTATTCATCGTGATCCACCAAAATTCGAAGAATTTAGTACAGAAGTTGAAGTGCTTTATACAGGAATTAAAGTAATCGACTTAATTGAACCTTATTCTAAAGGTGGTAAAATTGGTTTGTTTGGCGGTGCAGGTGTGGGAAAAACAGTTTTAATTCAAGAATTAATCAACAATATAGCTGTAGGTTATGACGGATTATCAGTTTTTGCTGGAGTAGGAGAAAGAACACGTGAAGGAAACGACTTACTTCGCGAAATGATAGAAGCAAACATTGTAAGATATGGAGATAAATTTAAAGAATCAATGGAAAAAGGTTCTTGGGATTTGAATCTTGTTGAAAATGATGAATTAGCAGAGTCTAAACTTTCAATGGTATTTGGACAAATGAACGAGCCTCCAGGAGCACGTGCACGTGTTGCTTTATCAGGTTTGTCAATAGCTGAAAGTTTTAGAGATGGTGGCTCAAAAACCAGTGGTAGAGATATATTATTCTTCGTGGATAATATCTTTAGATTTACTCAAGCAGGATCTGAAGTTTCTGCACTTTTAGGACGTATGCCATCAGCTGTTGGATACCAACCAACGCTAGCAACAGAAATGGGAGAGATGCAAGAACGTATTACTTCAACAAAAACAGGTTCTATTACATCTGTGCAAGCAGTTTATGTTCCTGCTGACGACCTTACCGACCCAGCTCCAGCACAACATTCTCACACCTTGATGCTA
>Ga0209719_1003065_pt1 | contig 15907 bp, 22 predicted proteins | sample AD_JPNAS2_MetaG_FD_184421 | JGI IMG/M metagenome (GOLD analysis project Ga0209719, IMG submission 184421) | Active sludge microbial communities of municipal wastewater-treating anaerobic digesters from Japan - AD_JPNAS2_MetaG (SPAdes) (version 2) | ecosystem: Engineered > Bioreactor > Anaerobic...
TCCCAACTCTAACCCTACTGTTATATTTTTTATCCCATCTTCCTGCGGCTGATTTTGTCTGGGCAATGACTGGAATTACAAATCTTCACATAGGCTGGTTATGACAAGAAATTGAATGCGGAACGAAAGGTGCTATTTTTTTCATAGTGATTATTTTGTCAGGAGGTGGTATTATCTCCTTCCTGTAAGCGAGCGTTCGGTATTGTTCATGGGCGTCCAACCTTTCAATCCGAACTTAATAACCATCATTCCTACGGGGCTCTCTTTATTGCAGAGCGTTGTCTCTTGCTTCATTCCTCTTTTGATTTTCTGGAGTTTTTGTCTGCCAGCAGAGCATCCAGCGGGCTTTTCGGCGCGTTGGACATATCGCGCAGCACATGAGTATAAATCATCGTCGTTTCGACATTCTTATGCCCCAAAAGTTCCTGAACTTCACGGATATTCACGCCGTTCATCAGCAAATGCGTCGCAAAACTGTGACGCAACGTATGCACCGATCCATGTTTTGGAATATGGGCTTTTTTGATTGCTTTTTTTATCATCTCCTGGACAGCGGAGTCGCCGATATGATGACGGCGCACTTTCCCGGAACGTGGATCAACCGAGAGATTGTTGGCCGGAAAAACATACTGCCATGCCCATTCCTTGCCGGCGTTGGGATATTTTCTGCCGAGAGCGTCGGGAAGATGAACTTCTCCATATCCAACGGCATGATCATTTTCATGCAACTTTTTTACTGCGCTTAAATGATTCTTTAACTGATCCTTGACCGTTGACGGCAGAATGGTGGTTCTATCCTTATCACCTTTGCCGCTGCGAACAGTTAGCGTATTCAAATCCATATCGACATCCTTCACCCGCAGGCGGGCAAGCTCCATCAGCCGCAGTCCCGAACCATAGATCAGCCCGGCAATGAGCAAATCCCTGCCGTTCAAACAGGCCAGCAACCGTTTGACTTCGTCCATCGAAAATACAACAGGCAGTTTCTGCCCACGCTTTGCACGGACAGTTTCTTTAAGATCATTCAAATCTTTGCAAAGCACATTATGAAAAAGAAAAAGAATAGAATTGAACGCCTGATTCTGCGTGGAAGCAGACACTTTTTCTTTCAACGCCAGATGACTAAGAAAATTATTGCAGTCAGCCGCTTCCAGCGCTGAGGCGGTTTCTCGCTTTGTGGTTTTGCTTGTATAATCCAAAAATCTTTTAATCCATTGCAAATACGTCCTTTCCGTGCTGTAGGAATAGTGTTTCAGACGAATCAGCCGTTTTGCTTCTGTTAGCAGCTCCGGCGCAAAGTCAGCGGATTCCCCCGCCGGTAAATTGCCAGGTTTGAAGCCGCGATAATGAAAATAATATAAACGGATTGCGTCACCGGCCTGACGGATTTGCCAATCGGACATGCCGGGATTTGATTTCATGGTTTCGATAAATTCGATGACGGCGGTTTCCTGATATTGATCGGGTGGGATTTGTTTCTTGTTGGCATAATTTAAAAATTTGCTTACCCATAAAGCGTAAAAAAAGACATTTTTTTCCGGGGCCAATTTCTTATCCAAAAGAAAGGCCTGAAACTCCGGGAGAACGTCGTTTTTCTTTTCATTTGACAGTTTTGCCATGTTTTACCCGCCGGGCTTTTGGTCTTTATTACCACAAAATACCCGATGGAGAAAGTATATTTAAGCTAGATTTTTAAGAATATTTTCCCTTTTCATTATTGAACGAATAGTGTAGGTTGATAACAAATTATCGGAAACAACCCGATGGGTATATTAATTGTTAGGTCATAGAGAGGGGGTGGTCTCAATGCATGAAAGTGATGTATGTGAGTTGTTGAAGGTTTATCGGAAAATCCGCAAGGATGTTTATGAAGAGGCGACACGTCCTCTGTCGAATGACCCAGACAGGTATAGACTGAATAAAGAAAAAATGAGGCAAAGAATAGATAGGATTTGCAGTAATGCAGATTTAAAGAAATATGCCGGCACAGACAAAAGTACAGCAAAAGCCATTTGGCATCATCTTTGGACAAAGATCAGATATGCTGGGATTCGATCCCAGATAGCCACAAATGAGATATCCGATATAGAACCCATTTTCGATGATTATGAGAGATTTTGTGATGAAGGGTGGGATATTGAAGCCCAAGGTCAGAAGCTCATAAGGGCAGGGAGTCAAGTCCATGATTTTTTGAACAGAACGGGTGATTTCAGAAACAAGCAGACTGTCGGTAATATACCGAAGCTAGTCAAAATAGTTTTTTTGGCAAGACGCTTTACGGAATTTCTATCCAAGAAAGAAGCAAACATACCTGTCCTCCATTTTGTAACAGGCGGATGCCGCATCGACGACGTTTGGGCTATTCACAAACATTTAATGGAAATTGGATATCGTAGTGATCTCACAGTGCTACACTTTATGATGGACATTGGTTTTCAGGTCATAAAGCCGGATATAGTCATCTCCAAGATTTTTTTAGACCTGGGATGGCTCCATAAGGCTAACCGGGGGCTTCCGAATGATTTGACATTCAGTGACTTGCAAGGCAAAGGAAAATATGGACAAAGATACGTGTACACGAAGGAGAACATGTATAAACCCATAATAAATTTGGCGCGCCAGATTGTTTCAAATACAAGGCAGGAAGATTTAAGAGATGACATCGGCTGGGTAACAATAAATCCAATTCGTGAATTTGATATTTTTTTAGTCAAATACGGCCAAAAACCAGAAAGGGAATTTGGAATTGAAAGAACCCTTTACGACCTAGGGCTGATAAACGAAAAGATTCCGGATTCATGTAGCGCAAAGTCATATTCGTAGACCTAACAACCGCATCAACTCGGACTGGCAATTCCGCTGCGCTCCATTGCCAGCCGGTTATGCGCGCCGTTGGCATGGTGAAAAAAAGTTCTTTGACATACCGAATAGCTACACGTATAATGCACGTGTATTGGAGGTGTGCTATGCAGAAGAAATTAACCATAACAGTAGATGAAGAAGTGTATGCGGGACTCCATAAGATCATTGGGCCACGCAAAATCAGTAGATTTGTACAGGAAATAGTTCGTCCTCATGTTGTTCGTCCTAATTATGAGTCCGCTTACGCTGAGATGGCAAAGGACAAAAATAGGGAGAATGAAGCCCTGGAGTGGGCTGAAAATACCTTCAAGGATATGGATCATGAAGCGATGTGAAATCTGGTGGGTAAATTTCGATCCTTCTGTTGGCGGAGAAATCAAGAAGAAACGTCCTGCCGTAATCATCAGCAATGATGCATCAAATAAATTTCTCAACAGAGTTCAGGTTGTTCCTCTTACGAGCAAGACAGATCGCCTCTATCCCAGTGAGGCTCTGGTGGTTTTTGATGGTAAAGAAAGCAAGGCAATGGCGGATCAATTGGCCACGGTGAGCAAATTAAGGCTTTTTAACCGTGCAGGCGTTCTTTCCGAAGAGGATATGCGCGCAGTTGAGGAAGCCGTTAAAATTCAACTTGACATTCATTAAGAAAATGCCAACCAGTCAATCCACCCGATCGCTACGCTCCGGGTGATTTCGTCGTTATGCGAGGAAAGACATGACAAAAGATGAAATTGAAGCGGTCTTTTACGCTGCGTATGATGGGGACGTTGAAACGATCAAGAAATTTCTTGCTAATGGAATTTCGCCAAATATTCAAAATGAAGACGGCAAAACACTACTCCATGTGGCATGCGACGACGGTTATTTCGGCCTGTTGGAAATTTTACTTCAGAAGGGTGCGGACCCAAACATTGAAGACAAAGATGGGGACTCTCCGTTTGATTATGCCGTGTTTCGGAACTACAAAGAATTTCAGGAGATGTTAATTGCGTATGGGGCTATAATTCGAGACAGGCAGTCGTCTGTAGAACGAAATTGGCAAATGATTCAAGAGGGACAAGAGCACGTTCGCGCAATGCAGACTCTATTTAACCTGATCAACAAGAAGAATGAATAAAGGACAATTATGCCCACAATTTCTATGTTTTACGGAATTATTATTCGGATGTATTTCGCACCGGGTGAACATCAGCCGCCGCATTTTCATGTATATTACAACGAGTTTAAGGCTTCTGTGGATATTCGCTCGTGTGAGGTAATTGATGGTGACCTTCCTGGAAGGCAGACAAAACTAGTACTGGCTTGGGCTGAGTTACACCAAGAAGAGCTAATGGCAGATTGGCAGCTGGTGATGAATGGAGAAGAACCCTTCAAAATTCAACCTCTTCAATAAGGAGTGATATCATGTACCCTGCAGTGAAAGAAGTTATTCCTAGCGACGACTATATACTTTCTGTTGTCTTCGATAATGGAGATAAGGGCCGTCTCGACATGAAGCCGATTCTTGATTTCGGCATATTTCAGCGAATCAAGGATTATGACGCGTTCAGGCGGGTGCGGGTTTCGTTCGACACCATTGAGTGGGACTGTGGTGTTGACCTTGACCCCGAGTTTGTCTACAAACAAAGCATGGCGAATAACTCCGCATAACAACCGCATCAACTCGGACTGGCAATTATGCTGCGCTCCATTGCCAGCCGGTTATGCGGAACGTTAGACCTTATGCTCTCTAAACCAGAAATTAAGACTCTTGTTCGCTGCCTTGGAGAAGCGTCGAGGTTTGTGACAGAGCTACGGGGGCGCGAGCAAATTGCCAAGTACGTGCAATATCCGAAGATTCCTCCAGCATTATCAGAGTCGTTGGCTGTCCACGCTTTGCGCGACGGAATGCTTCTGACACATGTCGGCCCTTTTTCGTCTGTCGATTTGGGTGGGCGCGTTGCTGATATTGTCGCTACTACTGCCATGGGAACAACACTGCGCATCGAAACGAAGGCCGCGGGTACCGAAGAGTTTGCAACGTTTGGCCCAAAGGATTACGAAGCAGACTTCTTGCTGTGGCTACTGTTTGGCGATCTGATCCGTAATGGTCAAGGTGGCAAATGCAGGGTTCTTGTTTGCCCCTGCCCAAAAGATCATCTGCCTTGGCGCAAGGATCGAGTCACAGTTACTCAACTCAAAAGTGCTTAGAAGGGCGTGATCGAAAGTGTTGAAATTGCGATTCCGGTCTAACCCGCCGCTCCAGGGGGACGCTTCGCGGCGCAAGCACCGCTCGCGCCCCTGAGCTTCGACGTTAGCGAGAAGCCAACAGCTTTGGTAGACAAACGTGAAACAGAGATAGTCTGTTTCTCTGGAGACTGCTTAATTTGGGAGGACATGGATGATCTTCATCATTATTTTCCTCGTCACTGTTGTCGGGGCCATCGCTCACCTCTATATCTTCCAATCCGTCCCTCGTACCAAGGAACGTATCGTCGAGGTGTTCCTTCTCTATTTCCTTTGCGTTGAGTGGGGATTTGGAGCTGTCGTGACCTCGATACCACACATTCTCATACCTGATCGTATTGCGAACTACATAGGATGGCAAACGGGTTCCCCTTTTCAGATTGAACTAGGATTTGCGTCGTTCGGTATCGCAATTCTGGGAATCTTATCGATTTGGCTGCGAGGTTGGTTCTGGGTCGCTCCAGCTATAAGCCATTCTGTGTTTCTATTCGGTGCTGCCTTTGTGCACATTCGCGAAATAATTGGCCGGGGCAACTTCAATCCTGGGAACGCGGGTCCTATATTGTTTTTTGATATTGGTGTCCCGCTTCTCGTTCTGGGATTACTTCTGGCACATATCCGTATGGGCGGCATGGCAAAGGAGTGCTAACATCAGTTGCAGGCTCATGGCTCCGCTGGATAAGATATTCATTATGGTACTATCATGAAGAGGGGGCTGGACGAAGCCCAACTGGAACATGAAAACCGCTAACCATTGGCTGGCGGCGATGGCCAATAGGCCACGCCTCAGCCTTGGCGTTGGGCTCAAAATAATTGACAAGCTTATATCGATCATGATATCGTAGCACAAAATAGATCGATGGAGGTATTGGTATGCAATCAGTAACTGTATCACCAAAATATCAAGTCGTTATACCTAAGACAGTCAGGGAGGCATTGAAGCTTTATCCGGGACAAAAAATGCAAATTGTTGAATATGCCGGGCGCATTGAACTGATACCGGAACGCGATATCAAAGAACTCCGTGGATTCCTCAAGGGCATCAATACGGAATTCACCCGCGAGGGAGATAGAATATGAATATCGTTGATTCTTCCGGCTGGCTCGCCTACTTCGCAGACGAGCCTAATTCCGAATATTTCTCTGGCCCGCTCAGTGATTCAGCTTTGCTTGTCGTTCCAACGGTAACGATATACGAGGTATTCAAAGTCATTCTCCGCGAATCCAGCGAGAATGAAGCACTACAGGCGGTTGTGGCTATGCAAAAAGGAACGGTTGCGGATATGACCACACCATTGGCAATTGCAGCTTCTAAGCTAAGCTTGGAGCATAATCTTCCAATGGCGGACAGTATAATTCTCGCAACGGCCCAGGAATTCAAAGCCATTCTCTGGACTCAGGATTCAGATTTCAAAAATATAAGAAATGTGAAGTATTTTCCCAAAAAATAAAGCCCAACCAGACAATACAGCCGAGCGCTACGCTCCGGCTGATTTTCTAGTTACGCTTAATAATGACAGAGCAAAATAATTGTCCTCTCCGTTTAAGTATGATATAATGTAATACTATAGGAGGAAATGATGGGCAAAGGAAAGATAGCAATCACACTGGATGAGGAATTCGTTGGTGAACTGGACAGACTTGTCAATGAACATGTTTTCCAAAGCCGGAGTCAGGCTATTCAAGAAGCTGTGAGTGAAAAGCTCCTACGCATGAAACACAGCAGGCTGACAATGGAGTGCGCCAAACTCGATCCTGCCTTTGAAAAGGCACTGGCTGAGGAAGGGTTGGTTGAGGACATGAGTCAATGGCCACAATACTGAGGGGAGAGATCCGGTGGGCCGACCTTAACCCCACCAAGGGTCGTGAACAGTCGGGTTTACGTCCCGTGCTGATTCTGAGTCACGACGTTTTCAACGATCGATCGGGAACCGTCATAGCCGTAGTACTTACGAGCCAGCCACAAAAGGCAGGTTTCCCGTTAACATTCGAGTTGAAGTCCAGAGACCTGCCGAAACAATCGTGGGTCAAGATCAGCCAAATCCGGACCCTCTCGGTGGAAAGAATCGGAAAACTGATTGGTAGAGCATCTATCGAGGAATTGGCTCAGATTATCGAGGGCCTCAATGAAATCATTGCGTAACCAGTCATTAGAGCCGATCGCTTACGCTCCGGCTCAATTCTTCGTTATACCCTGAAAAAAGACATTGACCACCACATTTAGAGTACGTTATAACGTACGTTATTTATGAGAGGTGTTATATGAAAAGACTTAGAGTCAACGAAGACATCAGGCCGATGTCGGAATTCCGCACTGGTATCGCCTCCTTTTTTAAACAGATACACGACACAAAACGTCCTCTTATTATTACACAACACGGCAAGGGAGTGGCCGTTCTGCTCGATGCCGGCGAATATGAGGCAATGCAGGAGAGAATAGAGTTACTCCAGGATATACAAACATCCATTGGTCAGATTGAAGCCGGCCAGGGAGTTAACCATGACAGTGCTAAAACGACTGTGTTAGAACGGATCGGGAAATGAAAATCATCTGGTCGCCCCTTGCAATAGACAGGGTCGCAGAAATAGCGGCGTACATTGCCCAAGAGAATCCCGACGCAGCGGGAAACTGGGTGAATATGGTGTTCAGGAAGGTGGAAGACCTGAAAAGCTTCCCTGAAAGCGGAAGGATTGTACCGGAAACTGAAAACAAGTCCATAAGAGAATTGATATATGGTAACTACCGACTAATATACCGGCTGGAGGAAAAGAAAATTTCGGTGCTTACTGTTCGGCATGGAAAGCAGATATTGCCGGTTGATGAAATTAAGGCATAACAAGTCAATTCAGCCAATCGGCAACAAAAAAGTGTTGCCTCTGGCTGATTTCTTCGTTGGATGGAGGAAGAAAAAAAAGTGTACCAGGGAAATTTGCCAGAGGTTGATCGACACCCACAAAGATCGTATCAAATCTAAAGGTGAATATTATTTTACACCGGCTCAAAGAAATATTTTTCAGGCTGTTACTGATTTAGTTCGTACAAGCTGGGTCCACTTTTGAGATATCGTGATATCAAAAGCAAATATAAAGGGGGATTGCTGCCTTCAGATTTCTGCTATAACCTTGTCAATAATGCTCCGGATTTTGAGGTGAAATTTCTTCGCTATCATGAACGGGGCATGTATGAATTCGTAGATTTTAATTGGGATACTGCTGAAAACATTAAAATAACATGGTCGCCTAATAGTTCTGATGAATTAAAAAATCGAACTTTCACGGTAGGGCATTATGGAAAGGACAGGTATGAATGGGATTTCAATGAGCTGATGGGATTCCTTTGATTATTTCTGTTGGAGTTGAATGACATGAAGTGAAGTATTCGATTTCAGCTTATTCCTAAGGGATTTGCCTTGTTCGATGTTGATGTGTTGTTAACGCAATATTGACGCTGGAGAGCCGATCGCAAACCAACGCATGCGCGGGACGGCTTAACGCCGCCCTTGATGGATGATGGCTTCGGGGAGTTGAAAGTGTTATTGTTAGGGCAAACATCAAGTACCAAGAAAGGAGCAACACAATGCGCGTGAGCGATATTTCTGAAATTAAGAAATTGAGTACGCCGGAAAAGATCCTTTTGGTTGAGGATTTGTGGGATAGCATCGTTTCGGATGAGTCTGTGGTGCCAGTCCCTCAGAGCCATATGGAGGAACTGGACATAAGGCTCAAAAGGTATGAGGACGCTCCAGGGAACCTTTTATCTCTTGAGGAACTTCGGACAAGAATAGAAAGAAGGAAATGACGTACACACTACGTTTCGTTCCCGAAATTGAGGAAGATATTATTTCTGGCTACACATGGTATGAAGCTAAGTCCCGGGGCCTTGGCGAGGAATTTCTTCGGATGTTTTATGCCTACACCGTTGAGATTACTCGCAATCCTTTGATTTATCCAAAGATTCATGGCAGATTTCGGCGCTGTCTACTTAGGAGATTCCCGTACGCCACATACTTCACAATAGAAGAAAACCAGATCATAGTGTTCGGGCTTTTCCATTGCGCACGTGATCCTCGTACTATTAGAGCGAAACTGAGAGGACGAAAAGAGCCAGAAGAAACTCGAACAAGTCGCTGAACTGGATGGCGGAATAGCGGGTTAATTTTTCTTGATATTGAGCACAGCCACAAAAAAAGATGGAAAAATAGTTTAATATAGACAAAGAAAGCGAGGGAAGAAGCAAGGAGTCCCTCGCGTTTCTTGGACGATTCGTTGAAGAGACTCCTGCTTCCAGAAAGCGGGGGTTATGATATCACCAGGAATCCTCAGACGCAAATCTCTTTTTGTCTTTTTACACAGAATAGACGTTGATCTTGCCGAGAATATTCGATTAAAGCGCTGCCCTACTGTGGGGGGCCTCTGCATTACGCCGCATATATGCGGAAGCCTCGGGGAGGTCCCCCTGATCTTGATGAGGCCTGCTCGTTACGGATGAGTTTGTGCTGTGGTGCTCAGGGTTGTCGGCGGCGGGTACTGCCGCCGTCTGTCTTGTTTTTGGATCGTCGTGTTTATTTTGCGCCGGTGATGCTGGTAATCACGGCCCTGCGCCAGGGTCGTGATCGTGGCTATACGGTTGAGAAGCTAAGGAGTCTTTTCGGGGTAACACGAACGACGCTGCGTCGGTGGGCTCAGTACTTCCGTGAGGTTTTTCCTTACAGTCCATTTTGGAAGCGGTTGTCCGGGGTGTTGATGCCGCCGGTGGAGGTGGCGCAATTGCCCAGGAGCCTTATCGAGCGATTCATTCATATCCGTGATGGCGATTCGGAGGGTGGGATGATCTCCTGCCTGGGAGCAATTGTTTTGGGTCCTTCGGGTCGCGATTATTGAGGGTACAGGTAGCGGCCCGGCGGTCACGCAAAAGTTGTGCGGCTCCATAATACGATAAGATAGGCTATAGGGGGTCAATCAAAGGATTCGGTCTTAATCCTCTCCATGTGGAGGACGAAGGAGCGGATCGGAAGGAGAGACACCCGATGAGTGATCCCAAAATGCCCCGATGGCAACAGTGGGCGCAGTTCCGTTTTGCCGTCATTGGGGGACTTTTGTCCCGTCCGCGGGAGAACGGTCAATTGCAGCAGGAGTTGGCGGCATTGGCCGGGCAGAGCTACCAGCACCCTCTTAAGCCGGAAGAACGGATATGTCCGTCTTTCTCCACCATTGAACGTTGGTACTACCAAGCCAGGAATACGCCTGATCCCATTGCCGCTTTGGGGAGAAAGACCCGATCCGACGCCGGTTATCGGTGGTCGGTAAGCGAGATGCTCAAAGAGGTCATTGCCGCCCAGTACAAGGATTATCCCAGTTGGAGCGTCCAGCTCCATTATGACAATCTGGTTGCCCTGGCCGAGCATCAAAGGCAACTGCTTCCCCTGCCCAGCTACAGGACGCTGCTGCGTTGCATGCGGGAAAACGGCTGGACGCGAAGCCTGCTGCCTTTACAGCCTACCGGCGGGCAGATCAAGGCGCAACAGCGACTGGAGAAACGTGAGGTGCGAAGCTACGAGGCGTCACATCTTCACGGCCTCTGGCATCTGGACTTTCACCACGCCAGGATCAATCTGGTGGATGAAGCGGGCAAATGGTATCGGCCCCTGGCCCTTGCCATCCTCGACGATTATTCCAGACTTTGCTGTCATCTGCAGTTCTACAAGGCAGAAACCGCCGAATGCCTCGTCCACGGCCTTACCCAGGCCATCATGAAACGTGGGTTGCCCCGGGCGTTGATGACGGACAACGGCTCGGCCATGATCGCCGAAGAGACACGCCAGGGTTTGCTGCGTCTCGGCATCATCCATGAGACGACACTGCCTTATTCACCCTATCAGAACGGCAAGCAGGAAGTCTTTTGGGGACAACTGGAAGGCCGCCTGATCGAGATGTTTCGGGGCATGGAAGACATCACCCTGTCCTTCCTCAACCATGCCGGCCAGGCCTGGGTCGAACAGGATTACCACCGTAACAAACATAGTGAAACCGGTGTCACTCCCCTGGAACGAATGATCAGCGGTCCGGATGTCGGACGTCCCTCCCCGGATGCCGACACCATGCGGTTGGCTTTCACCCGCCAGATAACCCGCACCCCGCGCCGCAGTGATGCCACCGTTGTAGTTGACGGCATCCGTTATGAACTGCCGGCTCGTTTTGCCCATCTGCGCACCGTCACGCTACGGACACCGGGATGGGACAAGAGTCAGATGACTCTCGTGGATCCCAAAACCGGGGGGCCGCTGGTGCGCCTGCTTCCCCAGGACAAAACAAAGAATGCGTCGGGATTGCGCCGGGTCATCAATCCGTCGGCAGTTGCCGACAATAAGCATCAGAAAGGCAAACCTATGCCTGCCCTTCTGCAAAAATGGCTGGCCGACTATGCCGCCACCGGGTTGCCCCCGGCTTATCTGCCAAAGGAGGAAAACGACTTATGAACGAACACCATATACGATCCCTATACGGACTCAAATACAATCCCTTTTTACCCAATCTGCCCACCGAAGCCATCTGGGTATTACCCGGCACCGAAACTTTTGCCCACCGTATCCAGGCAATGGTCGATCAGGGAGGGTTTGCTTTGATTACCGGGGAACCGGGACAAGGCAAAAGCAAAACCCTCCAATGGATCGCCCAACGCCTTCGCCTTATACCGGATCTTGTCGTCGGCATTATGGAAAGACCGCAAAGCAAACTCGCTGACTTCTACAGGGAATTGGGAGAGCTCTTCGGGGTGGGATTGACTCCCTTAAATCGCTATGGCAGTTTCAAGGCCCTGCGCACAAAATGGAAAAATCACTGCCAGTCCACACTGGCAAAGCCCGTACTCCTCATCGACGAAGCCCAGGAAATGTCCTCAGCGTGCCTGACCGAACTGCGATTGCTACAAAGCATCTGCTTCGATTCAGATAGCCTTCTGTTCACCATACTTTGTGGCGACGAACGCCTGCCGGAGCGTTTCCGAACCTCGGAACTCCTACCCCTGGGAAGCCGCATCCGCGCCCGACTCCATCTGACTCCCCTTACCCCGGAACAGCTCCAGGATTACCTCCGCTTCGCCCTCGAACAGGCCGGTCATCCCCAACTCATGAATAAGGAACTGATTCGAACCCTTGCCGCTCATTCCATGAACAATCTGCGTGCCCTAAACCACATGGCCGCAGATATCCTGGCCATTGCTGCTGAGCGTAACCTGACGAGACTCGATGAATCGATCTTCTTTGAACTGTTCGCCCCAACGCCGACAAAATCACGCCGCACCAAGACTTCAGCGCCATAATCATCGAATCAAACTTACCACGGGGGGAGAACAACAAACTCCCTCCGGCATTGATCCACAATACCTATGGCCACTATGTCTTTCAGAAGAATTGAATTCAAGGAAATCGTCGTACTGTTGAGACTACACCTATATAACCGAGGCAATAACCATGGGGCTAACGCCATACTTCAAAATATGAGATCCTTGATGGTCTCACCATCGCCATCCTTATCAACCATCGCTCGAATCCTGAACCGCCATGGCTTGACCAAAGGACGTACCGGCCATTACCCTTAAACCTCCATCACTCTTTGTGGCTGATCGCCCATCATCTATCGTGGCAACTCTCAGATCCGGTCATTTTGCGAACTCATAATTGATTTTGATGATGTTGCCTCGCCAGTAGGACTTCGGCCCATCGGGAAGTAACCACGCCACCTCGCCTTCGAGTGGAATATACATCCCGTCGCGGAGTTCGTAATTGCTCCATCGCCCTTCCCACGGTGTTGGAATCACCTTGCCCGCAACGGTGCGCCCACGTGACTCGGCGCGAACCGAATCGATTAGGCCTTTTTCATTGAAGCGAAACAGCAGGGTCAGCGTGGTTTCTCCATCCTTCAGAGTTGCCTTCGCTGAAGTATCGTCTACTGCTTCCCATTGCACGCCCTGGCTTGGCAGGAGAGCCGTCGGATACCAGGGGGCTTCGGCAATGAAGCGCATCAGTTCACCTTGCGCCACCTCCGGCGTGCCGCGAAGATTCACCAGCGACACCAATCCAAACAGGGACGCATGAAGAACCCCCTTCCCGGCGATGTAGGCATCATGCACGCGCACGGACAGTCCAGGCATTATCGATATCCGAGCTTCCCAGTCGAAGCCCGGTCGCTGGGTGATGACTCGCTGCGTCGAGATGAACGGCTTCCATTGCTCGCCCGCTTCGCTCATGTTGAAAGTGCCGGCTTGCTCCATGCTCACAGCCGAGACCATAGGTTGGCCGTCTTTGAGTATGGTGCGGAAGTATCTTTTAACCGGCGCGGGCAGGGCGCTTAATTCCTTTGGTCTATAGGTCTTTACCGCTATGGGACGCCGTGCTGCCTCCAGGTCGGCATGCATCTCTCTTGTGGCGGATTGCCAACGGACCCACCCATATACGAGTGCAATGGCAACGATTGCCGACAACCCGACTATTAGGAACAGAATCATCTTCCACATTTCGTCGATCCTTGCCGATTTATGAAAAAGGGATATATTTCTACACCTCCCGTGTCAAATCCCTTGTTGCGCAGCTGGAAACGAACCCCGAAGTTGAAATAGCGTTCCACCGGACCGGTACACCAACGGATATCGGCGCTGTTTTGAGAATCTCTGTCCGGATCGAGTTCGTTGGGGATATGGCCGTCCGTTCCCGTCTATATGAGACATTTTCCTGGCTGAAAGAGATCGGAACCGGAAGGCCGGACAACCCTACTATTGTTGTGTTCAGGATCCCGCGGGGGAGGTTCAACTATTGGACATGGGAAAATAACGTCAATCCCGGACCATGGATTTAATTTCCGTAAATATTTAATATCAATGACGTTTGAGAACGATCGTCCTTTTTTTGTAATCAACCGTCGCCTGGAAGTATTGCAGAAAACTTAATCCCAAGATAGCGTCGAAACCGTGTGTAAATGTATCATCCCTTTCGGTAACCACGGCCATGACGTTTTCCTTGCTGGCCTCACCCACCGCCAATTTGGTTATCAAAGCCGTTCTTCCCTTTACCCTCCCTCCAGCCGTATTTAGGGTTATTGTCCTGCCGGCCGGGGATGCAGCATCCAACTTTCTTGCCAGACCTTCGGAGATGGTGACCCAGGTGGCCCCGGTGTCGTAGAGCATGGTAACGTTTATGTAATCATTGATAATACCTTGCACGAGCATGCCACCACCGGGGGCTGCGGTAAAGGGGATCTGATATTCATCGGCGGGCGGCGGCCTCTTATCAGGTGCGGGCCTGGGCACATCACCGGGAAGATAGATGCGGCCGACGCCGTTTTTTTCCTTGGTTTGAGGTGCCTGCGGAAAAGAATCGGAAACATGAACTATCCCGTTTTTGTCCACCCAACGGTAAAATTCCGCGGCGGCGATTTCCAGCGGAAGGGCGGAAATAAAGATTATTGAAAGCAAACAAAAGGATATGGACAGTTTCATTTCTTGATCCATCTTCATCATCCCTTGCCTAAAAAAATACGCGTCCTGCAGATAATTACCATTATTCCTTCGTACGTCGTGCGGACATGGAGGGGGGCAACAGTTCCATCTCTCCGGCCGTGAAAAAATTCTGGATCGGCCGATGTCCCGGCGTCAACAGGAAGAAACGCCGGACTCCTGCCGAGCTCACGACGCCGCTTAAATATCGGCGGGTACCGTCTGGAAAAGGAAGAGACGACGCCTACCGATGCTCATGCTATTTCGACGCGGTTTCTTCCCAGAGATTTCGCCCGGTACATGGCCTGATCGGCGGCCTTGATCACTTCCTCCAAGGTTATGCCGTCATCGGGGTAGGCGGCTACCCCCAGGGAAATCTCAGCCTGCAAGACGTTACCGTCATAACCGGTCTTGATTTCCGCAAAAGCGCGCCGCAATTGGTCCGCCCGCGCCGCGGCGATTTCCTTTCCCGCCTTGGGCAAAATCAGCAGAAACTCTTCGCCGCCATACCGGCAGGCGATGTCCTCGGCCCGGATAACCCCCCCCAGGAGGGTGGCCAGGGACTGAATAACGAGATCGCCGGCCTTGTGTCCGTAACGGTCGTTTATCCTTTTGAAACGGTCGATGTCGATCATGATCGCCCCGATGGCAAACCCCTCCCGGTGGGCCCGGGACAGTTCCCTGTCGGTGCTTTCTTCGAGGTATCTGCGGTTGTACAGTCCCGTCAGCGGGTCACGGATCGCCTGTTCCTTGAGTTTGATCTGCAGTTGCTCTATCTGGTGATAGTTGTTTTTCAGCAGCAGGTGGGCCTTCTGTAATTCGATTTCCTGGCGTTTGCGCTCGGTGATATCGTAGAGGGCCGTCAGGATAACCGGTTTTTCGTTATAGATCATCGGCATCGGGGTGGAAACGACGGTGACGTGCGTGCCGTCCAGACATCGCAAATTGAACTCCAGCGACGGCACGGGCCGGTTTTCCGCAACCATGGCCCGTTCCCGTTCCCCGATGGCGGCGAGCAACTCCGGGGCGACGTAATCCGTAATGCGCAGGCCGATAACCTCTGCCGGGGCGGAGGCGCGAAATAGTTTCAAGAAGGCCTGATTGACGTAAATGATGCGCCCTCTGTTATGGATGAGAACCGCCACCGACAGGGTTTCGATCAACCGGTTGAGCTGCGCCTCGCTTTTCCGCAGCGCCTCCTCCGCAAGCTTGCTCCGGGTGATGTCCTGGCGGGAAATCCAGATCCGGATCAGCCGGCCGTCTTCCGTATGGCCGATCATATTGTTCAGAAAATACTTGACCGTTCCGTCTCTCGCCGGGGTTTTTGTTTCC
>Ga0209719_1003070_pt1 | contig 15876 bp, 9 predicted proteins | sample AD_JPNAS2_MetaG_FD_184421 | JGI IMG/M metagenome (GOLD analysis project Ga0209719, IMG submission 184421) | Active sludge microbial communities of municipal wastewater-treating anaerobic digesters from Japan - AD_JPNAS2_MetaG (SPAdes) (version 2) | ecosystem: Engineered > Bioreactor > Anaerobic >...
TCAGTTCCATCGCCAGGTATAGAGTAGGATCGCTATGTGGGTTTTGTTTCATGTCTTGTGATTCCTTTCTTGTGGTTGATCCACATCACCATGATGCATGAACGAAACCCCATAGCATCTACAATCCGTTGGGGCCGGGGTTTTTTCCCGATTAAAATAATCGCATGACCGCGGGGTCACCGCCCCCGCCTACAGTCCAACCCATTCCGCCCGCTGTAGCCGGTCTCGCTGAGGCCGGCGGCTGTTTCTGATTCCCGCAATCCAACCCGGCTGCTTTTGTAGGGCGAGAATGGTTGAGGAACGATACCTTCCCGCCGGGAAAGGCTGGAAGGTCTGCGACCGTTCCAGCCCAACAATCCAACCGGTTGCAATGCGACGAGTGACAGCGAGATTTTCGTGGTGCGCGGAATTCAAGAAGCGAGCAAAGCCCCAGACGCCCTGAAGCTGCCGCCGCCTGACGCCTTTACGTGGCCCACTTCGGGCAGACCCGCAAAAAAGGACACGTCTTGCAGACGTTGTCATCGGTGGTGCAATCAAACTCCGCATCGGCGCTCAACCGGTTGGTCATGGGGTCTTCCACGGGAAAGAGCATTTCATCAGCGGAGTCACGGATGAAATCGCGCAGGTTTTCCACATCATCCGCCGTGTAGCTGAACACCTCGCGCTGGTTCAAAATGGGGTGGTAGGCAACGGCTTGGATGTCGCTCGGCGCGCTGGTCCACCGATCCAGCGCCAACAGAACATAAATCCCCAGTTGCAGCCGGTGTTCGGCCAAATCTGCGCTGCCGGTTTTCCAGTCATAAATAGTCACCCGGCCCTCGTGCCGCACCACGAGATCAGGCACTGCCAGTACCTTGAGGCCATCCAGCAAAAAGTGCGCGCGCTGCTCCACCGCGACCATGGCTTCGCGCGGCAGTTGTTGCAGCTCCTGCCAGAGTTCGGATGTCGCAAATTGCCGCACGGCTTGAGCTACGCGTTCCACCACCGCCTGCCATTCCTCGGCGGGAATCTCCAGGTTGTATTCGTGCTCAAAAAGCCCGGGAATGCGCGCCGGGTCGCGGTGATAGGCCTTCGCGCGCGACTGGCGAAACTCCTGGCGCATTTGTTCGATTTGCTGTTGCGCGATGCTCTCGGCTTCGGCAGCGTCCGCCGCCGGCCGTTGCAGAAGCGCGGCCAAGGCGTCATGCGCGTGCTGCCCAGCCCACTGCTGGCGGGTGGCCAGCCGCTTGAGCAGGTAAATCTCCCGCGCGCGGGCCGGCGCCGTCGCACTCCACCCGCCCCATGCCGCATAATAGGAAAAATAGTAGCGCTTCAGGCAAGACTGGAACGTCGCCTGCCGCGAAAACGACCACGAGAACTCATTGACCCGCGGACTCATGAGCGGGCCGGTTTGCGCAGGCGGGTTTCAATATCCCGCCGCCAAAGCTGGGCGAGCCCCCCCGTGGAGGTTTCGCGATAGGCCGCCTGCAAGTCGCGGCCAGTGCGGTTCATCACTTCAATCACATCATCAAAACTGACCAAATGCCGGCCGTCGGTCAACTGCGTGAACGTGGCGCACTCAATGGCGCGCAGCGCCGCGTTCATGTTGCGCTCGATGCACGGAATCTGCACATAGCCTTCAATCGGGTCGCAGGTCAGCCCCAGGTTGTGCTCCATCGCCATTTCCGCGGCATACTCAATTTGGCGGAGCGTTGCACCCAGCAGTTGGGCCGCGGCGGCGGCGGCCATGGAGCAGGCCGATCCGATTTCCGCCTGGCAGCCGGCCTCCGCGCCAGAGACGGTTGCGTTGGCGCGGATGGAGGCCCCGAACAAGCCGGCCGTGGCCAGCGCTTCCAGAATTCGCCGCTGTGGCACGCGACGCCGCGCCTTGAAATAGTACAGCACCGCCGGCAACACCCCCGCCGCGCCGCACGAGGGCGCCGTGACCACCTGCATGCCCGCGGCGTTTTCTTCCGCCACCGCCAACGCATAGGCGGCCACCAGGCCCAATTCGCGCGGCGTGCCTTTTAACCCCAGCGCGCGGCTATGCGTGGTTCCGGCCCGCCGGGCCAGCTCCAACGTGCCGGGCAAAATGATTTGCTTGCTGGCCAGCCCGCGTTTCACGGTATCGGTCATCGCGCGCCAAATGTTCTCCAGCCGGGGCCAAACGTCGCGCTCGCTCTGTTCGACCAATTGCCAGAACTCCAGATGGTTCGCGTGGCAGTAGTCCATGGCATCCGCGATGTTGCCGACGGGATACTCCGCCGGCTCCGCGCGCGCCACCGGCCGTCCATCCGCCTCCCGCAGGCTGCCGCCGCCTACGCTACACACGGTCCATTCCCGCAACAAGTCGCCTTGGGCACTGAACGCCGCAAAAATCATGGTGTTGGGGTGGGGGAGGTTGGTGGTTTGCGAGTCAAACACCACGTCCACCGGCACGGGATTCAGCGTGCGCACCAGCGTGCGATCGGTCCAGTGCCCGCGCCCCGTTGCGGCCAGGCTGCCCTGCAACGTCACGCGAATGCGCGCCGGAGTTTCCGCCAAGCCCGCCGCAAAAAGCCGCGCGGCGCGCTCCGGGCCCATGCTATGGCTGCTCGACGGCCCCACGCCGGCCACATAGACCTCAAAAATGGATTGCAGGTTTTGGCTCATGGTGCCGGCTCGCCCGCGGCAGCGGACTGGTCGCGCCGCAGCGCGTCCCACAAAATCACCAGCGTCAGCCCGAGCAGCGTCGCATTGCGCGCCAGATTCCAGCCGTCGGAAGCCGCCGCATCGGCGCGCGTTGAGAAACAACCGCACGAGGCTTCAATCCCGCGCAGGATGTTCAGGCTGATGGCGCCGGTGAAGACCACCAACATCAGCGCAATCCAGAGCGCCCCCGCGGCGCGCCAGCGCGGCGGCCCGGCCAGCACCGCTACGCCGCACAACAGCTCCAGCCAAGGCAGCAGCAGCGCCACCGCATTCACCAGCAAATCCGGCAACAACCGATACCGATGCACCGCCAGCGCGAAGGATTCCGGCGCCGCAATCTTGGCGAGACACGCCCCAATGAACATCCCCGCCACCGCGAGGCGCGCCACCCATACCAAAATGATTCGCGCGCGGCTCACGGCTCGTCTCCCGTGCGCACTTCACCGCCATATTCCACCCACTCCGCGTATCCGCCGGGATACAGCGTCACGCGTTCAAAGCCCAGTTGCCGCAGCTTGAGTGCCAGCTCCAAGGCATCAGTGCAATCCGCCCCGCCGCAATATACCAGCAGCTCCGACTGCAGCGTCAAGCGCGCAGCCAGCGCGCCCAGCCGCGCATCCACTTCTTCCAGCGGCAGGTTCCACGCGCCGGGCAAATGCCCCGCCGCATATTGTTCGGGAGTTCGCGCATCGCAAATCAACCAATCCGGGTTGCCCGCGCGCTCACGCACACCCGGCAGAAAAAGCACCGGCACGCCGGCGCGGTAGGCTTGGGTTTCGATGTGCCGGCTCCAATCACTGGCCCACGGCAGGCGCGTTGCTGCCGGGCGCACCAGATTTGCCGCAACCCCCAGCGCCACGGCCAGCGCCAGCAAAGTCGCGCTGGCCGGAAGCATCCGGAGGAACGCCGCGCGCCGCCCTGCCGTGCTTTCAGCCATCACTGGGCCGGCGCGGATCCGACAATAAAGGCCAGCACCGGCACCGTTAGTTCAGGAGTGTCGGGCAAGTCGGTTTTGATGATCACCACGCCATTGAGCTGTCCCGGCGGCAGGTCGTTCGCCAGCGTCACGTTGAAACGGTGCCGCGTGCCGTCTGCATCATCCGCCGCTGGCAGCGGCGTCACTTGAATAGCCGCTTGGTCGCTGCGGACGTTCTCAATCTGGATGGGGCCGCGCGTGGAGATAATTTCGACATCGCGGCTGCGCAACCCGTCCGGCCCCAGTTGTCCAAAGAAAATGGTGGACGGCTCCGCGCGCAGCGGCTGGGTCGCGGTGCCCTTCAGGGTCAGCGTCAACGTCGGCGTTTCCGGGTCGTTGCTGGTGACAAAAATCGCCTTTTGCTGGTAGCCCGTGCGGCCGCGCAAATCGAAGCGCGCCTGCACCTGCGCCTCGCCGCCCGGCGGCACCACATCCACCGAGGGCTTCACCGCCGTGCAGCCGCACGACGCGCGCACCTCGCGGATTTCCAGCGACAGCGTGCCGGCGTTGCGCACCACGTAATTGTGTTCCACAAACCCGTTATTGTCGCGCTCGCCAAAATCATAACTCGGCTCGTCGCAGACAATTTTGGGCGCCAGCGGTGCGGCCGGCGGCTCATCCGCCACCGCCACCCAAGGCAATGCCATCCCCAGCCCCAAACAGACCAAACGCATCGTTTTCATATAAGAGAAACTATACGCCCGCCCCCCCGGGCTTTCAAGCGTTCCGCAAAAAGCGTTGCTGCGCGGGGCCGGCCTACAGGCCGGCGCGGCCCAGCTCCTTCCAGAATTGGAGGATCAGCTTCTTCATGTTCGCCATGGCCTTTTGGGAAGTCTCAAACACTTCCTGGTGGGTCAGCGCCTGGTTCAGGATGCCCGCCGCCATGTTGGTGATGCACGAGAGCCCCGCCACGCGCAGCCCCGCCGCGTTGGCCAGCATGGCCTCCGGCACGGTGCTCATCCCCACGGCATCCGCGCCGAGCTTGCGCCACGCCCGGACTTCCGCGGGCGTCTCATAGGTCGGGCCCGTGCCGGCAAAATACACGCCGCGCCGCAGCGCCACCTTGCTCTGCTTGCCCGCGCGCGCCAACGCCGCGCGCAACTGCTGGTCATAGATGAACGACTGATCCGGAAACCGCGGCCCCCAGAACGGGTCGTGCGTGCCCAACAGCGGCGTCACCCCCATCATGTTGATGTGGTCCTCAATGATCATCAAATCGCCCGGCTTCCACTTGGGATTCGTGCCACCCGCCGCATTCGTCAGGAAAACTGCCTTGGCCCCGAGGCTCTTCAGCAGGAACAGCGGCGTAGCCACCGCCTCCCAGCCCACGCCCTCGTAATAATGCCGCCGGCCTTGGAAAATGAACGTCTCGATTCCCGCCGACTTCCCCCAAACCAGCCGCCCGGCGTGGCCGGCCACCCCCGCCGCGCCCACCCCCGGAATCTTCGCATACGGCAGCACCCCCAGTTGCTCGAACGCCTCGGCTATCTCGCTCAAGCCCGAGCCCAGAATCATGCCCAATTTCGGTTTTGCTTTCGGAAAAGCCTTTTTGACGGCGGCCAACGACGCCTCTAACGGTTTGCGGTTGATCATTGAATCACTCCTCTTTCAATCTTGCCTGCGGTTTTCCACACTGTGGAAAACTTTTCATCCCGCACGGGCGGGATTTTCCACACTGTGGAAAAAATCGGCCAAAGTTTTTCCATTGCGTGGAAAAAATCCGGAAAGTTTTTCCATTGTGTGGAAAAATCGCCCAAACTTTTTCCATACTGTGGAAAAATTGGCCGCGCATTTTTCAATACGCGGGGGGCAGTATGCCCATTTTTCCACACTGTGGAAAACATTTTATCCCGCATCGGCGGGTTTTTCCACACCGTGGAAAAATACCTTCAGGACACCCGCCGCTATCGTCTCGGCTCGTGGTTCGCGCGTTTGGCTGGTGTTGGTCTGCTGGTGTCGGCGTTTGATCAGGAGGATTTCTTGCGGATTTTGGCGGCGCCAAAACCAACCGGCATCTTTTCCGCGCTGGCGCGCCGCGACCGACCGCTCGCGGACACGAGTCCAGCTCGGGTCGTCCGCAACGCGCCATCATCGGAAAATCCACCGGTTATTTTGGCGCGACAGCCCCGCCAAAATCCGCAAGAAATCCTCCGCATGCACGTGCTGCGCACAGCGGACAAGGCCCGGCAGGGCCTTTTTACAATCACGCCGCCTCACGACGGCGCGGGCTGCTGACCTTCCAGTAGGCCGCCGTTGTACCGGCGGCGGGCTGTTGGCTTTCTTGTCTTTATTGTAGCCGGCCTCGTTGAGGCCGGGGTTGTTGGCTGCTCCCCTGGAACCTGCAACCTTTAACTTGCAACCGTCTTACTGTAGCCGGCCTCGCTGAGGCCGGGGCTGTTGGTTCGATGGTCTTCACCTGACCTCTGAACCCTGACCTCTGAACCCTCCGCCGCCTCGCGGCGGCGCGGGTGTCCGGAAGAAAATCCCCGCGGTCACCGCCCGCGGCTACAGTTAACAGCCAGGCCTTTAAGGCCGGCGGCGGGCTGTTGGCTTTCTTGTCTTTATTGTAGCCGGCCTCGTTGAGGCCGGGGTTGTTGGCTGCTCCCCTGGAACCTGCAACCTTTAACCTGCAACCGTCTTACTGTAGCCGGCCTCGTTGAGGCCGGGGCTGTTGGTCCTCCTGTAGTCGCACTTGAGTAGTCTAATGGGTGCCCCTTATCCGCTGCCCCCTCATGAGTCAACAGACCATCTGTTGATTGTAGATCGGCGAGGGCAGGGTCGGATACGCGCGATAAACGTGGACATAAATCTCGTCAGCCCGGGTTTGCACTTCCGTTTCCGTGTATCGTTCGACGGGCAGCCCGCTGGTGTCACTCCATAGGAAATCCCGGATGGTCAGCCGTACGGCGTCGCGGGTCGTCTCCTTGTCCCGCCAGTGGTCAATGCGCAGTTTTTCCGCCTTGAGCTTCTGCAACAGTTCAACGGCCACTTTTTTGATCCGTTTGATTTCGGCGGCGGTCAGATCGGGTTTCCGCAAAAGGTCGAAGAGGGCCAGTGTTTCTTCGTCCAGCCCCTCCCGCATGGCCCGGTGTTCTTCCTCGTCAAAGGTTTTCGCCGCTCTCATCAGTTCTTCAAAGGTTTTTTCGATGGTGACCCGGTCTTTCTCCCGGTTGTAGTCGGCCACGATCTTTTCATAATGCGTCTGGAAGTTCGTCCGTAGGGGATTCCGTTCCAACAGCCTTTTCAGTCGTTTTTCCAGTGCAGCCTTTAAATTTTGCACGGTCGTATTTTTGGCCTTGCTGCGTTCGAATTCCCGCCGCAGCTTGTCGAAATCAATTTGGCTGATGTCGTAAGGTTCTTTTCCCTCTGCTGAAACGGGGTCTTGTGTCACAATGGCCTTATCCACCACTTGGTGCAGTTGGCGGATCACATCTATCACATCTGCCTTTTCTTCATCCTCCTTCAAGCTCTGGTACAGCAGCCGGATGGCTCTGTATTCGCCCCGGTACCGGTTGACATCCGGAACATTGGTGCACGCCAGAAACTTGACGAACACCGCCCGGCACATGATTTCAAAACGCTTCCGGGCGGTGTCGTTTTCGTTGGCCGCATCCTTCGCTGCCACGATGGCTGCGTTTCGCGCAAAACCCTTCCGAAAAACGATGTTGTCCAGCGGTGCGTCGTGTTCGGACAAAAACGTACGGACCAGCCCTAGCGCCTCTTCCAAATCGGCCAGCAGCTCCGTCTCGGGGCGCGCCGGCTCCGGCAGTGCGCCCCCATCACCGCGGCCGCCGTCCGCGGCTCCGGCAAACGTAGCCAGAGCCTTGCGCAGGTTCTTCAGGATGCCGCAATAGTCCACGATCATCCCATTATTCTTGCCCTCATTGACGCGATTCGCTCGAGCGATGGCCTGCATCAGGGTGTGCGCCTTCAGGGGCTTGTCCAAATAGAGGGTGGACAGGCTGGGCACATCGAATCCGGTCAGCCACATGGCGCAAACAATGGCGACCCGGAACGGATGCGCCTCCGCCTTGAACGCATCGTCCAGCGCCAACCGCTGCTTGTTTTGGAATTCCGGCAGCCCGCGCATGGCCTCGGGCAGTTCGATGCCCTCTTTGATCAGGCGGCGGTAAGGAGTGATATCCAAATCCCACTTGCGAAACTTGTCCACCTCGCCTTGCTCTTCGCTGATCACCACAGCCATGCGGGTTTGGCGCATCCATTCAATTCGACGGCGGGTCTGGGCTTCCTCCTGTTCGTCCCGGCTTTCCGCCAAGCCTCGTTCCAACTCGCGGATCAGTTGCTCCCAGTAAAACTCGATCAGCTTGTGCATCCGCACACAGGTGACCTTGTCAATGCACACCAGCATGGCCTTGCCGCTTTCCCAGGCCTTGGAATAGTGCGCCACGAAATCCCGCGCCACCTGATCCAGCCGCTTCCCGGCGGTGATGACATGATAGTCGCGCCTCAACTCCTGCTCCAGCCGCTGGATGGTGTCCAAGTCCTCGGTTTCCAGTTCCTCCAGCTTGTCAGCCAGACGTTCATTCAAGTCGCCAATGGATACGCCGAGCTTGTCGCCTCGCGAATCGTAGTACAGCGGCACAGTGGCCTTGTCCTCCACCGCCCGCTGGAAGTCATAGGTGGAAACGTAATCCCCGAACCACCGCCGCGTGATTTCGTCATCCTTGAACAGCGGAGTTCCGGTGAACCCGATATAGCTGGCATTGGGCAGGGCATTGCGCATATTCAGCGCCAAGGTGCCGTACTGGGTCCGGTGCGCCTCGTCGGAGATAACAATGATGTCGTCCCGCCGCGTATAGGCCGCATCCGGCGCCACGTCCTGGTTGAACTTGTGGATCAGGGAGAAAACGTACGACTTGTGCAGACTCAGCAACCGGGCCAAATCGTCACCACTCGCCGCCCGGCACGGATCGCGGTCGTTGTCCACCACGCCGCAGCCGGCGAATGTCTTGTAAATCTGGGTGTCAAGATCGTCGCGGTCCGTCAGCATCAGGAACGTGAAATTGCCGCCCAGCGTGCGGTGCACCTTGCGGGTGAACATCACCATGGAATAGCTCTTGCCCGCGCCCTGCGTATGCCAGAACACCCCCAGCCGGCCATCCAGACTCTTGCGATCGCGGACCGCCTCGACCGCCCGGTTGACGCCCAGAAACTGGTGGTTGCGGGCTAATATCTTCCGGAGCTCGCCGGCCGAATCGTCGAACACGATGAAGTTCTCCACCAGGTCCATGAAGTTCCGCTTGTCGCAAACGCCCTTCAGCAGGGTTTCCATATCCACGGCGCCCGGCTGATTCTCCGCCAGCCGCTTCCATTCGTGGAAGTGCCCCCAGCGGCTGGTCACCGAGCCGATCTTCGCTTGGTCGCCGTTGCCGAACATCACGATGGCGTTGTGGTGGAACAGATGCGGAACCGTATCCTTGTAATCGGAGAAATTCTGCTCGAACGCCGCCCGCAGGTTCCGGTGGATATTCTTGCACTCCACGAACAGCAGCGGGATGCCATTGACGAATCCTACGATGTCCGCGCGGCGGCGGTACAGATCGCCCCGAACCCACAGCTCACGGACACACAGAAAATGGTTGTTCTCCGGCTGGCGGAAATCGAAAAGCCGCAGCCGCTCCTTTGCCAGATTCCCCTCGCCATCGCGATAGGTCACCTGGACGCCATCGCGGATTTGGTCGTACTTTTCGCGGTTGGTCGCCACCAACGACTGCGTCGTTGTGGTCTCTGTTACCTGGCGAACCGCATCGTCGTAGGCCGCCTCCGGCAGCCCGGGATTCAGCTCCGCGAGCTTGGCCCTCAAGATTCGAGTCAGCACCACCTCCCGGTCGGATAGCCGCCCCAACAAACTGTCCGGGCCGAAGTCCTCGTGATTGTACGCCAGCACCGAATCCCAACCCAGTTGCTGTTCCAGATACTCCGCCGTCGTCTGCTGCACCAGCGTGTCTTCGGTGTAGTGATTAGCGCACATATCCGGAAACATCCTATTCTAGCCACCCGCGTTTGCGAAGCAGCAATGTCAGCCGTTCATGGCGGCCGTCATTGGCAAGGCCCGGCATTCTTTTGACAACAGCGTCTAGGCATTCCTTGAGGCTCGATCCATGGTAGTCCGGATCATCGGCAAATAACTTGTCCATAAAATCCAGAGCCTCCTCTGGAAATTTTTCGATGATCTTTTGCGCTTTAACCCTATGCAACATCAATTCTGGGTACTGGACAGGATAAAGCCAGTCTTTGAGATCATAGTATGCGGCCGGGAATGCTTCGCCGGCAGCTACACATAGCTCGGCCATGGCTCTTTTTATCTCCTCCGTAAGAAATCTTCTCGATTTCGGCCATATATCGTGCAAATAGGGTCTAATACGATTTTTCCAGTATTCCATTTGCCGTTGACCGGCACCTTCCGCAGACCGCGCTAGTACATGGAGTGAACTGACTAGCCCAGCCAACGGCAAACGTGAGGTTGCCCGCCTCATTTCTTCTACGGTAAAGGTATCCCCGCGGTCCACCGCAGCAAGAGCCAAAAACTCTGCATAACGTGGCCCCGCATCTCTTAAGTCTCCATAATAATTCGCTGCGTCCAGAAATGATTGCTTAACAGCCTCCAAAAAAGGTCTGTATAGCTGCCCCGCCCACATAAATCCATGCCACATGATACGGGCCTCTTCGGTTGATCTGCCCCAATCAAAGAGAGGAATAAGGTTTTGCCTTGCCCAAGGCTCATCCACACGAAAGAACGAAATAGTACGGGCAGCCAAAACAACGCGTCCAGCGCGATAATTGATATTGGCGGGGTTGCATAATTTCGTGAATATTGGCGCCAGAATTTCTGGCAACCCCGCCCCGGGTTTCGGGGATTGTTTATACCACCAATCCAGCAGAGCTTCAGTCAGTAGTCCTATTGGATGGTTGATAGCCCATCCAAGAATATCCTCCCGCATCTCCGAATCACGCGGCAGCGATAAGAAACGCTTACATAGCCTGAAGAATACTTCTTTTTCGGGTTGTGCCGTTTTTGCCACGGCCCGCAACCACCAGCAGATACTACGATCTAATTTGCGCGCAACCGAATCAGGCATCTGTTCTAGGAGGCAGTGTATATGAGCCCAAGATCGCGTGGTCTGGTTATCCTCTGCCCAGACTTGCAACGCTTCTCTCCAACGTCCTTCAGGCCAAATATCATCCTTGGACAAAGCGTATAACCCGTAAATCGCGGCGCTGTAGTCAGTATCACACCGCTGACGCCAGTCATTCTCTTTCCAGTGGTCAGTGTCTGGGTTGTCCTTCAGCCAGCCAATCAGCTCTATTCTCCGACGGGGCGTCGGCGTAAAACTGCGCAAATCCTTACCATCACTGATCCAAAAAGGCATTTCGTCGCGGTCGTCATCAGTGACCTCCCATTCAGGATATTTTCCTTCCAGTTCGTCCAGCTTCGTCTGGGCGTCATGCCCCAAAATGCCACCAGCCTTCCGGATCTTAGCTAAGCGGAGCCAGATATCATGCTCCAAAATTTCCTGCCACCTCTCGGAAGAGAGATCATCCCGGTACATACTGCGTGGCGGGCCATTCAGAATAACGGCGGTTAGAGCAGCGAGATCGGACTCGCCCAATTGCGGAGACAATGCAACCAGCAAGCGAATCGTTTCCCGGCGTGTTTCAATGGACCACAACCACTGACGCTCGCCATCCAGTAACCATTCCAAAGCCAATTTAGGAGAAATAACATTGCCCTGGGTGGCTGCATACATGGCCAACCGTTTAAACACCGGATAGGGCAGCCGCCACCAAGCCATTGCCACTTGTACCGCTCGGGTGGTATCTGTTTTTGCCGTTTCCACCCAGGCGTCACGGGTTAATTTAATCAACACGGGCCAGTTCTGGAAATAGTGGTTTTGGCCGTTGTCCTCAATCGACGGCTGGTAGATATACGATATGTCGTGCGCATCCTCCGCACCGCCAAGCTCACGCGCCAGGTCCATACCGTCCCGCAACAGCATCGTGAAGTCATCCAAAAGTTCGGGCAGTGCTCGTTTCCATTCGGGATTATCATGCCCCAAATGCTGGATTAAAGAGTGCACATGACCCGTGGCGAGCGTCAGCTCCCAATCAATCAGATCACGCACTGTCGGCTCTTCTTTTTCTTCCTCCTCCTCTAGCCCCAGGCGAAAAGGAGGCTTAAGCATGACTTTGGGCTCGAGCATTTCGCGCAGCTCCATCCGCAAAGAGGGGGTGATACCGTTTATTTTCAAGCGATCGAACCAATCGTGCAGCTCCAGACGGTCTATTCCGTAACCAACTCGCCCAGCGAGGAATACACGCCATAATGCTCGCATTGCGGGACTAGGGAAGGCATTTGGTGCGGCTGCACGAATCTCTGCGATGCGCGCGGTGTCATTTTTCGCAATCAACCTGTCCAGTTCTTCTATACGATCGTGAATGATGTCGACAAACCGCCTACTCGGACGTCCACCCTGTTTAGCCAACCAGAGAAGAACCTTCGGGTCGTTGAGATGCCGTGAGAGCCAGATTGCCATCTCGCGCATGGCCGCATCCATGCTCGGCGATGGCATTCCCATGTCTGCCAAGCACATCCAAGGTGCTTTCACATAGGGGGTTGGCCGTCGGAGATAGCTAAAGCTCAGTTTTTCATCCGGCTTGTCGTTAGGTGCCACTCCAAATCGGGGTAGGTCCTTGTGGCTGAATTGTTCATTCGTCAGCAGATCGAGCCAGCCGAGCGGCGGTACGGGATCAAGGTTGGCAAAACGCCGTGCGGCAAGTTCATCGGTCAAGGCCCAGAGCATCCGCCCGGCGACATAATCCGACGGCGACGGAGACAAGGGGGGCGTTGCCGCGTGTTGGACAACGATCATCTCCTTTCCACGTACCCCGTCGCGATAGGTCTTGGCCCACTCCTTCAGTGTACGATGCAAATAAGCGTGCTTGGAATATTCCCGATACAGAATGGGTGTAACATTCTTGGCTCGCCACTCTTCCTCGGCCTGAATTTGTTTCCCTTTGGGATAGCTGCCAAAAGCAAACATTTCGGGCGGGTGTTCCCCAAGTTGCCGGTCTGCCGCCAATGCGTCGGTCATATAGCGCAGCACCGGATCGTTGATGCTGTAGCCTACGAAACAAACCGTAAAGTTACGGAAGAGCGTACTCACAAAACGAGAGGCCCAGCGTTCGACCAGATAGGCCAAGCCGAAATCTCCGCTGGATACAACCAGCCGGTTCAGATCCGGCTTGCCATTGGAGTCTGGCAACAGGCCGTGTAAATATACCAATCCATTCCAGGTGTTTTTGGGAATCGGCAACAACGGCGCAGCGAATGTTTCCACGGATAGACCGCTGTGCTGAATAACATGTTCAAACAGCCGGTCAAAGTTGGTGGTGACCAGCCGGATTTTCCCTTCGGAATTTGTCGCCAACCTGAGGAGCGCCTCATGGGTTGCCACTGCGGTCGTTTTTATTTCGGTCACGGTCAAAATCTTCTTGATGGCTTCCCGTACCCGCTCTCGCCCCCCAACATATTCTGTTTCTAAGAGCCCAACGGCTGTGTCGTACCGCTTTTCTTTTATGGCTGCTTGCTGCACCGCCGTAGGCTCTTGACCAAGATGGGAAAACAGATCTTTTACGAGCCCAGAAAAGCCGGGCAATCCCGCTGGGTAGGAGATGCCCGCGCCGCAGAAAAATACGACCCGCCCGTCCTCATGCGCTTGCAGCAAACGCTCTGGAATATCTGCACCGTTGGTAGCAAACGCTGGCATTAGACCGCCACCTCTCCGCTCATCAGTTTCGGCAGCAGTAGATCGCGGGCCACAGCTAGATTACGGTTGGAAAACACTAGCGTCTTGATTTGTTGCAGAATGGGCTCAATGAAGTCGTTGAGCGCCCACAGCGTATTATCGCTCGGGTATAGCACTGGATACTGCGTCATTTGCTTCCAGTCTGCCCTCGGCATCTTGGAGCCTTCCTTCATTTTTTGGGCAGTATCGGCGACAAATGCGTCGCTTGACGTGACCATCAGTACCAGCGGTAATAGCTCCTGACTGGCCGGCCGAATGACGATGGCGTCGGACGATGCAATTCCTTCGGTCAAGGCAATGCCGACCTTGTGGAAATACGGCCGGATTTTGCCGAACAGAATATCATTTTCGCGGAAGCGATGCTTGCTGCTGGTCACCTGTTCTGTTGTGCCCCATTCGGACAGGGCGATAGACCGTCGGGGCATATGTTCCAACCCAATGTACGGTGCATCTGGTTCCAAAGATGCTGGCTGGCATATTTCTCTCACTTCAACGCAGAGTTGTCCCAGCGGTCCTCTTTTCCACCCCTCCGGGACGCCGTCGCGGATCTTGGCGTGCTCGTGGCCGGGGAACCGCAGGCGGACGAACCACTCCCGGTAGAGCAACCGCGCCGCATCCTCCAGCAGCTGTATCTGCCGCCGGTTGTTCGCGATCAGGTCATCGTAGGCGGAGAGAATGGAAGCAACGCGGGTTTGAGCTTCGAGGTCAGGCAATGCGGCCGGAAAATCAGGGAGTTTCTCGATGGGAATACGATCTACGGTTGCGCCGGTGATTACATAGCTCTCAACGGTCTTTCGCCATTGGTGAGAAAGGAAATAGTACAGCAAGTAGCGACTGTTCGCCTTCGAGGGGTTCGGCCGGACAAGGGCCACCCGTCGACCAAGGCAACCACGAAAACCATCAGGAATGATCGCGTACCTGTGGAGCGTAGCCTCATACGTGAGAACGATGTCGCCATTCTTTGGCGTGACTCGTCGAGTCCATCGCGGAAACTCTTGCTCAGACACGAAGCGAATGTCAGACAGATCGAGTTTCCCGTCGGAGGTGATGTTCTTAATACCGAGGAAAATAGCTCCATCCGACGATTCTTTTGGTGTTGCGTGTGGGCCGTCGTATATCCCAATTGCGTACTCTCTGAGTGGGCGCATTTGAATGCGTGTCATATCCCCAAATCCTCAAAGCTCTTCTGAATCTTCTCCGCCAATTCCACCGCCTCCTTGTTCAGGTCGGCTAGTTCGGTGTGGATATCGCGGATGGCTTCGTCGAAGTCGAATTCCTCGTCCACCTCTTCGGGCGGGACGCCGACATAGCGCCCCGGGGTCAGGCTCCAGTCGTTGGCGGCGATTTCGGCGCGGTCCACCAATTTGACCAGCCCGGCCACGTCGCGCAGCTTGGCGTCGGGGAAGCGCTCCGTCAGCCAGTGGGCGTGCTTCCAAAAATAGCGCACCAGCTTGAGCTGATCGACGGCCGTCTGCCGGGCCTCGTCGGCGGCTTTGCGGGCGCGGTTGACGTCGCGCCCGGCCCAGTCCTCGCTGTCCTTGGCGGCGCAGTCCTTTTCGCAGGCGTCGATCAGGCGGCAGGCGAGCTTGTAGAACAGGTCGGCTTGGTGGACAAGGTCGCGGCTGGAGTCGGCCAGCGCCGCGAGGCGTCCAACGGCTTTCTTCAGCTCGGCGTTTGTGGTCGGCGGCTTCTTCCAGGCGGCCCGCTGGCCGGCCGTCGCCGTCTTGAAGGCTTCGATGTCGGCTTGCAGCTCCCGGCGGGCGGCATCCAGCTCCGTCATCGGCGCGGCCAGCGCCGCTTTGGCCGCCGGTGTCTTCAGGAACGGCTCCATGGCGGCAGATAGCTTGCCCATCGCGGCGATGAATTCCGGGAGGGGTTCGGCATCGGGCCCGCCCTCGACCGGCAGGGCGAAGCAGGCCTCGGCTTCTTCCAGGGTGCGGCGGCAGTGGTCCGCCAGCAGAGCCAGGAACTTGTCGGTTTCCTCCCGGTACAGCCAGACGATGGAGAGCAGGTTCTTTTCCTGCTCGGGGCTGAAATCGTTGATTTTGCGCGTGACCTTGCGGAACACGTTGCGGGCGTCGATCATCAGGACCTTGTCGCGGTGCTCGGCGGGCTTGTCGCGGTCCAGGAACCACAGCTCGCAGGGAACGGTGCGGGTGTAGAAGAAATTGGAGCGGATGGCGACCATCGCGTACACGTCGCCCGTTTCCACGAGCTTCTGGCGCACCTTGGCTTCGTCGTTGCCCGCGCTGGACGCCTGGGAGGACATGACGAACCCGGCCCGGCCGCGCCGGTTCAGATAGCTGTAGAAGAAGCTGATCCAGACATAGTTGCCGTTGGACACCTTGCCGCGCTTGTTGGTCCCCGGCAGGCCGAACGGCAGGCGGGGATCCGATTTCATCT
>Ga0209719_1003083_pt1 | contig 15782 bp, 18 predicted proteins | sample AD_JPNAS2_MetaG_FD_184421 | JGI IMG/M metagenome (GOLD analysis project Ga0209719, IMG submission 184421) | Active sludge microbial communities of municipal wastewater-treating anaerobic digesters from Japan - AD_JPNAS2_MetaG (SPAdes) (version 2) | ecosystem: Engineered > Bioreactor > Anaerobic...
GATATTGTCTTAAGGGACCGCAAAACTATGGCTGAAGATGGCATGATTGTAGTTATTGCCACCATTGACTCCAAAACTGGCGACCCAATTGGCAATCCAGATATTATTTCCCGTGGCTTTATTTATATGAAAGATAATAAAGATTTAATTCAGGATACTAGAATGCGGGTCAAAAAAATCATTAAAGAGTCTGATCCTCTACTATTAACTGGCACCCGAGGATTGGGAGAAGATGACCAGCTAAAAAATAAAATTAGAGCCGATGTCAGCCAATTCTTATTTAATAAGACTAAACGACGCCCGATGGTCTTGCCAGTTGTCATTAAAGTCTAAGATCTTCTGGACTAAAAAACAAAAACGCCCAAAAAGGACGCTTTCGTTTGTGTAGGCTTTGACAATAAAGCTTTAATAATTAAAGTATAACAAAAATAGATAGTAAGGTCAAACTATCTATTATCTCCACTGCCATGAAGCTGACCCCTCTCCTGACGAGATAATAATTTATCTAGATTATTCTGAGCAATAGCGTCTAGATCTAAACCTAGTTCGGTTGCTAGCTGTGCCAGATACCATAAAACATCACCCAATTCTTTAGCTATGGCTTCGCGTTGTTCTTCGCCTACTACACCATCCCCATCACGAAAAACTTTTTTAATCTTTTCAGCCACTTCGCCACTTTCACCTACTAAACCTAGAGTAGGATAGACAAAACCCTTTTCCACCACCGGATAAACTGCGGTTCTCCGGCTTTTTGTTTGATACTCTTTAAATTCCATAAGTTTATGTTATTATGGCCGTTGCTCCAACGGTCAAGATAGTTACAATAATACCGGCAGCAATAACACCGCTAAAAATTGGCCAAAAAGCTTTTTTTAAAGGAAAGCCAAACAACCACGCGGCAATAGAGCCAGTCCAGGCACCAGTACCAGGCAAAGGAATGGCCACAAACATAAACAAAGCAATAAGGCCATACTTTTCTAATTTTTGCCAAGTTTTCCGACGGGTACGCTTAAAAATTGACTCTAAAATCTTTTTAAAAAAAGAAGAGTGTTTTTCTACAAGCTCTACCAATTTATTAAGTCCTAAAATAATAAAAACAATAGGAATGCTGTTGCCAATAATAGCTAAAATTAAAGCTGTAAGTGGAGGCACATGCCAGACAGTAATAGCTAAAGGAATAGTCGCTCGTAACTCAGTTATTGGTATAGCTGAATAAATCAAGGTAAGCAGTTCCTTTGACCCAATAAGTTCTTGTAAAAACTCCATATCATTTTTAATATGACGCCCTGAGTTTAGAAGCTAACTCTTGAAGGTGTTTTGGATCAGCTAGGGGACCGCTAGCCGAAGACAACCAACCTTCATAAGTGGAAAACCATTGTGCTGGCCCAGAAGAATAAGACCGCCACTTACCTTCCTTTAAATGTCCAGTCCCATGCATTGGAATAAGCTTGAGATGAGCGTGATTAATACCCATGCCCTCCATAATAACCCCTACTCGCCCAACATCGGCATAATAATTTTTAAGAATCTGAGCTACCTGTTTAGTGGCTACCATGAACCTGCACAATACTTCATCGGGCATGGCCAGCACATCGCTGTCATAATGTTTTTTAGGAATAACACAAGAAAACCCTTCAGTATTAGGGTCAATGGCTAAAAAAGCCATAAAATCACTATCTTCCCAGAAAATACCGGGGGTAGTTAACCGACCACTGGCTATATCACAAAATAAACAGGAGCTATTATTTTCTTTTTGGGAGTGATTAGTCATACTATTAATTTAAATTAAGATGCACTAAATTCAATTTAACTAATATTAGCCCTAATTATTGTTTCCTTTTTGGCAGGCACCGGTATAAAAATCATCAGCTAGACAAGAGGACCCATCATCAAAAGTACAAACAGCATTAGGAACGGCAAGAGTATGGCCACCAGACCAAGCACAAAATTTTTGAGCTTCAGTATTATAACCGGTAGTTTTAACTCCACCAATAGGACAATCGCCACGGAACATCGCCCATTCCTCGCAGGCTCGATTATCGTCAAAATAACATAGTCCGTATTGGCTATTATCCGGCCGTAAAGCTATCTCCAATTGCCCTCCTTTTTCTTGGCAATAAAGACTGGCTGGATTAGCCACAGTAGCTACATCAGGAGTTGTAGTGGTTATTGGCTCTTCACTGGCGATACAATCTGTTAGGGTAGTTGTACCATTTTCTTCAATAAAGGCCTCATTACCTTTATTCCAAAAGACAAACATTTCATTTTTGGTAGCATAACGCGCCCCATCGGCAGATAAAGCCTGGGGCACACGAAGTAAACGTCCATCAGGTAGGGCTAAATCAACAAAACTATTTTCTTCATTATGAAAAACTGCATTGATTACCTCACCACCTGGACAAATGAAGGTAGCATGAATTAGAGCTGTACTATTGCCTGTCTCTTCAGGAGCTGATGAACTAACTATCTCGGTAGAAGATGAAGTGGTAGAAACCAGTGGAGCGCTAACTGGACGGCTAAAAATTAATAAAACAATAACAATTAGCAATATAGCGATAATAAGCCAAATGATAGTTTTTTTGTTAGAAGTCATAAAATTATTAAATCAAAATTTATAAAATATTATAAGAGCCTTTGGTAAGCTAACTTTTTTACTAAGTTTTTATATTAATTTCACAAATTAACTAGTTAGCCTGCTCAAAATCTTTTAATATCTGGAGATAACTATTTTGTAAATCTAAATCCATATCTGGGCCTTTTAAAGGAGTAATTGCACCATCATTTTTAATGATATTGCTAATCTTGTCCATATAAAAACCATCTAGGGTAGCAACAAACAAATAAGAAGGATTCCAGCATTGGCTCATTCTAATTGCTGCTCTTAAAGTATAATCTGAGTTTAATCGCCGCTGATATTTTACTTCCACTAATTTTACCTCCCGAGTAGTATGATCAATGACAGCAAAATCGGGTGCGGTCCTAAGAGTTTCGATCATCGGATTATTTTCACTATATCCTTGCTGGATTATCTCAGGAATCACTTTCTCATAACCAAACTCTAAGACAGTAAAATTGCCAGATTGTCTAAACATTTGAGCAAATATGGCCTCAGCTATCTTACCTTTAACAAGTTGCCTAGTAAAATTTACATTGTTATTATTCATAATTTAATAAGAAAAGTTCTATTGTTTCATTAAATCTTTTATAGCATCCTCAACACCACCAACGCTCAGATCGTGCATTGAAATAATACTACTAATAGTTTGAATTGTTCCGGAGAAATCATGATCCTGCCACTCTTTTTTAAAAATAGGATTTAGCCAAACCACAGAATTAGCCTTTTTCTTTATAAAATTTAAGCATTCTTCTCCACCCATGCTAAATTTTTCAATCCCTTCTTCATTATCGCGTGGAGGCCAGCAATCTCTTTTTAACTCAGAATAGGACATCTCTGCATCGCCATATATAATAACGTTCTTTCTCCGTTTTATAATTGACTTTATATCAATTAATGAGTCTGGCTTAGCATAACTCGAAGCAAGTAAATTTTGTGGGTCAGGTTTCCAAACATATCCATAAAGATTGTTGTGGAAAAGATAAATCTCTAATTTAGTCAAACCCTCAACCATCGCCTCGGTAACTTCTTTTACTAATGGACTCCATTCATCTACCGGTCCTCCGACATCAATTAATAAAACTATTTCGGGTTGCTTCTCTTTTTCTCTATTATAATCAAACCGAAAATCTCTCTTTGCGAAATTTCTAACTGTACTTTTTAGGTCAACATTATGAGTTTTGATTTCGGAAATATCAAGAATTATCTTGCGAATATTTCTAATTACTTCACGCATACTCGCTTTATCGGGCCTTGTCTCATATCTTAATCTTCTGTCAACTTTACCGACTATTTTTTCTCGATCTTGAATTGCCTGTTTATTAATTTTTTCACCTTTATAAATAGAGTCTTGTCGAACTCTCTCACTAAAAATAGATTTACCTTTACCACCTCCCACTAAATACCCTCGTTCACTTTTTTCCTGCCGAATACCTTGTGAAAATTCTGAACCCTTAGAGGCATTTTTCTCTCGATGTTCTATTTCTGGGTTCAGCAATTCGCTCCCTACGTCTGAAGATTGTCCTCTATTACTTTTTTCAGTGCCACCAATACCCTTATCTCCTTGTCCCTGGCCCTCCTCGCCTACTTTTTCTTTATTTAGCAGGTTTTTACTACCTTCACTAATTAGCCCTTCTTCTTTATCTCCTTTATCTCCACCTCCCTGTTTTAATAAATCTTCTCTCTTTAAAATTGGGTTCAGCAATTCGCTCCCTACGTCTGAAGATTGTCCTCTATTACTTTTTTCAGTGCCACCAATACCCTTATCTCCTTGTCCCTGGCCCTCCTCGCCTACTTTTTCTTTTTTATTTAGCAAGTTTTTACTACCTTCACTAATTAGCCATTCTTCTTTATCTCCTTTATCTCCACCTCCCTGTTTTAATAAATCTTCTCTCTTTAAAATATCGTTATGTTGATCTTCTTTGCCACCGTGAACTTTTTCATCATCTTTATGATTTTCATCTTTTTTTGATAAATTATCTTTGACCTCTTGTGCCCCCAGTTGCTCTTTTAATTCTGGCACTACTTTGCTGTCATAATCAGCCTCCTTGCTAACTGTTTTTTCATTATCTTCTTGTTGTTGTAATTCTCTTTTGTAGATTTTAGCAGCTAACTCAAAATATTCATCAAATGCTTCATGAAAAGCCGCCTCATCAGCCTTGTCTTTAACCAAGGTAGTTTGAGCAAATAGTCTTACTTTATTTAAAAGCTCATCTGTTTCAACTAATTCCTTCAGCTCGCTGGCCCTAGTTTTTTTGCCAATAACTTGAAGAAATTGTAGCCATTCTGGCGTAGAAACCCTAACACCCTTGTCCCGCAGTAGATCCAAAAAGCCGTCAAAAATACTTTGATTCTTGCTCTTTTTATCTCCCGACTTATTTTCTTCATTAGAATTCTTTTGAATATCATTTTCTATCCCCTCAAAATATTCAATTACATCTTTTAAATTTTGTCCCTTAAACTGATGTATATTCTGCTCTTCTGGATGAACCAATTCTGATCTATAAAACCCTTCTTTCATAATTATTTTTTATATGGCCTATTGATAACGATTCGACCATCTTCTGACATATAAGCATCATATTTATAACCATCAATTTGAATTTTGCCTTTCACCAAATTTTTACTCTTCTCTATAATAGATGTAAACTGTTGGCCAGGGGGCAAAATTTCTGTCATCATGTCAATAACTTCCTCAAACAAATCAATTTTATCATCAGGAATTACATAGTATCCATCACCCAAGGCTTCAACACCTGGAACAATAACCTGAAAATCTCTTATACGCTTTTGCGTAGTGCTCCAATTATTGTAATCATCTCTCTCCTCTTGCTCTTCAAAATACGGGGTCACAAAATTAATCCCTTTATTCTGTAAATGGGCATAAAATTTTGAAAAATGGTCTTGGTCGTAATAAGAATTTAGATTACTATCCAAATGAAAAATGTGTTCTCCCTGCAAAGCCTTACGAACATAAAGGGGTAATTCACCTTTACTTTCGGCAATCTGCTCTTGCACTTGCATATTAATTTTACCGACATTTAAAGCCCAATCTTCTTGATATTTAAGTAATATCTCCTTGTGAGGGACATCTTCTGGAATGCGGCCATCATACTCTGTGGCGAGAACCCTAATCCATGATAATAATTCAGGGGTCGATGGCTTTTTTTGTATCTTTGGATTTTCGTGATACTGATAAAAAACAGAAATGGCATAATTTAATAATTCTTTTTGTATACCGGGAAAATTTAACTCAACAATTTGAGATAAATCAGACCGGCTTGGATAATCAACATAGTGATACAAACTTCGCCTGCGGAATGATGGCGGAATTTTATCTGAATCTTCTGTATTTGTTGTGACTATAATTCTTAAATTCTTTTTATCGCCCTTTACAACAGTACCCGTTTCATTAATAGTAAAGGTTAAATTTTCAATTTCATCTAAGATTCCTGTCATTAACTCTTCACGGCCTTTTTCAATTTCATCTATAAGTAAATATATCTTTTTACCTTTTCCGGATTGATAAATAGCCTCTCCTAATGGCCCTAGATCAATATAATTAAGATAGTCTAAGTCTTTAGATGTTTCACCCAGCTCAACAACAGCTCTCATTTTAGCTTTAAATGCCATATATCCTTTATCTGTTGTGGGGTCTATCTCGCCACTAACTATTTTTTGCTTCCAAAGCATAGCCTCATCTTTGATTTCTTCTGGCACCTGGGCCCGAGACTGGGCATCACTTAATCTTCTTACATCATCAACACTATATAATAAATCCTGGGCTCTCATTGTGTCCTTAACCCGAATATGAATAAGGGCAACATCTTTACCCTCTTGTAGCTCTTGGCCAACCTCTGAATAAGCCCATTGCGTTTTACCAGTGCCAGGTTCACCCTCTAAGATAACAGAATTACAATCACCGCTCTCTGCCAAAACATCTAAAACCTCCTTAACGGCTTGCAGCTCGGCAGACACCACATATGGCCTCTCCATTCTTTCATTTATTTCCGTCAAACTATGCCGCATCCTATCAAGTTGCTCCTCTTTTTTACCAATAGTTTTTATTATATTTTCTTTCCCCCTAGACTCTTCGGTAATCATGCTTAATTTTTCTTCAAGGAAGTCAATTTTTGCCAACAAACTAGACAATATAGACTTAAAAACTTCGGGGTCTTCAACTTCATCAATTTGTGGCTGTAATTCAAAATTTTTCCTCATAAAATTATAAGTTTAGTTGTTTTCAAAATTTTTAATATCTTCTTCAATCTTGGTGATTTTTTGTATCGCCTTATCTAAGACAGACTTTTTATAGGCTTGTAATTTTGTATTATGTCTTGCGTCAGCATTAATAACCTTTGATTTTATTCGAGGATTTGCTTTATTGATACCCCCCAAAATATTGTTTTTACTCATAAAATAATTAGTTTTATAATAATGAAATTAGCGGAACATCGTGAGGGATATTGGAAACATACTTCAGTGACAAACCGAGTATATTTACATCCCCAATTTAAGTCCTCAGGCTTAGCTTTATCATATCAAGTTTTGCTCTACCCTTCAACTCACTATTGTTTTTAATTATTAACCATGCATAAAAGTGGGATTTATTTTTTCAAAAAAGAAAAAGCGGCAACACTTAGGCTACCGCTTGAGTAAAGAACTGTTTACGGATACGGACAAGTTTACTTCTTGTATTTATCCATATAGATATGAGCAAGTTGACCACAACATAACCCCGCCTCTTCACATTTAGCAATGGTGTCAACGACAACATTGAGACCTAACGCGCGAATTTCGTCTCCTCTCTGCTTAAGGAGATCGAAATTACGATAATTCGCAAACGCCTTGAGGCCGTCCCGATCACCGCGCGTAGTCTTGTTGAGAGGAATCAACTTAATTGCGAATTTTGCCGGATCCAACCCCTTGAGTTTTTCAGGATCAAGCTCCCAGCCATCGCCACAGATGAAGTTCAGCGTTATCGTCCTATCTGTGACAGTGTGCTGATCAAAGAATTCGACAAGACGAACAAGTGGAACAACCTTAGCTCCGTGAAAGAGCCAATGTCTTTCTTCTTCGCTTGTTGAATTAATTGACAGCTGAAGATGTAGGAATCCTCCGAATATTTCTTCCTTGACCCGCAGGACTTCCTCCAAAATTTCAAATGGCGAAGCTCCGTGAATTGTCGTGTCGGGCACGATGGAATTGTAGCAAGGCAGGAATCGAAAATCACCCCAGGGGTGATTCTTGAGATATCGAATCGCCTCCAACACATTACACCAGTTTAGGGCTGGCTCACCCATTCGGGCGAATCCGATTTTCGCCTTCTTGGTTTTTTGAACATGAGGCGATTCTCGAATGATCAAGTCGATTTGCTCGATGATCTGCTCTGCACTTAAATTACCACGAAATGGCAGCAGAGGCACATCGCAGAAACGACATTGATAGCCACAACCAAGCTGAGTCGAAACGGTCATCAGCCACTTCTCTTCATAAGGAACAAGGTTTGCCCGAATCAGCTCTATATCATCGGTGACGAGAACTTCGGGATGTTCCTTGCCAGTTACGTCCTGCATTTCCGTGCATTCCACGATGTACGGATCACCTTTTTCATCCGTTGTTTCACAGATGAAAACTCTGCCACTTGGCAGCTCGACGATATCTTTTAAGGTTATCATTACTTTTTCTCCTTTCTTTGGAATTTTTGCGCCAACTTTGTGGCGTCGTAATCTTCGTAGACCAAATTGTCGGGCATGAAATAATAGTTATAGTCGCCATCAGCTAAAAATCTAACTTGCGGAAATTCGTCTTGAAGCGTCTGTCGAATTTTATTGAAATCGGCAACAACACCTCTGCATTCCCGCACTGTCAGTTTGGGAACAAACGAGTAGAACCGAATCCACTCGCGAATCCAATCTGAGCTCTGGCCAACATAAACCACTACTACTCGTGCACGAGAGAATCTCAGAAGTCGCGTCAGTTCTTCCCTGCGAACCTCTGAAATCGTGTGTGTGGACACCACAACCTGGTGGAATCCGAGAAGTTCAATCATTGCCAGTTTATCAAGCAAATCCTCGTTTGTGTGGAGATCAACTTGACGATTATGCTTGTGGCAGATAGCAACGATTGCTTCGAGCGTTGAGAAATTCTCCTTTAGCTCGAACAAGGGGTCGCCACCGCCAGAAACAGAAACCTTCGGCCCAGTGAATCTTCCGATACACCAATCTAGATAATCCCAATCAATTGTTTGTTTCTCCCGCTTCAGCCGATGAGTAGCAAAAGCACAGAAAAAACATCTTTTTGCACAACCGAAATTTGTAACAATGGAAAAATTCCTTTCCTGACAACATAAAGTGCTGTCGGATTCAAATTTCTCCTTTCGTACCTGCGTTATCATGGTCATTCCTCCCTTTTTATTTGAATTATCAATGTACAAAACCCCTGATAGGTTTATCAAAAATAATACAAAATGTTCGAAATGTCAATCTTTGCAGACCTCGCTAACGATCTTTCTCAAATATGAGAAACGAGAATGAATCTTGGGATCAGTTACCTTTTGCCAAGCGGATTCATCTCCATTTAAAAGATAATCACGTAACTGAGTGGCGCTAATGCCGTCGCGTTCGACTTTTTCAAACTTCATATCATAATTTCTATACAACCACTCTAATTTTGTCTCGCTTCCACCATAGACAACATCGGGAATTTTCCCAATATAAAATTGACAGAAAGAAACTATCCAATCACCCATTTTTTAGCGGAACCCCCGAGCTTCGCTCGGTTTGGCGGGCAAAAAGAAGGGGGGGTGGGGGAAAAAGAATTTTTGCCTGCCCCAGCGTTTCGGTTTTGCGCGCGAAGCGCGCAATTATTCAGAGTTTTACTCAAAGAATGTTCGAACTTCCGCAAGACAAACATTTCATTTTTGGTAGCATAACGCGCCCCATCGGCAGATAAAGCTTGGGGCACACGAAGTAAACGTCCATCAGGTAAGGCTAAATCAACAAAACTATTTTCTTCATTATGAAAAACTGCATTGATCACCTCACCACCTGGACAAACGAAAGTAGCATGAATTAGAGCTGTACTATTGCCTGTCTCTTCAGGAGCTGATGAACTAACTATCTCGGTAGAAGATGAAGTGGTAGAAACCAGTGGAGCGCTAACTGGACGACTAAAAATTAATAAAACAATAACAATTAGTAATATAGCGATAATTAGCCAAATGATAATTTTTTTGTTAGAAGTCATAAAATTATAAATAATATCTAATTAACCCATTCAAAATCCTTAAATCTAAAAATAATTTTACCACTATTTTTATATTATCACTAACCTTATTTATATAAAAAATTATTCAAAATATAGGTAAAATTTATATTCTCTTTTAATCTATCCTTAATATATTTCGCATATATTTTTATAATAGCACTTTCTTAGATGCAGAAAGTTAAAAAAATTTTTGGAATAAAAATTAATTAAGAATCTTTGAGAGATTTAACATTTTTAATATGTTCTCTTAATGTATCTCTGCCGGCAATATTGGCTTGTCTAATGGCTGTAACGATTCTGCCTCGATCAACATCAGATATAACAAATTGGTTATGAGATTTAATTTTATTAATTATATCGCAGGCGTAGCCAACAGAGTCGGTTCCCGTAATTTTTAAATCGTCAGCATCTGGGAAAGCGACATAGGAATAAATTGGTATTTTTATATTTAGTGATGTGACTAAATTTTCAATGGCCTTAACATGTCCATAATTTTGCCACAACGGATTATAAAAACGGGTTTTATTATGAAAAATAACCTGTGTCCAATATTTATCACCTGCTCGACCGAATATCCAACCCGAATAAGCCTTGGTCTCGACACAAAATACACCAAAATTAGAGACAACTATCTGATCAATTTGAGTAGTGCTAATTCTATTGTTAGCTGATGGTAATAAAATGTTGCTCAATGTTATGTAATAGTTAGGGTCCAGCTTGCCTAGCTTGTTATTAACAAAATGCTCACCAGCTCGACCAATAAACCGGGAAGAATTTCTCAACTCTAAAATAATTATTAACGCAAATGCCAATAAAACAATCAAAATTGAAGAACCCATATTGATTTATAAATTATTGTCATCATGTTACCAATCTGAAGTCAAAATTACTATTTTAAGTGTGTTTTATGTCGGCGGAATGTATTTAAAAAAATCCGAACCGATTTCACTAACGGGCTCGGCGGGCGGAATTCCCCCCGACCCCCCCTTCCGCCCGCCTCGCCTTGAAGCGGAAGCGAAAAGGCAAACCGCCAAAGAACCTGAAAAAATGTCGGCTCGAACTTTATTTTGGCCAGAAGCGGGCTTTTCTTCATTTTTTGTTTGATTGATTTAATTTTATTTGGTATCATTATATTGAAAGAATAGCATATCATTTACATACTATCAAATAAAAATATGGCAACAGAAATCAACATAGGTGAAAATGTAAAAAAACACCGAACAAAGCAAGGTTTATCGCAAGAGGATTTTGCCAAAGAATCCGGCGTAAAATACACTACCCTGACAAAAATTGAAAGCAATGTAATTAAAAAGCCGTCCGTGCTTATTATGGCAAAATTAGCTAAAGCATTGGGCGTTAATATTGAAGATTTAATAAAATAAACATATGGCTACAGGAAGAACAATAAGCGCGAGTTTTCTTACAGATTTAGATCATAAAATTATTGAATTATGCGATTCAATTTCAAAGACGATTTATGGCTCTATTCCAGACGAGGAAGCTAAAAAGGAATTCAAAAAAGAATATGGTAAAATCAGCTACACTAGAGATGGCGGGTTGGGGCTTGGCGGTGGAAAAATACAAAGAGACGCTATATGCACAAGGGGACGCCAGGGTAAAGCCCCATTTTCAAATAGAAATTTAAGGTGGCACCCTTTAATTGTCGCGGAAAATAAACCTGATTTTGCAAGAAAAATAGAAAGAATAGAAATTGGCGGGCAAGATGATGGACAAATTTTAATTTTTGTCATTAAGGACGCAAAAGGTAGAGAGTTTAAATTTCCTTCAGATAAAGTGCATGAAATGGTGGAAAGATTTGTTGCACTTCCAGAACATTGGTACCCACATATAAATATTTTAAAACATTGGTCTGATACATTATGGACACAAAACTCTTGTGTAATTCCTGCTCTTGAGGCGTGTAACTGGTGGGACGCTGTTGAAACCTATGCTGTTCTGGGGCTTGCTTTAGCTGTTGATTTGTACGGAGCTGATTTTGATTCTCTTTATAAAAAAATTAGGCAGATATTAGAAAAACAAGGTATTGATAAAAGGATTTCATTACCAACAAGTATTTTCCCAACGAAGAAAGAAGATATTGTTAAGTGCCCCGTTTGTCTTCTAAACATCTCAAAGGATTTAGAAGGATTTAGAACATCTGAAAGAGGTAAGACATGGCAACCAGCCTGGCGTTCTTCTAAGAAGGAAGAGGGCGACGATTCAAGTATTCAAATAATGCACGTAAATCCTCTTATTGAAAATCATATTAAACATAACGCAAGCAATGTTAGATATGGCCACAGATGGTGTAATGTTTCTATGACCGATCACTCGTTAGATGAAACTTTAGACTTTATGGAATTTGTAGTACGCGCACATAAAAGGTGTAAATAAATCTTATGCAAGCACTAAATTTATTTAATCTGGCTGAAAAAACAAAAGTTAGAAAAATGATAAAAATTGCCGATTTAAAGCCAATAAACAACCTTAAGTCGATATTTCGGGAAATCCGGGATTATTTTGCTGGTAATGTTACTGGTATTACAAGAGATGAAAAAATCGCGCAAAATATAATGCGACTTTTGTTTTGTAAGATTTATGACGAAAAAAATAGCCGAGAAATAACCGAGTTTTCTAACCGACCAGACGATAATCACGAAACTTTTAAAAAAAGAATAAATAATTTATTTGAAAAGGTAAAAAAAAATTATCCAGACATTTTTGAACAGAGTGAAAAAATAGAAATAAAGCCGGAGGAACTTTCATTTATAGTCTCAAAATTAGAAGATTTTTCGATCATAAATGCTGACAGGGATGTTATTGGTGATGCTTTTGAAGAATTAATAGGTACTTCTTTTAGGGGTGGCGAGGGACAATTTTTTACGCCGAGAAATGTTGTGCAAATGATGATTGATGTCTTGTCTCCTCGAGAAGGAGAACGAATTATTGATCCAGCTTGTGGTAGTGGTGGTTTTCTTGCTTATACGCTAAGACATTTTATTTCGAGTAATAAAAAAAATTTTTATCTCACTGGTATTGATAAAGATGCTTTTTTGTCAAAAATCGCAAAAATATATCTCTCATTACTTGGTAATGATGAGTTTCAGATCTTTTGTGAAAATAGTTTAGAAGTGCCTGAAAAATGGGGAAGTGATACCAAGAAGAAGATTGAACTTGGTACTTTTGATGTAATACTCACAAATCCACCATTCGGAGCAAAAATACCAGTCATCGGAAAAGAACTACTAAGTCAATATCAACTTGGTTATAAATGGGAAAACGGCAATAAATGGATACAAACAAATAAATTACTAGATAAACAAGCACCGCAAGTCTTATTCATTGAGAGGTGCTTACAGTTGCTTCGAGATGGCGGAAGGCTTGGAATTATTTTGCCTGAAGGAATTTTTGGCAATCCATCTGATAGGTATATTTGGGAGTATATTTCAAGTGTCGCGTCAATTACTGGTGTTGTAAGTTTATCTCAAGAAACTTTTCAACCAAGCACGCATACAAAAACAAGTGTTTTGTTCTTAAAAAAGACAACTGAAAGGCCAAAATCAATTTTTATGGCTATCGCAAATAGCGTAGGTCATAATAAAAATGGAAAACCAGTATACAAAATAGATAAATATAGTAATGGAAAGATGTTAGATGACGATCTTCCTATAATTGCTAAAAAGTTTAATTCATACAAAAACAATAATAAATCCCTATCTGATCATTTAGGATTCAATATTTCTTACGACGAATTAAATGACCATATTTTTATTCCCGAATACTACAATCCTGAAATTCGCAAAGAGTTAGAGACGCTTAAAAAGGGTGGACAATATTTATTGCTATCCGTTGGCGATTTAATAGACAAAAGGATTTTACAAGTCAGGAGAGGAAATGAGATAGGTTCTCAATTTTATGGTACTGGGGAAATACCATTTGTAAGAACAAGCGATATTGTTAATTGGGAAATAAAATTTGATCCAGTAAAGGCTGTGTCTGAAGATGTTTATAATCAATATAAAAAAGCACAGGATATTCAAGAAAACGATATTTTATTTGTGAATGATGGAACATTTCTGATCGGAAGAACTGCCATGGTCACAAAACTGGATTTGAAAATAATCATTCAAAGTCATATAAGGAAAATTCGGGTGTTAGATAATGAGTTTATCAATCCATTTTATTTGTTTTATCTTTTGAATAGCAAAATCGTTAGAAAACAAATTGATTCTAAAACATTTGTACAAGCAACCATTTCAACTATTGGCAATAGATTAGAAGAAATTATATTACCAATAAATAAGGATCAGAACGAAGTTAAAAAAATTATAAGAGAAATTAAAGATATTATTGAGAAAAAAGCTGATTTAAGAGATAAAACAGTTAGGATTGTAGAGGCGAGTATTTGATAAAAAAGAATTTGCCGCCAAAGAAAAACTTGAAATCGCCGCCTCGCTATGCGAGGCGCAAACCGCCAAAGAACCTGGCCAAAAAGTTTTCGGAGAAATGTTAGACCGGATTTGCGCTGGCGAAGCCAGTGAAATTTTGGCTTGGCATCCGGACAGATTGGCAAGAAATTCAATAGACAGGGGCAAAATAATTTATATGCTGGACCCAGGAAAAATTAAGGATTTGAAATTCCCGACTTTTTGGTTTGAAAATACGCCGCAGGGAAAATTTATGCTTTCGATCGCTTTCGGGCAAAGCAAATACTATGTGGACAACTCAAGCGAGAATATCAAGCAAGGCCACCGCCAAAAACTGCGAAAAGGAATTTGGCCCGGCTTTGCACCGCTTGGCTATCTAAACAACCACCGAACAAAAGAAATAGATTTAGACAAAGACAAAGCGCCATTTATTAGAAAAGCGTTTGAACTTTGCGCCACCGGCGACTATACCCCAAAAGCCATAAGGCAGTTTTTGGCAGATAGCGGAATAAAAAGCTACCGCAACAAACCGCTTTCTGCTTCCTGTGTCCAGCGAATGCTCAAAAATCATTTTTACTACGGAGTATTTAGGTTTAACAACGAAGTTTATCAGGGAAGCCATGAGCCAATTATTTCAAAGAAACTTTTTGATTCTGTTCAACAGGTAATGAATAATCGGGGCAAGACAAAGAGAAAAAGAAAGCATGAGTTTGCTTTTTCAGGTTTAATGCGTTGCGGAAATTGTGGTTGCCTCATTACTGCTGAAACCCAAAAGGGACACAATTATTATCGTTGCACCAAGAAAAAGCAAAAGTGCGAGGAAAAATATCTAAGAGAAGAAAATCTTGTTGAACAGATGAAATCCTGGATTCAAAAAATTTCTTTGCCTGATAACTGGGCGGAAAATATGTTTGCCGAGATAGACAAAGAAAAAGACCAAGCCAAAAAAGACGGAAAAAGTTTTGTTCAAAATCTCCAAAAGCAAAAATTAGAAGTTGAGCAGAAAATTGAAAAATTGTTAGACCCTTACATTGCCAGTGGGACTTTGACGCTTGAGGAATACCCAGCCAAGAAACAAAAACTACTCGACGAGAAATTAGAGATTGAGCAAAAATTAAGAAATTTTGAACAATCAGGGAGTAATTGGCTCGAACCGATGAGAGAAATGATTTTTGAGGCGAAACAAGCTAAAATTCTCTTGTCGCAGGGCGACAATCAGCAAATCCTAACATTTCTAAAAAATGTCGACTCGAACTTTATTTTGAAAGACAAAAAATTAAATTTCTGCTTCAAAAGCGGCTTGCGAGCCCTCACAGAGGGCGAGCCAACAAAGACATTTTCCAATTGGCGGAGGAGAAGGGATTCGAACCCTTGATGCCATATAGGCATAGCGCTTTTCGAGAGCGCCCGATTCAACCACTCTCGCACTCCTCCCTTAAGTCAACTAATTCATTGTTTATCTTGAATTAGTT
>Ga0209719_1003084_pt1 | contig 15781 bp, 10 predicted proteins | sample AD_JPNAS2_MetaG_FD_184421 | JGI IMG/M metagenome (GOLD analysis project Ga0209719, IMG submission 184421) | Active sludge microbial communities of municipal wastewater-treating anaerobic digesters from Japan - AD_JPNAS2_MetaG (SPAdes) (version 2) | ecosystem: Engineered > Bioreactor > Anaerobic...
TAATAAGCCATTTAGACATAATGTGGGTTATTACTGAAGCAAGAAGGGGATATCGTAAACAAATCAAAACAAAAAATAAAAGCCCTTCAGAAATACAAATGACTCTATTTTAGGGGTAGGTAGGTTTCTAAAATTGAAATTTACGAGTTTTTTAATCATTGATTTTCAATGACTTAGAAAATGCTATAAACATTTTTTGAATTTAGTCGGTTGATAGTGAAATATTATAATAACGGGATTTTGGCTTTTGAACTTGATTATAAAAACAATCTGCCTTATAATTTAATTCAAACACAGGATATTAATGGGCATAAACTTGATTCAAATACTTTAATTGCAGGAAATGGAAAATTAAACTGTTATTATGAGAATGGAAGTTTACTTTCTAGTTTTGAATATAAAAACCAATTAATTGCTGGAAAATTCTATCGTTATTATGAATCTGGGGACATAATGGAGGAAGGGCTTCTATATACAGATAATACAGAAGTTTGTAATAACACAAAACCTATAGAGCATTGTGAAGACTTAAATCTTTTTTCTGATTGGCAATTAAATGTTACTACTGGAACATATTACTCCGTTTTTAATGATGATGGAAGCTTAAAATATAAAGTATATTCTTCGTTTAACGATTCTATTAATGATGATGTTATTATTAGCGAAAATTATAAAAATGAAAAATTATCTCATAAAGTTTATTTTTGGCGTAAACTAGTTTTTGGACAATTAAACACCTTTTATGAAAATGGCTCGCTCAAAGCCTCTGGTAATTATTCAATAATCGACAAAGACAGTATTAAAATTTCTGTAAGAAATGGAATTTTTAAGCACTATTATTCAAATGGTGTAATAAAAGCAGAAATAAACTATTCGAATGGGAAAGAAACGGGGACTTCATTTTATTACGATGATTATGGAATCCTTAGAAGGACAAGAATTATTAAATCAAATGGAGAAATTTATAATATCTTTGATAATGATACAGTTAACCGCATAGATGAAAAAGGTAGAAAACAAGGTAAGTGGATAAACATAGCATATTTGCCTTATTTATATTCAGAGTGTGATTGTTCAAATATTCCCGACCAGATTCTATATTTTAAAAATGATAAACCAATAGGAACTTGGGAATTTTTTAATCTTGAAGGAGAAATCTTAATTGCAAAAATTTTTTGGAAAGATTCCATTAATGCATATTATCAAAGATGGAACTTAAAAAAAAGATTAATAGAAGAAGGTAATTTGGTAAATATGATAAAAGACGGAGAATGGAAAGAATATGACTATAAAAAAGGTTATTTAAAATGGAAAGGATATTATAATTGTGGCAAAAAAGACGGTTACTGGCAAGAGTTTAATAGAAGAGGAAAAGTAATTAGAGAAGTTGAGTATATTGATGGACAAGTTAGAGTTAAAAGGGCTGACACAATTGAGTCTACTTTATAAACTTTTAACTCAATTCATAGTAGTTAAAGTGTTTTAGAAGTGTTCAAATGCAAGGCGGCTGAGATTGAGGACGAAGGAGCGTACACTTGAGTTAAAAGTGGCTGACGCATAATCAGTTAAAAGTTGCCTGCGAGTTCGGCTTTCTTTTGCGAGTAGAGTGAGCTTGCGAACTCTGCAAACCAAAACTCAAGCGAGCGTAGCGAGCTCATAATTCTTAATTATCGGGTGTTGAGCGAAGCCGAACTGGTGTTGAGCGAAGTCGAAACACAATTCTTAATTATTCATTCTTAATTCTCAATTAATTTAAAACAGCCAATTCATACCAATATATATCCCCATCTTCCCATCTTCCTTCTTAACTGGCAAGCCAATATCAGCAGCAATTACAAAGTTTTCGTTTAGAGCGATGTGCAGACCGCAACCATAAGTTAAATGTACGCTTTCGGCATTATCTTTAAAAAATAAAGATTGGTCAACAATATTAGGAATTCCAGTTTTGTCGATTTTTGTCTTTTGAACTACCATTCCAGCATCTAAAAATGGATTTAAAGCTATATACCAATTTTGTTTTATAAACTTAAATCTTACAAATTTATATCTAAATTCAAGATTTCCATAAACAACGCCATCACCTACAACACGATTTCTAATAAGTCCTCTAATGGTTTTACTGCCACCTAAACCATCTATACTTGATGAAGGCATATAAGAATAAACCATGTATGGTAGCATATAAAATGGTGATTTTCCATAAACATTTGCTTGATAGGCAAGTCGGTAAACAAAAGAAAAATCGTTTGGAATAATTGTAAAATATTGACGATGTGTAAGTGCAATTTTACCGAAAGTGAAATTTTTGCTAAATGAGTTAAAAATTACAAGCTCAGACCAAATACCTTTCATAGGACAGGCTTCATTATCACGAGTGTCATACACAGTACCTAATTTTATGCTATTGTGCCAGCCACCATCTTTTTCATTTTGATTTATAATTCCCCAATTAACATAATTATCAAATAAATTAGGCACATTTGGAAGCATATCTTTTGGGTCTTTGCCTTTATTTAACTTATCAATTGGAACACTGCCTATTTGCATATACATTAACTCATAACCCGCAACCCACCTCAAGTTTTTTACACCTGTAGCACCTTGAAAATCAAGTTTTAATCGCAAAATATTTCTTTGATGTTTGTAATACATTCTGGTAATATAATCAGTAGAGCTTTCGTTTTGAAAATTTGGATTATAAACAGCATCATAACCATTAAAACCATAAAAATCAAGAGCTTGGTCGGGTAAATATGATAAATCTGCTGTTAATCTTATTTTTGGAATTAGAAATTCAGAATCATAAAACAATCTGTAAATTCCAGAACCTTTGGTATATCTACTAACTTCTGCATAAATCGAATGTTTGTATTTTGGAAAACTGGAACCATCGCCATAATTGTAAAAATTTACAAGTCCACCATATTAAAAGCCTAAATCTGAATTGTAGGAGACTACAGGGACAAGTCCAAAAGTCCAACCAGTTTTAGCGTTAGTAGCAGGGCTGTTAGTTTCCGTATTTTCTTGTGAAAATAAATTTAAGGAAATAAGTAAAATTAAACTAATAACAATAATTTTTTTCATATCTTGCATTTTTATTAAAATTGCAACAAAGATAAAAAAGAGATTTAATATATTGCCAAAATTATTTTTAATTTTTGTATTTTGCGAACATATTTTTTAACATAGTTTGAAAAGTTTTATAAAAATATTGACATTTGGAATTTTGTTAGCATTTGCAAGTGTTTCACAAGCTCAGTTCTATAATGGTCATCAAATGAAATTTGGTAAAAATCGAGTTCAATTTGATGAGTTTGAATGGTATTATTTCCGTTTTCAGAACTTTGATACTTATTTTGTTGCTGGAAGTAAAGATGTTGCCTTAAAAGCTTCGAGCATAGCAAATAAAAATTTATCAGAAATAGAAACATTCCTAGAACATCAACTAAAGAAAAGAATTGTTTTTGTTATTTATAAAAATCAATCTGATTTTCGTCAGTCAAATATTGGACTAAATACTGGTGACGAGCAGTATAATATCGGTGGAGTGGTAAAAGTTGTGGATAATATTGCTTTTATTTTTGTGGAAGGCGATTTGAAAAGTTTGGAAATACAGGTAAAATCAGCTATTGCAAATGTGTTTTTGAACGAATTGCTTTATGGCGACAATATTACTTCAAAAATAGCAAATAATACTTTAATTAGTCCGCCTGAATGGTATTTTCAAGGACTTTTAAGATTTGTTTCACAAAAATGGGATTCTGAAATTGATAATTTGGTTAGAAATGCAATAGCAGACAATAAATTTGATAATTTGAATCATCTTAATGGAGATGATGCAGCAATTGCAGGACATGCTATTTGGAATTATATTGCAACAGTTTATGGAAAACAAGTGATTCCAAACATTGTGTATTTAAGTAGAGTTACTAAAAGTACAGAATCTGCATTTTTATATGTTTTAGGCTTTACTTTAGAAAACTTGCAAGATGCAATGGTAGATTTTTACAAAGCTCAATATACAAGTTTTGCCTACACAGCCGAAACACCAAGTGGAAGAAGCATTTTGCCAAAAACTCGAAAACATTTGAAATACTATCAAGTTCAACATAGTGCTAATGGCGAAAAAATTGCTTGGGTCGAAAATCATTTAGGAAAATATAAAATCAAATATTTTGATTTAAAAACTAATAAAAAGAAAAAGATTTTAAGGCGAGAGCATGTCTTAGACCAGATTCCAGATTATTCATATCCAATTTTGCGTTGGCATCCAAGTGGTAAAATGTTGGGATTTATAATTGAGAAAAAGGGAAGTACTTATTACACAACTTATAATTTGGAAACAAAAGAGTTTAAAGAAATTGAAGTACATTTAGAAAAAATCACTTCTTTTGATTACTCACACGATGGCTTGTATTTGGTGCTTTCGGCTTTCCATCACGGACAATCAGATATTTTTGTATTTAATATTATTGCAAATACAATTGAAAATATCACTCAAGATGTTGCTGACGACTATCAACCAATGTTTGTAAATAAATCTCAACAAATTGTATTTAGTTCTAATAGGAAAGAAGCTGAACTTGGAAATAAAAAAAACAACAAAGTTGAAGTGCAAGAAAACAAAGATATTTTCCTTTATGATGTAAAAACAAAAACCATTGAGCAAATAACTAATACTGAGACGGTTAATGAAGAATTTCCTGATTTAAAAAATAGAAATTTCACATTTATTTCTGATGAAAATGGAATTAAAAATTTATATGCTGCGAATATTGATTCTGCTATAAATTTCGTTGATACTACAACACATTACAGATATTTTTTAAATCAAACTCAGCTTACAAATTATCCTAACAATATTTTAGAATATAATCCCGACAAGTTTAGCAATTCAAACTCTATGCTGTATAAAAATAAAAATCGTTTTCAGTTATTGTACAATGAAAATTTGCCAAATAATCCGCTAAAACCTGAAAAAACAGCATGGCGAAAGTATCACGAAAATCAGTTGAAAAAGGTTGTTATTTCTGCAAAACAACAAGAAATTCCTAAAACTGATAGTTTAGGTGAGTCGTCTCAAGATTCAGATATTCAGATTGTTGATATAAATAATTATGAGTTTGATGAGAATGTGTTGAAAGCAAATAAAATTGAAAGTGAAGAGTTCGATAAAGATGGAAATGCAAAAGAACCACGAACATTAAAATATCATACTACTTTTTATACAAATTATTTGGTAAGTCAAATAGATTTTGGATTTTTAAGCAATTCGTATCAAACCTTTACGGGTTCAGCTTTTTATTTTAATCCAGGATTTAATATGATACTGAAACTTGCAACTTATGATTTGTTTGAAGATTACAGAATTACAGCAGGCTTTAGATTTGCTGGAAACTTTGATAGCAACGAATATCTGTTAAGTTTTGAAAATCTTAAAAAACGTTGGAATAAACAGTTGGTTTTACATAGACAAGCACTGAATAATTATGCTTATGACTATTATTTTAAATCTTACACTCACGAAGCTTTTTATATTCTGCATTATCCTTTGTCACAAGTAGATGCGTTTCAATTTACATTTAATTTACGACAAAATCATTATTCATTATTGGCAATTGATTTCATCAGTTTGAAACAACCCGATTTTTATGATTATTGGGCAGGAGCAAAGGCAGAGTATATTTTTGATAATACAAAAGCACTTAGCACTAATATTTTATCTGGAACAAGATTTAAAGTGTTTGGCGAAACTTATGTTGAAATGCACAAAAGACTTACCGACCTTTTTGTTACTGGCTATGATTTTAGGTATTACAAACCAATTCATAAGAATTTTATTTTTGCATTTAGAGTTGCAGGTTCGGCATCGTTTGGAACAGCGAAACTGATATATTATCTTGGAGGAATGGATAATTGGATTAATTTATCGTCAAAAAATCCTACTTTTAATCAAGACATTAGAATTGACCCAGACGTAAATTATGTTTATCAAGCTGTAGCAACGAATTTGCGTGGTTTTAATCAAAATATTAGAAATGGAACAAATTTTACTGTTGTTAATGCAGAATTAAGATTACCTGTGGTAGCATATTTTTACAAAAAACCTTTAAATAATAATTTTCTTAAAGATTTTCAAGTTATTGCATTTTTTGACATAGGTTCTGCATGGAGTGGTTTATCGCCATTTAGTGGAAATAATGCCTACGAAAATGATTATTACGATGATTATCCAGTGAGTGTGATTGTTTATAATAATAATTTCCCAATAGTTTCAGGATATGGATTTGGATTAAGGTCGAAATTGTTAGGATATTTTGTTAGAGCCGACTGGGCTTGGGGAATAAATGGAGACATAATACAACCAAGAATGTTCTATCTATCATTAAGCACAGATTTTTAATAATGAAAAAAACGAAAAATATTTCAAAAAAAACGATATTGTTGGTACATCGCATGCGATGTACCTTGTCGTATGAAAAATAAAAACCAAAACAAATGAAAAATTTAAAAGATAAAATACAGAAATTAAACGAAAAATATTTTTCCGAAATTGTTGAATTTAGAAGGCATATACATCAATATCCTGAATTATCATTTAAGGAATTTGAAACTGCAAAATATATAAAAAGTATTTTAACAAAATATAATATTGAATTTGACGAATCTTTTGGCGAAAATGCTGTGATTGGAATTATTAAAGGCGATTTATCTGGAGATAATATTGCTTTACGTGCAGATATGGATGCATTGCCAATTGAAGAATTAGTGGATTCTGAGTTCAAATCTAAAGTTCCTGGTGTTATGCATGCTTGCGGACACGACGCACATGTGGCTTCACTGTTGGGAACAGCAATAATTTTGCAAGAATTAAGAAATTATATCAAAGGAAATATTATTTTAATTTTCCAACCAGCTGAAGAAAGAAATCCTGGTGGTGCTAAAATATTGATTGATAAAGGTTTATTGAAAAAATACAATATTACAAAAGTTTTAGGACAACATGTTTTGCCAGAATTAGAAGTTGGAAAATTTAATTTTGGTTCAAACTATGTAATGGCAACCTCTGACGAAATTTATATAAAATTTAGCGGAAAGGGCGGACATGCTGCTTTGCCACATAAGAGAAGCGATACAGTTTTGGCATTAATTCATTTTATAAACGAAGTAAATGAGCTTAAAACCAAGTTAAAGTCTGATATGTCAATTATTATTTCATTTGGAAAATTGTCTGCACAAGGCTCTATAAATGTTGTTCCAGAGACTTCTTTTGCGGAAGGAACTATGCGAACTTTTGATGAAAAACTTAGAAATAAGATTAAAGCAAAACTTCAAGTAATTGCAGATAAGTATGCTGATTATTATGGCTGTAAAGCTGATTTAGAAATTCGCCATGGTTATCCAGCGGTTTATAACGACCCAAAATTAAATTCTAAAATTATGGATTTAGCTAAAGATTTTTTGGGCGAAGAAAATGTTGGAGAATTAGAAATTAGAATGACTGCTGAAGATTTTGCTTTTTATAGCCATGAAGTGCCATCGGTTTTTTACAGAGCAGGAGTTGCAGGCAATGGAAAGGGTATAGCAGGTCAGCACACTTCTTATTTTGATATAGATGAAAATGTGTTTTTAAAATCTTCAGCTTTAATGGCTTGGTTTGCTTTAAATATTCAATAAAATGCGAAAATTACCAATTGAAGAAATTGGCAGATTGAGTGCCGAAGAGTTTGCAAAAACCGAAAAACTACCTCTTATAGTGGTTTTAGATGATATTCGTTCACATCACAATACAGGAGCAATTTTTAGAACTATGGATGCTTTTGCAGGCGAGGCTGTTTATTTATGTGGAATTACAGGCACACCACCTCATAGAGATATTCATAAAACTGCTTTAGGAGCTACAGAAACCGTAAATTGGAAATATTTTAATTCTGCTTTAGAGGCTGTAGAGCAATTGAGGCAAAAAAATTATAAAATTATAGCTTTAGAAATTGCCGAAGGAAGTCTTGATATTCAAGATTTGGAAATTTGTAAAACTGAAAAAATAGCTCTTGTACTTGGCAATGAGGTTTATGGTGTTGACCAAAAAATTCTTGATATTTGTGATTTATGTATAGAAATTCCACAGTATGGAACTAAGCATTCGTTAAATGTTTCGGTAAGTGGAGGCATTGCAATTTGGGAAATCTGTAAGCGTATGTTAGCGTAATTTTTTATTACAAAAACATTGTTCATAAGATTTTAATCTAAATTCGTTTATTTTTTGGTAAGATTTTACAATCTTTTTATCTTTGGGAAAAATTAAATTTTATTAATTATGAAGTTTGGCGTTTTAATATTTCCGGGTTCAAATTGTGACCACGATATGATTTATGTTTTAAGAGATATTTTAAATCAAGAAGTTGTTGAGTTGTGGCATAAAGATACAGATTTGCAAGATTGTGATGCTATAGCAGTTCCAGGTGGTTTTACTTATGGAGATTATTTGCGTTCAGGGGCTTTGGCTCGTTTTTCTCCAATAATGAAAAAAGTTGTAGAGTTTGCACATAATGGAGGCTTAGTTTTTGGTGTTTGCAATGGTTTTCAAATTTTATGTGAAGCAGGTTTATTACCAGGTACTTTATTACATAATGAAAATCAAAAATTTATTTGCAAAAATCAATATATAAAAGTAGAAAACACCGATACAGCAATGACAATGTTTGTGGATAAGGACAAAGCATTAAAAATTCCTATAGCACATGGGCAAGGAAGATATTATGCACCGGATTCTACTTTACAAGAAATGCTTCAAAACGGACAAATAGTTTGGCGATATTGTGATGAAGACGGCAAATTAAACCAAAAAGCTAATCCAAATGGCTCTGTAATGAACATTGCAGGAGTTTGTAATGTTGAAAAAAATGTATTTGGTATGATGCCACACCCCGAAAGAGCCGCCGACCCAGAATTAAAAAATACTCACGGACTAATTATCTTTAAATCTATGATTGAGTATTTTAATGAACAAAAAATGTTGGGGAAGAAGGAGATGAATTAGGGGGAAATATCCCCAAAAACTTTATTTTTGTTTTGTAAACTATATATTACTGTCGAATTTAATTAATATATGGCATTAAGCTGGAATGAAATAAAAGACAGGGCTTTAAAGTTCTCAAACGAATGGGCTGATGTTTCAAGCGAAGAAGCAGATGCAAAACCATTTTTAGTTGAGTTTTTTAATGTTTTTGGGATTAGCAGAAAAAGAGTTGGCACTTTTGAGCATAGAGTAAAAAAACTTGACAACAGGGACGGCTATATTGATATGCTATGGAAAGGAACGATTTTAATTGAAATGAAAAGTCGGGGCAAAAACCTTGATAAAGCATATCAACAAGCAGTAGATTATACACAAGGTCTTAAACAACACGAATTGCCAAAATATATTCTTGTTTCAGATTTTGAAAACTTTAGACTTTACGACCTTGAAGATAATATAGAAATAGATTTTAAACTCAACGACCTTGTAAATAATGTTCAGCATTTTGGCTATTTGCTTGGCTATCAAAGGAAAGTTTACAAAGCAGAAGACCCAGCAAATATCGAAGCAGCCGAGTTAATGGGTAAACTTCACGATAGACTTAAAGAAATTGGTTACTCTGGACATCCTTTAGAAGTTTATTTGGTTCGTTTGCTTTTTTGCTTGTTTGCTGAAGATTCTACCATTTTTGAAAAACAACAATTTCAAGATTATATTGAACAACGCACAAATATTGATGGAAGCGACCTTGCAGCAAAATTGCAAGAACTTTTTCAAGTATTAAACACTCCAAAAGACAAAAGATTTAAAAACCTTGACGAGCAACTTGCTGAATTCCCATATGTTAATGGGAAATTGTTTGAAGAAATACTGCCATTGGCAAGTTTCGACAGCAAAATGCGTCAAGCTCTTTTAGATTGTACTTATATTGATTGGAGTAAAATTTCGCCTGCAATTTTTGGTTCAATGTTTCAAAGTGTTATGAATCCAAAGGAACGTAGAAATCTTGGTGCACATTACACAAGCGAAACAAATATTTTAAAACTCATTAAACCGCTTTTCCTTGATGAACTTCAAGCAGAATTTAAAAAGCTAAAAGGCAATAAAAACAAACTCAAAGAATTTCATAAAAAACTTGGAAGTCTAAAGTTCCTTGACCCAGCTTGTGGTTGTGGAAATTTCTTAATTATTACTTATCGAGAATTGCGACTTTTAGAAATTGAAGTTCTTAAAGAATTGTATGGCACTCAACAAGTTTTTGATATTGGACAAATCATGCTTGTAAATGTTGACCAATTTTATGGCATTGAATATGAAGAATTTCCTGCACGAATTGCCGAAGTTGCAATGTGGCTGATTGACCACCAAATGAATATGTTGGTAAGCAATGAGTTTGGACAATATTATGTACGTTTACCATTAATGAAATCGGCATGTATAATGGTTGGAAATGCTCTTCAAATGGATTGGTCAACACTTACTAAAAATACAGAAATTGATATAAATGCCGATACTACCAATATAATTATGGTAAGTGAACCTGAAATTCATTACGATACTGTTAATATTTTTAGTAAAAAAGTGCAATTTTTTGATGGCACTTATCCAAAATCTTTTTCGGGCAAGCCTCATTTCGATTATATTCTTGGTAATCCGCCATTTGTAGGCAAAAAAGAGCAAAATCATGAACAAAAACTTGATATGCAAAAAGTTTTTTCTGGAGTTAAAGGTTTTGGCGTATTGGATTATGTTACAGCATGGTATATAAAAGCTGCTCAACTAATAGCTAACACACCAACTAAAGTTGCTTTTGTTTCTACTAATTCCATAACTCAAGGCGAACAAGTAGGCATTTTATGGAATTTATTATTTAATCATTACAATATAAAAATTCATTTTGCTCATCGCACTTTTAGGTGGAGTAACGAAGCTAAAGGAAATGCCGCTGTTCATGTTGTAATAATCGGTTTTGCAAATTACGATACAAATAATAAAAAGATTTTTGAATACGAAGATATTAATAGTGAACCTCACGAAATAAAAGCAAAAAATATAAATCCTTATTTAGTCGAAGGGAAAGATATTACTGTAGAAAACAGAAAATCGCCAATTTGTAATGTTCCTGAAATATTATTTGGAAGTATGCCAAATGATGGTGGTAATTTTTTATTTACAGACGAAGAAAAAAAGGAGTTTGTAATCAAAGAACCAAATTCAGAAAAGTTTTTTAAACCACTTATTTCGGCATTTGAATTTATAAATGGTCATAAACGTTGGTGTTTATGGCTTAAAAACGCAAACCCAGTTGAATTAAAAAACTTAAAATTTGTAATAGAACGAGTAGAAAAAGTAAGAAAGTTGCGAGCAGCAAGCACGAGACAAGCAACACAAAAACTTGCATCTTTCCCGACCTTATTTGGTGAAGATAGACAGCCCGAAAGTGATTATGTTTTAATTCCGAGTACAACTTCTGAAAACAGAAAGTATATTCCCATGGGCTTTTTTGGAAAAGATGATATTGCAAATAATAGTTGTCATATAATTCCAAATGCTAATATTTTTCATTTTGGAGTTTTAATGTCGGCAATGCATATGGCTTGGGTAAAACAAATTTGTGGTAGATTAAAAAGTGATTACAGATATTCTGCAAGTATTGTTTACAACAATTTCCCTTTGCCCGAAAATCCAAGCGAAAAGCAAATAACAGAAATAGAAGAAGCAGCTAAAAAGGTTTTAGATACTCGCTTGCAATTTCCAAACTCTAGCCTTGCCGACCTTTACAACCCTTTAATAATGCCACCTGCATTGGTAAAAGCACATAACGAATTGGACAAAGCAGTTGATTTAGCATATCGTCCACAACCATTTACAAGCGAAGCTAACAGAATGGTTTATTTATTTGAACTTTACGAAAAATATACTGCGGATTTATTTGCAAAAGCAAAACCTAAAAAGTAAAAAAATGAAGACTAAAACTCAAATACTATTGCTATTACTATTAATAAATCCGATTTTGACTAAAGCAAGTTGGAGTGTTTTTCCATGGACATTAAAAATTTATGATAATATAAAAATTGAAAGCATCCCTTATAGGATTTATGAAGGAGGGGATTTAGGAATTACAAAAGTTTATAAACAAAATAAACTTCTGTATTCAATTGATGATTATTTTTCAAATTTCGTAACTGCAAGTAAAACAGGAGAATATTTTGTCGCAATTAATTTCCGCCTCTACAGACTTGGATATAATATTGTTGAACTTGATGAAAATGGTAATGAAATTCCAGAGGTTGAAAAGTTTTCTGGAGAAGCAATTAAAATATTTAAAAATGGAGAACTGATTAAAACAATAGATTTTTCGGAATTACAAATTGATACATCTCAATTAAAAAAACTATATGATAGATTTTACTGGCAGACTGAGAATCAAGGAATTCGTATATGTCCTGCAATAATTAAAGATAATATCTTAAAGATTGTATCTATAGATGATCAAATATTGAATATTGATTTAAAAACTGGTGTTCAACTTGCGTCTGAAAGGTTAGAAACTGAAAAAATTAATGCTTTTGTTAATTTAATTCCAAAAAGAAAGTTTAAAGTAAAGCAAAAAGGATTTCCTGAGAAGTTTTTACTTCCTAAACTAATTGATGGCAGAACAATAGAAGAAGGGCTGTCCCAATTTCTGCAACTCAATCCAACATATGATAAAAGTAGAGATAGTGCCATATTACAAATTTACTTTCATACATTATTGATAAATCGAGAAGGAAAATGTGAAAAATGTTTTGTTTCATCAACAAAAAGAGAAAATCTAAATATTGAATTTGGATATGATAATGATATTACTTTAGGACTAAAAATAGAAGATTGGATATATAGGCAACATTTTGAAATTAAAAGTATCCCTAAATACACAGACAAACATGTTTTTGCAGGTTTTGTTTATTTAAAAAAATAATATCACTTTGAAAACTAACACGCTAGTCGCAACCATATTTTGTGTTTTCACAACACTGTCAGTCTTCTCGCAGACAGCAAAAACGCCACTTATGGGTTGGTCAAGCTGGAATAATTATGGACATAATATTAACGATTCTATAATTAAAGCACAGGCTGATGCAATGGTTTCTTCTGGCTTAGTGGATCTTGGTTTTAAATATATAAATATTGATGATGGCTTTTTCGATGGTCGTAATGCTGATGGTTCTTTGCGTATTAATGCAACAAAATTTCCTTATGGAATGAAAACTCTAGCTGATTATATCCATTCTAAAGGATTAAAAGCAGGATTTTACTCTGAAGCAGGAGCAAATACTTGTGGCTCTATATGGGGAGATCAAACTGGTGGAGTAGGCGGAGGTTTGTTCAATCACGACCAACAAGATATAGATTTAATTTTTAAATCTTGGGGATTTGATTTTTTAAAAGTAGATTTCTGTGGTGGACAGCAACAAGGCTTAGACGAAGAAACTCGTTATACACAAATAAAAAAAGCAATAAACAATACTGGTAGAACAGATATAAATTTTAATGTATGTCGCTGGCAATTTCCCGGAGCATGGGTATGCTCAGTAGCAGATTCTTGGCGTATGTCAGGCGATATAAATCTTACACCAGGCTCAATTCCAAGTTGGAATGAAATACTTAAAATTATTGATCAAAACACCTTTTTAACCGCATATGCAAGTCCCGGTCATTACAACGATATGGATATGCTTGAAGTTGGCAGAGGACTAAGTTTTGAAGAAGATAAAAGCCATTTCAGCATGTGGTGTATTTTATCATCACCTTTGGTTTTGGGTAACGATTTAGCCAATATGAGCGAGCAAACAAAGAGTATTTTAACAAATCCCGAAGTTATTACTGTAAATCAGGACACCACAGGACTGCAAGCTTACCGAATTTGGGATAATGGCTCTGGATTACAAGTTTGGGCAAAGAATTTGAATGGAAAACTAAGCAATGAACGTGCAGTTGTTTTGTTCAATAGGAGAGACACGGCATCTTTTATATCTGTAAAATGGAAAGATTTGAATTTGGAAGGTCCAGCAACAGTTCGTGATCTTTGGGAAAGAAGAGATTTAGGAATAATGGATTCTATGTTTACAGCCGAAATACCGTCTCATGGTGTAGTAATGCTGAAAATTGTAGGAAAACAAAACAAACTACAGCAAGTCTTTGAAGCAGAGTACGCATGGATTAACACGTTTAATTTAATTAAAAATAGTAAAATACTTCCAAATCAGGGCAGGGCAGTGGTTGACACTCTATGTTCGGGACTTGCAAAAGTTGCTTGGCTTGGCAATAGTGCCGATAATTATATAGAATTTCGCGATGTTTATGTTTACTCTGACGGAAAATACAAGCTAAGCATTTCATACATTAGCGGAGAAAATAGAAATCTAACTTTAAGTGTAAATGGAATAGACAGAGTTCTAAAAAAACTAAATTCTGGAGATTGGAAAACTATTGGTAATAAAACAATTACTGTTAAACTAAATAAGGGTTACAATACAATTCGACTTTCTAATGCAAATGGGTGGATGCCAGATGTTGATAAGATTCAGTTAAAAGTTAAAAGTTAAAAGTGGCTGACGCGTCTATTGCTTGAACCACAAAAGGCACAAAAGATACAAAAGTAGGCTGACGCGTAATCAGTTAAAAGTTGATTTTTTATTTTAGATTTAATTTAGTTAAAAGTTTTTTTTTATTTTTGCTTCTAAATTATATGTTTTTAAATTTTAAAGAACGATGTTTAAAAATTATCCTAAAACAAGAATAGAGCTTCCCGAAAAGTTGGAAGCAATTTATAATCAGCATTATAAATCAAATAGAGATGGAGACACAACAGCTTCTGGCTTAGCTCAAAAGATGGAAGCATGGTTGCATAAAAAAGTTGCAGCAGATGTAAAAGGCTCTCATGATAAAAAAACATTAGAAATAGGAGCAGGCACATTAAATCAATTAAAATATGAACAGTCAAGTCATTATGATATTGTTGAACCTTTTAGTGAATTGTATAAAAATTCTCCATATATCACACAAATAAAAAATATTTATAATGATATTGATGAAATTGACATCTCACAAAAATATGATAGAATAACTTCCGTAGCAACTTTTGAACATATTTTAGATTTACCAAAAGTTGTAGCAAAAACTTGTCTTCTTTTAAATCCTAACGGCTCACTTAGAACAAGTATTCCAAACGAAGGCACTTTTTTATGGACTTTAGGCTGGAAACTTACAACTGGATTAGAATTTAAAATTAAATATGGCTTGGATTACGGAATTCTGATGAAACATGAACATGTGAATAAAGCCAACGAAATAGAAGAAGTTTTAAATTATTTTTACAAAAAAAATAAATGCTATACTTTTGGACTATGTAAAAAAGTGGCTTTTTATAGATTTTATGAAAGCAAAGAACCAAATATTGAGTTAGCACAAAAATATCTTGAAAGTTTGGATAAGTAATTACTGATAGGCAAGATTTGTTCATATTCTCAATTATTCTAAAAGCACATAGATATTTTATTTCACTATCAACCGACTAAATTCAAAAAATGTTTATAGCATTTTCTAAGTCATTGAAAATCAATGATTAAAAAACTCGTAAATTTCAATTTTAGAAACCTACCTACCCCTAAAATAGAGTCATTTGTATTTCTGAAGGGCTTTTATTTTTTGTTTTGATTTGTTTACGATATCCCCTTCTTGCTTCAGTAATAACCCACATTATGTCTAAATGGCTTATTA
>Ga0209719_1003088_pt1 | contig 15770 bp, 16 predicted proteins | sample AD_JPNAS2_MetaG_FD_184421 | JGI IMG/M metagenome (GOLD analysis project Ga0209719, IMG submission 184421) | Active sludge microbial communities of municipal wastewater-treating anaerobic digesters from Japan - AD_JPNAS2_MetaG (SPAdes) (version 2) | ecosystem: Engineered > Bioreactor > Anaerobic...
CGATCAGTCCGGGCACAAACGTCTCCAGGCCACTCTTGTCCGACACACTCATCAACACATGGCGCACGGCCACGCGACCGTCGATCTCTCTCACCACATTCAATGCCATCTCTCTCTCCTAAGAATCGGTTTCACGCAATGGCAATAGGATACGGGGTTGACGTGTGTTTTGCAACAATCTCTCTTCTTGCATCGCAAGCGGCTTCGCCGTATGCTGTAACTACGTTTCCAAAAGGATTTTTATGCTCTGCACTTTACTCAAAGCCAAACTGCACCACTTGCGCGTCACGCAGGCCGACAAGGAGTACGAAGGCAGCCTGACGATCGATGAAGATCTGATGGACGCCGTCGGTATCCTGAATTACGAAAAGCTGCTGGTCGCCAATCTGGAAAACGGCGAACGTTTCGAGACCTACGCGATCAAAGGGCCGCGCGGCAGCGGCGTGGCGTGCCTGAACGGTGCGACCGCCCACAAAGGCACCCTCGGCGACCGCCTGATCGTCATGGTCTGGTGCCAGCTTGACGCGGCCGAATGCGCGGACCACCACCCCAAAATCGTGCGGCTCGACGAACACAACCGCATCGTCGCCTCGGCGGTGTGAGTACATGTGATCGAGGGCGACAGGTACCGACGTCTGGGGGGCGACAGGCGGCAAAGAGAAGCCAGATGTGTGGACAGCGTGGACAAGATTCTGAAGCGTCCACCAAGTCCACAGCGTCCACAACGTCCACTAAATCCACCACCGGCAAAACTACTAGGAGAACCGATATGAGTGAGAAAACGATCAAAACTGATTGCCCCTGCACGTGGCCGAGGTGCCCGCGGCACGGAGACTGCAAAACCTGCAAGGCCTATCACCATGCCCGGGGCGAAAAAACGACCTGTGAGCAGAAGTAGAATGCCCGGTGAGAATTCTCCACACATCCGACTGGCATCTCGGCCGCACGCTGTATGGCAGAAAACGCTATGATGAGTTTGAAGCGTTTCTAGCTTGGCTGACGGAGACGATCCGGGAGCGTGAGATCGACGTGCTGCTGGTGGCGGGGGATGTCTTTGACACCAGTACGCCCAGCAACCGCGCCCAGGAACTCTACTACCGCTTCTTGTACCGGGTGGTTGCCTCGAATTGCCGGCATGTTGTCGTTGTCGCGGGCAACCATGATTCGCCGTCGTTCCTCAATGCCCCCCAAGAACTGCTCAAAGCCCTCAATGTCCATGTGGTCGGCAATGCTTCTGACTGTCTGGGAGATGAGGTGCTGGTGCTCCGCAATGCGCAGGACGCGCCGGAACTGATCGTCTGCGCCGTGCCCTATCTCCGCGACCGGGATATCCGCACGGCGGAAGCCGGCGAGAGTGTCGAGGACAAGGAGCGAAAATTAACCGACGGCATTCGCGCACACTACGCCGCCGTCGCTACCCTAGCCGAACAGAAGCGCGCGGAGTTCGGGGGCGATATCCCTGTTGTCGGCATGGGGCATCTGTTTACCGCAGGCGGACAGACGATCGACGGCGATGGCGTACGCGAACTCTATGTGGGTTCGCTGGCGCATGTGACGGCCCAAAGTTTCCCCGCCAGCTTTGATTATCTGGCGCTCGGCCACCTCCATATCCCGCAAATGGTGAGTGGCACCGAAACCATGCGATATAGCGGCTCTCCCCTGCCTATGGGATTTGGCGAGGCCAAACAACAGAAGAGCGTTTGCCGAGTTGAGTTTGCCGGTAGAGCCGCATCCGTGCAATTAATCGACGTGCCGGTGTTTCAAAAGCTTGAGCGTGTCAAGGGCGACTGGGACGACATCGCGCGCCGCATTCTCGAGTTGTCGGCAACGGACGCCTCAAGCTGGCTTGAAGTCGTCTACGAGGGCGAAGAAGTCATCGGCGACCTGCGCGAACGCTTGGAGACCGCGATTGCCGACACTCAAATGGAAGTTCTCCGCGTCAAGAATAACCGCATCATCGACCGTGTGCTGGGGCAACTCCACGCAGAGGAAACGCTCGATGATCTGACCGTAAACGATGTATTCGAGCGCTGCCTCGCCGCGCATAACGTGCCTGACGAACAGCGGCCTGAGCTGTTGCGGACTTATCAAGAAGCGGTCGCGTCACTCGACGAGGACAATGCGCTTTTTTGACATGATCGACATGATTGACAAGATTGACATGATTGGGGCGCGGCAATGGAACCGCCGAAGCGCGGCAATGGAGGGCGAGTGTCCCCACGAGCCGCCTTCCGCGCACAGCGCGGAGGGAAAGCGGTGCCGCGACCCGCGCACAGCACGGCTCTTGTCACCACACTGGTATAAACACCCCCACGCGCCTGTTGGTAAGTTGGCCGGGGGCCCCCAAAGGCCCCGTAAGGCCAACCTTATCAACAGGACTGGGGGTGCGGATGGCTTTCTTTTTGCTACTTTTTCTTTCATGTCTTTCAGTCCGGGCTGGCCGACGGCCGGGCCGTTGGGCTATGTTCTTCCGGGGCGCACCTTTAACTGTCCCGCACAGGGAGCAAATCCCTTTTTGGAGACTAAGGGCGCCCCGTCAAACCTGTTCCGGCGTGACCCCTCATGGCTTGATTGGGCGGGAGGCTGCGGCCGCCCTGACCCATAATTTAGCAACCAGTGCGGGGCTGCCGGTTTCAACATCAAAACCCAACGGCCACGGCCGGGAAAGAAGGCAACACATGATCTACGTCGGTGTCGACATCGGAAAGGACAGGCACGCCGCCGCCGCGGTCAGCGAGGCGGGCGAAAGCGCCATGCCGCCGTTTTATTTCACGCAGGACGCGGGCGGGTTCGCCGCGCTGTTCGGCGCGCTCGAGAAACTGGGCGGCCCGGGGGCGGCCGCCGTGGGGATGGAGGCGACCGGGCACTACTGGAAAGTCCTCCGGCACGCCCTCGCCAAGCGCGGGTACCGGGCGGACGTCATCAACCCGCTGATCACGTCGCGCGAGGCGTCCGCCGACGTCCGGGGGCGCAAGAGCGACAAGCTCGACGCGGTCGCCGTCGCGAACGTCATGCGCAAAGGCGGCCACAGCCCCGCGCCCGCGGCGGGGGCGGCGGACACGCTCAAGACGCTCGCGCGGCACCGCAGGGCCCTCGTCGCGCGGCGCAGCGACGCGAAGAACCGCCTGGCCGCCGCGCTCGACGTGGCGTTCCCCGAGGCGGCCGAGACACTGGGCGGCCTGTCCGGCGCGGCCGCCATGGCCGCCGTCCGGGCCTTCCCCTCCGCCCGCCTGGCGGCAAGGGCGGACATCCGCGCGGTCACGTCCGTGTTCAAGAAGGCGTCCGGGGGCCGGCTCGGGCGGGAGGACGCCAAGAGGTTCCGCGAGGCCGCAAGGCACAGCCTGTCGCTCGGCATGGACACCGGGGGCGAGGAGTTCGTGATCCCCCAGACCGCCGACGAGATCCGCGCCCTGGACGGCCAGATAGACGGGGTGGAGCGGCGCATGCAGGAAGAGCCGCGGCCGGAGCTCGCGGCCCGGCTCATGTCCATCAAGGGCGCCGGCAGGATACAGCCGCTGGCCATCGCGGCCGAGATCGGCGACCCCGCGCGCTTCGCGGGCGCCGGCATGGCCGGGAAGGTGCTCGCCTACGCGGGATGCGACCCGAGAGTAAGGGGAAGCGGAAAATGGAAGGGGAAGACAAAGATGTCCAAACGCGGCAGCCCCACGCTGCGCAACGCGCTCTATCTCACGGCAACCACCGTCAGGATGCACACACCGTACTTCAATGAGATATACAAGAAGCATACCGCCAAGGGCAAGCACCACAACGTCGCCCTCAGCCATGTCATCAGAAAAATCGTGGACGTCATGTGCGGCATGTACAAGACCAACACTGACTTCGTATCCCCTGAAACCGAGGTGAAACCGTGTTAATAACTTCAGAATTTTCGACTTGTGTTTATCATAGCTTGTCTCCAAATTACGCGCATCCAGTTCTGTGGGCGGCGTTTACGCCGCTCCAAAATCTCTGCGTCTCTGCGTCTCTGCGTTAAAAAAGCGCTCAACGCTCAATTTTTATGTCCCGGCCATGCGGAGAGGCTGTCGATGAGAATCCTCCAAATACGCTTCAAGAATCTGAACTCGCTGGTCGGCGAGTGGGAAATCGACCTGACGCATCCGGCCTATGTGTCTGACGGCATCTTCGCCATCACCGGCCCCACCGGGTCGGGCAAGACCACCATCCTCGATGCCATTTGCCTCGCGCTTTACGGACGCACGCCGCGTCTGGACAGGGTCAACCGGAGCGGTAACGAAGTCATGTCTCGCCAGACCGGCGAGTGTTTTGCCGAGGTGACCTTCGAAGCCCAGTCCAAACGCTACCGCTGCCACTGGAGCCAGCATCGGGCGCGCAAGAAGCCGGACGGCGAACTCCAAGCCCCGAAGCACGAGATTGCCGATGCCGACTCCGGCGAGATTTTTGAATCCAAGATCAAAGGCGTTGCCGACCAGATCGCGACGGCCACCGGCATGGACTTTGACCGCTTCACCCGCTCCATGCTGCTGGCGCAGGGCGGTTTCGCCGCATTCCTGCAGGCAGCACCCGATGATCGGGCACCGATTCTGGAGCAGATCACGGGCACGGAGATCTACAGCCGGATATCCATCCGCGTCCATGAGCGCCGGCGCGAAGAGCAGGAGAAGCTGAACCTGCTCCGCGCTGAAACGGCCGGCATCGCGATTCTTGAACCGGAACAAGAGCAAGCGCTGGAGCAGACACTCGAAAACAAGCGCAAAGAAGAGGCGGAGCTTGCCGCCACGTCAGCCGCCACCGGCAAGGCCATCGCCTGGCTAACCCTCATTGACGGACTGAAAAAAGAGATTGTCAGTCTGGCCGACGAAGCGGACAAGCTGCAGGGCGAGATCGAAGCATTCAAGCCGGATCGCGAAAAGCTAGGACGCGCCTTGAGTGCCGCCACGCTGGACGGCGCATACGCCACACTCACCGCCGCCCGCAAACAGCAGTCGGCTGACCAAGCCGCCCTGAAAACCGAAGAGGCGGCACTGCCCGGACTGGAAATCTCTGCCAAGGAACAGGCCGAAACCTTGCAAGCGGCTGAGCAGCAAACCGTCCAAGCAAAAGAAGCGCTGAAAGCGGCCGCGCCGACCTTGCAGAAAGTCCGCGCACTGGATCAAAAGCTTGGCGACCAGCAAAAAGCTGTCGCGGATAGCGAAGCGGGTTGCAAAAGAGATACAGCCAAGATCGACACAGACAAAAAAGCCCGGCTCGCGGAACTGGACAAACGATCCAAGGCGTGCGAGGCGTTGCAAGGCGTGGACGCCTTCCTCAAGGAACATGCGCAGAATGAAAAGCCTACCACTTTGTTGCGCGAATACCGCGCCGAGAAGGACGCTCTGTTGCGTGAAATGGCGCTCCTGACCCGGATCGCAGAGCTTGAAGCGTATCGGGTCAAACTGCAAGACGGCAAGCCCTGTCCGCTCTGCGGCGCGACCGAACACCCCTTCGCGGCAGGCAATGTGCCACTCCCCGATGAAACCGAGCAGCGGATTGATGAGTTGTCTCGCCTGATCGACAAAATTGAGGAGCTGATTGGCAGGAAGACAGAGATCGAAAAGCAGCTTGCCGACATCGATAGCGAGGTCAAACGGCTGGATGCGGTCATCGAAACCCAAGGCTCCGCTCTGGCCGAAAAGTTGGAGCAACAGGAGACCTTGAAAAAGAGACTTACCGCCGCGAGTACAGAGCGTCGGTCGCTGTACGGCGACAAGCAGCCGGACGATGAAGAGCGCCGCTTAAACCAAGCGGTTGCCGCTGCCGAGAGTGCCGAGAAGCAGACCCGAGACCGGTACCATGAACACCAGCAAAAGTGGAACACCGCGAAGGATCGTGCCGCATCGCTTAAACGGCGCATCGAACAACAAGAACCGGAACTTAAAAAACTTGAAACTGAATTTTCCGCCGCGCTCGCGCCGGTGGGGTTTGCAGATGAAGAGCAGTTCTTGGCGGCCAGGCTTTCCGCTGAACGCAGAGCCGAATTGACGGCCACGGCCAAAGGCTTGGACGACCGTCAAACCGAATTGAAAGCACGACAGAAGGATCGGGAAGCGCATCTGGCTCAGGAGTTGGCTCTTAAGCTCACCGACGAGCCGCTGGAAGCGCTTGAACCGCGATTCAAAGAGCAGGAGGAGACCCTGAAAGAGGTGCGGGATACGATTGCCGGTCTCAAACACAAATTGAACGAGAACACGGTTGCCAAAGAGCGGATGGAGACCAAAAAGGCCGCGATCGAAGCTCAGAAAAACGAGTGCCGCAGGTGGGAGAATCTGTACGATCTGATCGGTTCCGCCGACGGCAAAAAATACCGCAATTTTGCGCAAGGGCTGACCTTCGACATGATGATCGGCCACGCCAACCGGCAGTTGCAGAACATGACCGACCGTTACCTGTTGACGCGCGACGATGCGTCGCCCTTGGAACTCAATGTGGTTGACAACTATCAGGCCGGAGAGATCCGCTCCACGAAAAACCTTTCCGGCGGGGAGAGCTTTATTGTCAGTCTCGCGCTGGCGTTGGGCTTGTCCCACATGGCAAGCCAGAACGTCCGCGTGGACTCACTGTTTCTGGACGAAGGTTTCGGCACGCTGGACGAAGAAGCGCTCGACACCGCGCTGGAAACCCTCGCGGGTTTACAGCATGACGGCAAGCTGATCGGCGTCATCTCGCACGTCTCCGCCTTGAAAGAGCGGATCAGCACACAGATTCAAGTCACCCCCAAAACCGGCGGCAGGAGCGTGCTGTCTGGGCCGGGATGCAGGAGACTTTTTTAACCGCAGTTTTTTGGGGGCATGGCTCGGTTTTTCTCTCACGGAGGCACAAAGGGCACAGAGGCTTTTGGGGTGACTGCCGGCACTGCCGATCCTACGGGCACTGCGGGTGTGGCACGGGCATCTTGCCCGTGGGCATGGGCGCCCCGCCCGTGCCGCAATCCCCGCAGTACCGGTAGTGCCGGGAGCGATGGTCAAATTACCTGTCACTTAGTAGTTGTTCAAGGTGGCGCAGACATTCCTGTCTGTGCATCTCCGGCAGGCAGGAATGCCTGCCCCACATTGCGAATGAGCCTTGAAGGAGTCGCTCTGTTTGCGGGCGGTCTCCTTGGTTTCGGGAGTGTACGCGCCGAGCAACTCCGGATCGAGTGCCACGTCGCTGTCGTTCGGGTCGCTTTCGTCCACCACGGATAAAACATCCCACTTGTAACAAAATAGAATCTGTGAAGAATTTATCACTATAAGCAAACGCCCGTCAACCGAAGCGGTGGTTTCCCCGTTTTCCTTCTTGTCTTTACAGATGCCCGGGGCTATCTTTCCCTGACGAACCATCCCCCAGAGGAAGAGGAGAGGAACCATGAAGGTTATTAGTACGCCGGAGGCCCCTGAGGCGATCGGCCCTTATGCGCAGGCTATTGAGGCTAACGGATTCATCTTTTGCTCGGGACAGCTTGCGATCAATCCCGCTTCCGGCGAGATTGAGGTGATCGGCGCGGCAGAGCAGATGATGCGTATCTTGCTCAATCTGCGCGCTGTGCTGGAGGCGGCAGGCTCCGGCCTTGATAGGGTGGTGAAAACCACGCTCTTCTTGACCGACATCGGCGACTTCCCGGCTGTCAACAAGGTCTACGGCGAGATGTTCGGCGACCACCAACCGGCGCGCTCGACTGTCCAGGTGGCGCGCCTGCCGAGGTGCGCGCGCGTCGAGCTTGAGGCGATCGCAGTTAAAGCCAATGTTAAATGAAACCGTTCGCGGCTAGCCAGTCGCGTACGGGGGCTTCGGGCAGGCCCATGACGTTGGTGTAGGAGCCGCTCGTACCGGCGATCAGCAGTTCGCCGTTCTCGTCGATGTCGTACGCGCCGGCGCGGTCGAACGGGCGCGTCTGCTCGAGATAGGTCTGGATCGTCGCTTCGGTCAGCGGCTTGAAGCGGACGGACGTGGCCTCGACACGCAGGTCGGGCTCTTCCCCCGGCAATCCCATCGCCAGGCCGGTGTAGACGACCTGTGCGCGACCGGAGAAGGCGCGCAGGAAGGCCGCCGCCTCTTTGATGTCGACGGGTTTGCCGATCAGACGGCCCTCGAACCACACCAGCGTATCGGCCGCGATGATCGCGGCGTCGGGCCGCCGGGTGCGGCAGACCTTGTATTTCTCCGCTGCATTCGTCACCACCGTGTGAACAGGATCGGCGGGATTACGGATCTCCTCCGCTTCTACGGGGCACACCTCGAAGCTGCATCCGAGGGCGCGCAAAATCTTGCTGCGCCGGGACGAGCCGGAGCCCAATACGAGTGGAATGGATTTGTCGGTAGACTTCATAGTATTTTTCTCCTCAGGGCGCGTGCCGCCGTTGTTGGCGCGTAAGCGGTACTTCCGGCATCATGCCGTCGCCCGGTCCTTGTCCGGCGCGTGCGGTCTTGCGACGGATGACGATCATCTGTATGATCGCCAGTATCTGGCTCACCGTCCAATAGAGCGCAAGGGCCGAAGGGAAAGTGTAGAACATGAACAGCATCATCACCGGCATCATGACCATCATCATCTTCTGCTGCTGCGGATCGCCCGTCGACGGCGTGAGGTAGCTCTGCAGCGCCATGGTGCCCGACATCAGAATCGGCAGGATATTCAGCGGGATCGGCAGCACACCGGCCAGCAGATTCTCCGGTTCGCTCAAATCCGCGATCCAGAGAAAAGGGGCGTAACGCAGTTCGACAGCGCTGCGTAACACGGTGAAGAGTGCAATGAAGACCGGAATCTGAATCAGCATCGGCAGGCAACTCGACAACGGATTGACCTTGTTTTCGCGGTAGAGCGCCCAAGTTTCTTGCTGCATCTTCTGCGGGTTGTCTTTGAATTTGGTCTGAAGCTCCTTCAACTTCGGCTGGAGTTCTTGCATTTTCTTCATGCTGACCGTGCTACTGTGAGTGAGCGGCCAGAAGATGATGCGCACCAAGAAGGTCAGCAGGATGATAGCAATACCGTAATTCGGAATCAGGCGGTGGAAGAAGTTCAGCGTCGGCACCAACAGCTTGCAAAACCAAGCGAAGGTTCCGAACTGCATCACCGCGTCCATGCCGTTGCCGAGTTGCTGCAGCAACGACAACTTCTTGGGACCGATGTAGAGCGCGTACTCGCGTGTCGCCGTCTCGCCCGCCCCCAGCACGCTTCCGGGGAAGAACACGCGCGCCGAGACCTCGTTGAGCGCATAGATCTGCTGCGCCGTATCGCGGGTCATCGTGGCCGTAAAACCGCAGTTGGCGTCGCCCGACGAGAATCCGGTCACGAAAAAGCGCGACTTGATCGCCACCCACGCCTGCGGCTCGATCACCGGTACCGTGATGCGCTCCGGCATGCCTGCGGCCGACACCTTGCCGCGGCAGCCGCCCGCCGTGCCGCCCACGAGATACTGCTTGGTGGCCTTCTCGCTGTCCCAGTGATGCACCTTGGCCTTGGCAAACGCGGGTAACGAGTCGATCGACAGCATATCGTTCTTAGAGGTGCCGCGCTGCATCGCACCGATTGTCACGCTGTTGGTACCGAGCCGCGCCAGATCCGTGCCCTCGTTACGCAGCGTGTCCGTGACCTTCACCTGATAGTTATCCAGCAATTCGATGCGGCGCGTCAACGCCAACCCCTGCACGGTCTTCGTGGAGAAGGTGGCGGCTTTGTCGCCCTCCTCGCGCGTCACGCTGTAGGCGGCGTTCGGGGCGAGTCCCGGCAGACCGGAACACTCAAGGCTCGGCGCATTCGCGAAGTCGAGCGTGACCGGCGGATTGCTGTCCGACGCCCCGCCCGGCTCGCTCAGGTAGCGGCTCAGCGTGACCTGCTTAATCACGGCACCATGCGACGAGAGCGCGAGCGTCATCTCGCCGCCGTTCAGAGTGACCGTCTCTTCCGGCTGCGCGGGCGGTGCCGGCTGCGCGGCCTCGGCTTCGGATTGCGCCGGGGCCTCAGGCGCAGCAGTCAGCGCCGTCTGCGTCGGCGGCAACGCCGCTGCGGGATCGGCCGTTTCGCCGGCCGGCGGGGCCTTCAGCGCCGCCTCGCGGGCGCGATGGGCCGCCTGCTTGTTGCTGTAGAACATCCACCCGACCAGCGTCAGGCCCAACAAAATCGCAATGATCCGTTCTTGATTATTCATAACTCCTCAATACCCAATCACGGCTTTTTGGGCGGCACCGGGTCGTAACCCGATGGCCCGAACGGCCGACAGCGCATCACGCGCCGCAACGTCAACAGGCACCCCTTGAAAACACCGTGCGTCCGGAGTGCCTCAATGCAATAGGCGGAGCAAGTCGGCTCGAAGCGGCAGCACCGCCCGAGATGCGGCGACAGCACCACCTGATAGGCTCGCACGAGCAGGATCAGCATCCCGCTCACCGCCCGGCTGACGGCGCTTACGATCCGGCCCATGCACGCCCTCCGTCATCTCCGTTCGGAACGGTCTGCATCGGCTGGCCGATCCGTCACTTTCGCGCGCACGTACAGTGCTTCCAGATCCCGCATGACATCCTGGCACCGCTTGCCGGCGATTCCCGCGCGCGCGACCAAAATCACATCGACATCCGGTGCCAGGCGGTGGCGGCTCAACCGGAACGCCTCGCGCAACAAGCGCTTGGCCCGGTTGCGATCCACCGCGCGTCGGAATGTCCTTTTGGAAACGACAACGCCGGCCTGGCGGCCGGCGTCAGTCCCGCGCGTCACCCACATAGCCAACGTCCGTCCATAGACCGTCCGCCGCTGTGCGAAGATACGCGCATACTTGGAGGCGTCCAGTCGAAACGGCCCAGACAACGGCAACGAACCGTTCTCCTTTATTTCGGGACCGTTCATGACGCCCTCAGGCATGGGCCTTACACCTGCGTCAGGCGAGTGCGCCCCTTGCGACGGCGGGCCCGGATAATCGCGCGTCCGCCCCGGGTGGCCATACGGGCGCGGAATCCGATCTTGCGCGCGCGCTTGATCTTCGAAGGCTGCCACATCATCTTCATGGTTATCGTCTCCTGTTTACCAACGTGAAAAAAGAGGGTTTAAGGTATCACACCGCTCCGGCACGGTCAACCCGCACGGAAAAAATTTTGTAATCGGTTCGTGACCTCGGTTCGTGACCGGGGTGCGCGGAGATCATGCGTTTCTTTGCGGCTATTCAATGCTCACACGTGGCGCGCCCGTGCAGAGTGGCGAGTTCTGATTGCATCTGAGAGGCAGAATAGCGTATCTTATGCGCTTTATTCGGAGCGACAGATGAGCGATAAAAAAGTATCGATGGCAGATTTCGAGTCGCTGCTGAACGCGCAGTTGAGTAACTACCGCAAGGGCTTCGACCCAGGAGAGCGGGTGCGCGGGACGGTCAGCAATATCAATACCCAGTATGTGACGCTGGATGTCAATGCGAAGCGCGAGGGGCTGGTGCCGCTCGCGGACATGACCCAGGAGGACGGTACGCTGCGCTGCGCGATCGGCGATACGGTCGAGGTGATCTTCGCCGGCATGCAGAACGGCGCATTCCTTTTTTCCGGCAGCATCGATGCCAAGCAGGTGGTCGACCGCTCGCTGGCGGACGCCTACCAGCGCCAGATGCCGATTGAAGGGCGCGTCGAAAAGGAGATCAACGGCGGTTACGAAGTGACGGTTGCCGGTAAGCGTGCCTTCTGCCCCTTTTCGCAGATCAACCTTTTCCGTCAGGACAATGCCGAGTATATCGGACATACTTTCAATTTTTTGATCACCGAGTGTGGCGACGACGAACGCGGCTCGAACCTGATCGTCAGCCGGCGCGCCTTGTTGGAGAAGGAGCGCGAGGCGCAACGCGAGGATCTGAAGGAAGACCTGTATGTCGGTATGATCGTCACCGGCGTGGTGACGCGCATCGTGGAATTCGGCGTGTTCGTCGAACTCGGCGGCGTGGAGGGTTTGATCCCGCTCAAGGAGATCGCCTGGGGTCGCGACGTGAAGCCTGAGGACGTGGTCAAGGTCGGCGACCGAGTCGATGTGCAGATCAAGGAGCTGGACTGGGAGCGCAACCGCATCTCACTCAGCCTGCGCGGTGCGCAGGGCGATCCTTGGGATGATGCGATGGCGCGTTTCCCGCAGGGTGCGACCTTCATCGGCACGATCACCAAGATCGAGCGCTTCGGTGCGTTCGCGCAGCTTGTTCCTGGTGTCGAGGGCTTGATCCCGATCAGCAAGCTGGGCGGCGGACGTCGTCTGGTGTCCGCGCGCGAAGTCGTAACCGAGGGCCAGGAATTGCTGTTGCAGGTCGACAGCGTGGACCTTGAGCGCCGCCGGTTCAGTCTGCGGCCGGTGGATGAGCGCATCAAGGCGTTGCAGCCCGGCGAGTTGAGTGAGGGCGCGAAGGTCGAAGGGATCGTCGAATCGATCCAGCCCTTCGGGATTTTCGTGCGCCTTTCGGAAGAGAAGACCGGCTTGCTGCACATCAGCGAAACCGACATCCCCAAAAGCGGCAATCCGGCCGCGAAGCTGGAACGCAGCTTCCCGCCGTCGAGCAAGATCGAGGTGGTGGTCAAGTCGGTCGAGGGCGACCGCATCTCGCTCACGCTGCCGGGCAAGTGGGAGACGAGCAGCGGCGGCGAGGCGGAGGAGGATGATGTCTCGGCCTGGCGCTCTGCCAACAAGGTCTCGGGCGGCTTCGGTTCGCTCGGCGACGCTTTCGCGGGGCTCAAGTTGTAGTGGCGGTTAAGTGATCGATCCCTGCGGCGATCCCGATTTGGATGGAACCATGAAACACATGAAACTTCATGAAAAACCTCCGCGCCTATGCGCGGAAAACTCCTAAATCCTAAATCCCAAATCCTAAATCCTAAATCCGCGCGTAGCGCGGCCGTGCTCACTCATTCAGAACGCCGGTCGCGAAACGGTCACGGCCCGCGTAGTCCTTGTGGATGGTCACATCAGAGAAACCGTGCGCGTCCAGCAACTCGCGCAATGCCGGCCCCTGATCGTCGCCGATTTCGAAAAACACACCGCCGCCCGCTTTCAGCACCATGACCGCATCCAGTAGCAGAGCACGGTAAACGCACAGTCCGTCCGGGCCGCCATCCAGCGCCAAGCGCGGTTCATGGTCGCGGATATGGCGCTCCAAGCCGTCGACGGTTCGCGACGGAATATAGGGCGGGTTCGACACCAGCACATCTACGCTGGCCGGGTCAAATTCGCCGCAGCCGTCGCTCTCGGCGAACAGCACGCGCTCCGAGAGCCCAGTCAGGGCCGCGTTCTCGCGCGCCAGTTCGACCGCCTCGGCGCTGATGTCCAGCCCCACGAACACTCCGTTGCGCAACGCATGGGCCAAGCTGAGGATGATGCAGCCGCAGCCAGTGCCGACATCCACCACCAGCGGTTTCGGCGTTTGGGTGATCTGCCGCGAGGCCAGAACGAGATCCACCAGTTGCTCGGTTTCGGGTCGCGGGATCAAGGCGCGCCGGTCGACCTTCAGCGTCAGGTCACGGAAATCCCACTGCCCCAGCACATACTGCACCGGCTCGCCGCCGGCTACGCGGAGCAATCCGCGACGCAGCGCATCCACGATGCGCGTCTGCGGCACACCATCAAGATGCGCATGCAGCTCCAGCCGGCCGCACTTGAAAAGACGTGCCGCCAGCAGTTCGCACACCGTGCGGGGGTCGGCAATTGCGCGGCCACGCAGATACGCTTCGCCCAGAACGATCAGTTCACGCAACGTTTTGGGCGTCTCGCTCATTCAGCCTCCGGCTCAGAACGGCGTGGGATCATCAATCGGCTCGAACCCGCCGTTCTCGAACCCGCTGCCGCTGGCCTCGTATTCGATCGTCGTGCCGTCGCCTTCCTTCTTGTCGATGCGGAAAGCCTCCAGATCGACGAAATACTTGCCCTGCCATTCACGGCAGCGCACGCGGAAAGAGACACTGACGCGTTCGCCGGGCGTCACATTGTCCAGTTGGGCGGCGCGCTCCTTGATGCAGGAGAACTTGACGTCCTGGGGGTAGTCATCCTCCATCGTCAACAGGAACTCACGCTTTGAAAAGCCACTGGGAAAGGTGACGGGCTCGAAAATAGTTTTGACCGATCCGGTCATTTCATACGTGTTGCTGGCCATACGATACCGATCCTTCTCTGACGTTTATGATGGGCTCCATTGAACCATATTTGAGGCCCCCACGGCAATCTTCTCTTGGCGGATTTGAAGCCGACGCGAAGTGACAACCTCTCATCCCCGCATCAATGTTTCTCGATCGGACGTCCAATGGTAAGGATGCCACGGTAAAAGCACAGACCGAGCAAAAATGTGACTGCCGCAACGACGAACAAAATGCGCCTGCAAAAATGCGCCTCATAAAAAGAACCGTTTTCTATGCCTTTTTCGATTCTTTCTTTCATGGCATTTACTTTGTCCCTTGAGGTTGAACCGAACACATCAAGTATATGCGCCTTCTGCCCGGCAAAGGTTAATCGAATACGATGTTTGACGAGAAGACCTCTGCGAGGTGCCACCATTGTTTCTGATGAAACATCGACACCCGTAAGTTCAGTCAATCCCATGTCAACTGTGGTGACCACTTCTCGTCCCCACATCGACACCTGCTGAACTTTGACCCGCCCGTCACCAATGACAATTCGTTCTTGAGCATAAAGCCCGATCAACAATATCCCGACAGAGCAAAGTATATGCAGCGTTCCTGGCTTCATCTACGTACCCTCCTTCTGCTTTTGGGCAGGCGTTCAGACACAAACTCACCCATCTTTTTCCCGCCCAAAAAATCGTACGACTTGATGATGGTCCCGTCATCAGATTTTTCAACCATAGCCATTCCACTATACAGCAGTCCGCTGCTCTTTTTAAAAAATAATGTGCTTTCAGAATCTTGCCGCAACTCACTAAAGGCAACCATTTTACCTTGTATGTCCGAGCATCCGCTTGCACCACCAACAGAGTTCCAGCCGACGATGCTTTTATCAATTATACAAGTTCCATTTTCGTCAAACTCTTTCCATCTCTTGCGAATGCCGCCCATATCTAAATCTGCAACGACCCTCGGCTTCCCAGACGGAAAAAATTCGACATACGGACCGCATAGCGAGCCATCAACATAGTTTTCTTTTTTCAGTACAGTGCCATCCCTGTTCCAAAAAACAGTTTGTCCGTGGGGCTTCCACGTTTGTCTTCCCGTAATGGAAGAGTCGCGCCGCATTTCAACAGCACACATCCGACTTCCCGATGCGTAGTATTGCTCCTCTACTTCGATGCGAGAAGAAACGTCAAAACATCCTCCCAATAATACAAATCCAGACAATAGAGCCGATTTGATGCAACCTGCCTGCAACTTCCGACATAAGAATACGGGCATACTGTGTTCTGCGCTTTCCATAACCCTCATTTGGTGCAAAACATAATCTGGAGTGCGGTGACAAGAGCCGCGCTACGCACGGGGCGCGGCACCGCTTTCTCTCCGCGCCACGCGCGGAAGCACTCACTCTCAAAAAGCGGTGTCGCGCAGAATACTGCTTGCCGTCTCCAAATTCGTTAGCCAGACTTGCGAGAACGCTCAAAGTTCAACGAAAAAGCGTCGCGCCGCTGTGCCATTCCGACACTCAGCGATCGCGACGCCTTTTAGCAATCTACGGCTAATCAAAGACCGTTACTTCGCACTTTTGTTCGTGCCGCGGCCTTTGGTGCCGGCCGCCTTGGCGGCGTTGGCCTTGGCCTTTTCGTGCGGACGCAGCTTGCGCACGGCCGCGCCGGCCTGCCACATCTCGGATTCGCGCATCGCCTTCA
>Ga0209719_1003089_pt1 | contig 15767 bp, 9 predicted proteins | sample AD_JPNAS2_MetaG_FD_184421 | JGI IMG/M metagenome (GOLD analysis project Ga0209719, IMG submission 184421) | Active sludge microbial communities of municipal wastewater-treating anaerobic digesters from Japan - AD_JPNAS2_MetaG (SPAdes) (version 2) | ecosystem: Engineered > Bioreactor > Anaerobic >...
GTAATCGAAACCCAGGATGACCGCCTCGCCATCTATCCTGGCGATGAAGGAGGCGTACATATCCGGGGTCAGGGGCCGGTGGGGAAACCGGAAGGCGATGTCGTCGCTCAACTCCCGGTGCCGGGGGAGGACAAGCAGGTTCAACCCCCGGGCGCGGAAGACCGCGTTGGGGGAGATGGGGGCGCCGGCGCTGTCGAACATGTCGTCCCGCTTTTCGCAGAGGATGGCCCGATAACCCATGTCCGCCGCCACCGCGGCGATGTTGTTGTTGTACATCAGCTCCGTGTTCCGGAAGGTCGAGGGGAAACACCCGAAAAGACGGCGAATCTTGTCCCGGTGGAGAGATACTTGGTCGCGGAATTCCCTCTTGTCCGGATCTTCAAAAAGGCTGGTCAGGGAATGGTAGTAGGTCTCGTCGAGAAACTCTATCTGCCCCCGCTCCTGCCCTGCATCCACCAGGCGCTGCAGGGCCTCGATCACCTCGGGACGATAGTTTTCCGCCTGTTCGAGAAACACCCCGGACATGCTCATGGCGATCTTGAAGTCCGGATAGGCCCTCAGCAGTTCCGTAAAGAGATAGGTGGCGGGGAGATAGCACTTCCGGGCCACCTTCTCGAAGATCTCCCGGTTTTGCTCTTCCCAGAGAAATTTGTCCCGCTCCGGATGGAGGCGAAAGGGCTGATGAAGCTGAAAATACACTGTCAAAAGCGGCATGATTCAGTCCTCTCCAAGTTTATGGAAATCAGACAGGTCAGACGGTCGTCGTCACTCTTTTTTCTCCGCCTCATTCTATTCAGGCATCTATTTCAATATCCGACACCGGGTGCGCCACGCAAGGACAAATATCACGGTAAATTTGTTCCGTCCGAAACAAGCCGATAATTGAGAGCTTTTCATTTCCCCGCCATCATTGCCGCGACATCTCCCTCCACCCCGCCGATCTGCTTGATGCCGAATTTCTCCACCAGCACCCCGGCGACCTGGGGGGACAAAAAGGCCGGCAGCGTCGGTCCGAGGCGAATCCCCTGGACATTGAGATGCAGCAGGGCCAGCAGAACCGCCACCGCCTTCTGTTCGTACCAGGCGATATCGAAAGAAATAGGCAGTTCATTGATGTCTCCAAGGCCGAACGCTTCTTTGAGTTTCAGCGCGATAACCGCCAGGGAATAGGAATCATTGCACTGGCCCGCATCCAGGACCCGGGGAATGCCGCCGATGTCCCCCAGGGGCAGCCTGTTGTATCGGTATTTGGCGCATCCGGCGGTAAGAATTACGGTATCCTTCGGCAGGGCCCGGGCCACTTCGGTAAAGTAGCTCCGGGCCTTCTGACGCCCGTCGCAACCGGCCATCACGACAAATCGTTTGATCGCCCCGGATTTCACCGCCTCAATCACCTTGTCCGCCAGCGCCAGCGCCTGGGCGTGGGCAAAGCCGCCGATGATCCCGCCGGTTTCCAATTCCGCCGGTGGCGGGCAGGCCTTCGCCATGGCAATCGCCGCCGAAAAATCCTTTGCGCCCCCCGCGGGCCGGTCGGCAATATGTTGGGCCCCGGGATAGTTGACCACGCCCGTGGTAAACAAGCGGCTCAGATAGGTATTGTCTTTTCGCACCGGGATCAGGCAGTTTGTCGTCAGAATCACGGGGCCTCGGAAGGATTCGAAATCTTCATTCTGACGCCACCAGGCACTGCCGTAATTGCCGACTAGCTGCGGGTATTTTTTGAAGGCCGGGTAGCAGTTGGCGGGAAGCATCTCCCCGTGGGTATAGACATCCACGCCCGTTCCCTGCGTCTGCGCGAGCAGCTCTTCCAGATCCTTCAAATCATGTCCGGAAATCAGGATGCCCGGATTGGATCGGACGCCGGTATTGACCTCCGTAATCTCAGGATTCCCGTAAGTTTCAGTGTTCGCTTCATCCAGCAGGGCCATGGCGACCACGGCGATTTCCCCCGCCTTCATGACCATGCCGATCATTTCCTCCCCGTTAAGCTCTTTTGTAGTGGCTGCCAGGGCGTCCATGATGAATCTGTAGATCTCGTCGCTTTCATATCCCAGAACCGCGGCATGCTCCGTATAGGCGGCAATCCCCTTGAGTCCGAAGATTAGGAGCGAACGCAGGGAGGTTACATCCTCATTCGCCGAGGCATTGATCCGCGTGTCGCCGGAGCGGGCCCTGGCCATGATCTCCTCCGGATTGCCGGGTGCCCAGACAGCGCAGTCCGGCAGACTCGCCCTCGCCGCGTCCCCAACCCGCGCTTTGACATCCGCCCGGAGCGCGAGGCCGGCCTCGATCTTGTCGATAATGCGGCGGTCTTCCCAGGCCACGTTGGTAATGGTCGTGAAGAGGGCCTCACAAAGATAGCGCCCCGCCTTTCGGTCCACCTCGCTCAATTTTTCGGCATAAACGGCAATTCCCTTGCAAACATCGATCAGCAGGTCCTGAAGATTCGCCGTGTCTTCCGTCTTCCCACACACCCCTTTTAGCGTACAGCCCTGATTTTTGACCGTTTCCTGACATTGAAAACAAAACATGCGTTGCCTCCCGATATTATTTTCGTTGTTCGCGTGGCAGGATATGAGAAAACATATGCCCTGTCCTTGACTTAAGTCAAACAAGCACGGTTGCTTTGCCTGGAGCAGGCCGTTGCCATTGAGGAGAAAGATCGCGTCCACACCCGCCGACTTTTATCGTCCACAAAAAATTCCCTTGACGCAAGAAAATTGTCTCTCTATATACCCCAGGCCTTTTAAAAAGAAGCCGTTATCAATCGGCAGTAATATCTATTGGAAATCGATGAAGGATTGAGCAGGCATGCCCGTTCGTCAAATCGTTTTTTGCCACCGCGACATTTCTTTGCTCCGCGGTGATCATTTGTCTCTATCCGCGATCGACCCGCGATCTCCTGGCTTTGGCTCCGCCGAATGCAGCGCCGTGGAAATCCCATGACAAACCGCAGGTCATGCAAAGGGATGATTTTCTTCTCGGCAGTTGCCTCGCCACCCAGCCGACTTTATGAGTAAAAAAAGCCCGCTTCTCTATGAAGTCAATGAAAAGGCGCCGCTGATCGTGGTGGCGGTCATGGGAATTCAGCACGTCTTGCTTATCTACAGCGAAATTTCCCTCTTGCCCGTGATTATCGGCAACCGCGCCGGCGCCCCCCTGGAACATATCCTTTTTGCTTCTGCCGCGGCCGGAATCGCCTCCGGGATTGCCACGCTCTTGCAGGTATTGCGCCTGGGTTTTTTTGGCGCCGGCTACGCCCTGTTTATGGGTACGTCCGCGGCGTATATGGCCGGCTGTGTGGAGGCCGTAAAAGCGGGTGGCTTTCCCCTGTTGGCGGCCCTAAGCATTCTGGTAGCGCCCATCGAAATGATCATGGCCTATTTCCTGCGCTTTTTACGCCATATCATCACCCCCGCGGTCGGTGGAACGATCATTTTGTTAGTGGTGGTGAGTTTGGTGCCGGTGAGTATGCAAGAATGGATGGGCCATCAGAATCAGCCCCTGTATGGCTCTCGGGAAAATTTTCTCATTGGCCTGAGCGCCATGTTGATTTTGCTGGCGCTCAGCCTTTTTGGCAACAAGCCGCTGCGGCTGTGGTGCCCCCTTATCGGTATGGCGGGAGGTTTGCTGGTTTCCTGGCTTCTGGGGATAATGGATTTCGAAAAGATTTTTTCCCATCCCTGGATTGGCGCTTTTCCTGGTTCCTGGCCCGGAATAGCCACGGATTTCAACATGGAGCATCTACCTCTTTTTGCCGTCATGGCGGTGCTTACGGTTATCAATGGGGTTCAGGCCATCGGCAACAGCATGGCCGTGCAAAAAGTTTCCCATCGCGAGGAACGGCAGATCGATTACCAGGTCATTCAAGGAACCATGTACGGCGACGCGCTGGGAAATGTCGTTACCGGGGCGCTGGGCACGGCGCCTAATGAAACCTACGCTGAAAACATCGCCGCCATGAAGGTTACCGGCGCGACTTCCCGGGCCATTGGTATATTTGGGGCAATATTATTGATATTGTTGCCATTTTGTCCTAAGATCAGCATGGCTGTAGTCCAGCTCCCCACCCAGATTTTCGGTGGCTTTCTCATGGGGCTGGCGGCGATGATGTTTCCAGCCGGCCTGGAGTTGGTCTTCAGTCATGGCATCACCCACCGCTCCGGTATGTTGGTGGGCATTTCCCTTTGCATCGGCATCATTGCCGAGTCAGGACAATTCTTTCCCAACGTCTTCCCCTTGTCCGTTAACGTTTTGCTGAAAAGCGGCGTGGCCGCCGGCGGGATGGCCGCTATTTTCCTGAGCGTCCTTTTCCGGCTTACCGAATTGAAAGGTTACAGCGCCCGTCTCCCTGCCGGGTTGAGCAATCTCAGGTTACTGGCTCAACGGGTAGAGGAAGCAGGCAAAGAAATGGATATCTCCGAGGATCGTATTACGAAATTGCAGTTGGCCTGTGAAGAGATCGTTATGCATGTATCCCAAAGCGAGGATGGGGCGGAAAAAGAACGATCATTATTTCTGCATATTAGCGAACACGATGAAGACATTCGGGTGGAGATTATCTTTGGCGAGCATCTCGATGATTTGAAGAATGTTGAAATTCCTGATAATCTCCTGCAAGCTGAACCGTCGGACCTGGATCAGCTTGGTTTGGCGCTTTTCCACAATATCGTCACTGATTTCCACCAGGCGGTGATTTCGGGGAAAACCTACATCTGGTTCAAACTGGCCTGACGCCAACTTTGTCTCGTTTTTGTGAAAATGTCCACAAGTGACCAGATTTTTCGTCTTTCGTTGTGCCCGTGAAAATGACAACCGAAAATCGACCCGCTGTGATAACTCAATTTTACCGCCCCTGAGCAAAGTTAAAGATCCATGAGGGCGCAAGAGTCTGAATCAGTAACCTTGCCGGCTGATCCAAAAGCGGTATTTTCTTGAGTTGCTCCTCTTTCAGAAACCTTGAAAGTTCAGCGTCAGTGCCTTCGTACACTCAATGAATTTCCGGTCGAATGTGACAATGACACCCCTTTTGATATTTTTACAGAGCGCCGCTGCCACGGCATCGCCAAAGTCAGGAACCGATTCCGGCCGCCAGGATAGAGCAAGCGAATAAGCAATATGACTAATCACTTCAATGCCGGGCATGGCGATCAGATTGGAAGCCATCCGGGCTATTTTCTTTTTGGGGATGGTCGCAGCGCTATCCTTCGCCTCGGTTGACAGATCCGCTGCGTTTGTGGAATATGGCCCTCGTGAACAACCGGCGCACAAAATTGCAGGAGATTTGGGAGAGGCGGCGGGCGCAGCGACCCGCTACAACCTGCCCGGCCCAATTGCCCATCGCGGCTTGCAGAGACGAGATCGTGGCGGCGATCCGCCGCTCGCAGGTGCTAATCGTCACCGGGGAGACGGGCTCCGGGAAGTCCACCCAGTTGCCGAAGATGTGCCTCGAGGCGGGGCGGGGGATACGGGGCATTATCGGCTGCACCCAGCCCCGGAGGGTGGCGGCGGCCGCCGTCGCCCGCCGGATCGCCGAAGAGCTGGGGGAGGAGCTGGGCGACTCCGTGGCCTACAAGATTCGCTTCGACGAGCGCAGCGGCCCCCACCCCTACATCAAGGTGATGACCGACGGCATCCTCCTCATGGAGGCCCAGAGCGACCCCCTCCTGCGACGTTACGATACGGTCATCGTCGATGAGGCCCACGAACGGAGCCTCAATATCGACCTTCTGATCGGCCTCCTCCGGACGATTCTGCCCCGCCGCCGGGATCTAAAGGTGATCGTCACCTCCGCCACCCTGGAAACGGAGAAGTTCTCCCAGGCCTTTGACGACGCCCCGGCGATAAAGATCTCCGGCCGCCTCTTCCCCGTGGAGGTGCGGTGGCGGCCCCTGCTCCCGGAGGAGGATCAGGACGACGGCGGCGGCTATGTGGAGGGAGCGGTCGCCGCGGTGGCGGATCTGGAGCGTCATGCCGGCGCCGGTGAGCGGTGGGGGGATGTCCTGATCTTCATGCCCACGGAGCAGGACATACGGGACGCCTGCGCCATGCTGACCGGGCGTTTCGGCGACGAAAAGACGGTCGTACCCATGTTTTCACGCCTCTCCTGGGAGGATCAGCAGCGGGTCTTCCTCCCCACGGACCGGCAGAAGATCGTGGTGGCCACCAATGTGGCGGAGACCTCCCTGACCATTCCCAATATCCGCTATGTCATCGACACCGGGCTGGCCCGGATCGCCCAGTACAACCCCCGTTCCCGAACCGCCGGGCTCCCCGTCATGCCCATCTCCAAAAGCAGCGCCGATCAGCGCCTGGGCCGGTGCGGCCGGGTGGGAAACGGGATTTGCATCCGCTTGTACGACGAGGACGACTATCTCGCCCGCCCGGACTTCACACCCCCGGAGATCAGGCGGGCCAATCTGGCCGGGGTCGTCCTGAGGATGCTCGCCTTGAATTTCGGGAACATCTTTGACTTCCCCTTTCTGGAGCCCCCGGAAAAGAAACACCTTCGGGACGCCCTGGAGATCTTGAAGGAACTCGGGGCGGTAAGGATGGAAGAACGCCCCGTCCTCACGGAGATCGGTCGTTTCATGTCCCGCCTCCCCATCGATCCCCGCCTGTCGAGGATGCTTGTCGCCGCCGCCGCCACGGATTGCCGGGAGGAAATCCTCGTCATCGCCACGGCCCTTAGCATCGTCGATCCCCGGGAGCGGCCCCGGGACCGGGCCCCCCAGGCGACGGAGATCCACGCCCGCTTCCAAGAACCCACGTCCGATTTCATCACCCTCCTCAACATCTGGAACCGGTGCCGGACAGAAGCGGAAGAGACAGGCGCCCGGGGGGCGCTGCGGAAATTCTGCCGGAATCATTTTCTTTCCTGGCGGCGCATCCGGGAGTGGCAGGACCTCCACCGCCAGCTCAAGTCCATGGCCGGGGAGGAATTGGCGGCGCCGGGCCCATCGTCCGTGACACCCCCGGCACATCGGGGGCTTTACTCCCATGCGGCGGCCCTGGGAACGCCTGGGCAAACATGTTCCGTCGCGTCAGCTCACCCGTCGGAACCGGCGCCGGAGCAACGCCGAAAAGCGTCTGGCAGGGACAACGGCGTTAAATCCGTCCGGGGCGGCGGCGTTAAAGTTAAATCAGTCCCGGACACCGGCCCGGCGCCGTTTCGGGAGACCCCCGGACAGGACCGGAACGCCCTGATCCACAAGGCCGTTTTGACTGGTTTTCTTTCCGGCATTGCCGTCCGGAAAGAAAAAAACATCTATACCGCCCCGAAGGGTAGGACGGCCATGATCTTTCCCGGATCGGGCGTGTTCGGTACAGGAGCGGATTGGATCGTGGCCGCGGAATGGGTGGAAACCTCTCGGCTTTTCGCCCGTACCGTAGCCGTTGTCCAACCGGAATGGATCGAGGGGGCCGCCGGAGAGCTGTGCCGCACCGTCTATTCCGAACCTTATTGGAATCGGGAGCGGGGGGAGGTTCAGGCCTCTGCCCGGATAGTCCTTTTCGACATGGTCATCATTCCCCACCGGACCGTTTCCTTCGGCCGCATCAACCCGGCCGCCGCCCGGGAGATCTTTATCCGGGAAGGAATAATGACGGGATCACTTAAAAAGAGCTATCCATTCCTAAGCCACAACGAACAGGTTTTGGAAGGGGTGCGCGTCATGGAGAACAAGCTGCGCCGCCGAGGATGGCTATGGAATGAAGAGACGGTGTTTGAGTTTTACCGCCGGCATCTTCCTGAGGAGATATGCGAGGAACGGTCCCTGCAGAGATGTATCCGCCAACGGGGCAGTGATGAATTCCTGTGGATGGAACAAACTGATGTGCTTCTCGCGGAACCCGATGAAAATGCACTGCGGGAATGGCCGGACGCGGCAACTGTGCAGGGCATCCCCGTTCCGCTAATATACAACTACAATCCCGGCGGTGAAGACGACGGGGTAACGGCCCGGATCATGGCGCCGCTCCTGGCGGCGGACGAGATGGAGAGGCTCGCCGTCGCCATACCGGGGATACGCAGGGAAATCGTTCGGGAATACCTTCAGAGCCTTCCCAAATCATACCGCCGGCGGCTCCCTTCTCTGAGCGATGTTACGGACACGATTCTCATGAATTTGAACGATCCTGATCGACCTCTGCCCGAAGTCCTGAGCCGTCTTCTGAAGCGGCACTATGATTTGGATCTTCCTATAACCGTATGGCAGGAAACAAAACGTCTGGGATCAGGACAGATCCGCTACCTACTAACGGACGAAGAAGGGCGGGAACTCAGCCACAGCAGAAGCCTGCCGGAACTGCGGGAGCGTTATCTCGAAAAGATCAAAAAGGAAACACTGCATAACGCCAGGAAACAATGGGAAATTGAGAATATTCAAAGTTGGGATTTCAATGACTTGCCCGAATCGATTCCCTTGGGCGATGCCGTTCTGCCGGTGGATGTCGTTTATCCGGCCCTGCGCGACGAGGATGGGATCATTTGCCTCCGTCTTTTAGACTCCCCTAAAGAGGCCCTCGCGGTACATCGACAAGGGGTTGCCGCCCTCTATGAGAGACACTTTGCAGCGGAATGCAAATATTTGAAGAAACTTCTTCTCCCGGCGGGAAACATGAAACTCCACGGGGAAAAGTTCGGGGGATCGAAAAAGGTTCAGAGGATCCTATATTATAAAGCATTACTTGATTTATTTTTTGTAAATGTAAGAACTAATATAGATTACTTAAAACATGCAGCGGAAGTAAAAAGCCTCATCATCCCTCATGCCAAGGTAGTTTTGCAGCTCGCGGCACCGGTTTTGGAGGCAAATTTCCAGGCTGAGATCGTTTTGGATCGTCTGGAGAAACAGTACGGCTTCTCCAAACCACATCGGGAACATCTCACTTTCCTTCGCCGCGAACTTGCCTGCCTGATTCCCGAGGACTTTCTGAACCGCTATCCTGCGGAACGAATCCGGACCTTGTCCCGTTATATCCGCGGTTTGATCATTCGGGCCGAACGGGCGATGCTCAATCTCGATAAGGCCCTGGCGAAGGCCGGCGAGGTGGATGTTTATCGCGAACAATGGCGGCAGTTGACTGTCGGCTCACAGCATTCACCGTCTCTGGCAAAGATGCAGGCCCAGGAAGATTTTTTCTGGTTTCTCGAGGAGTACAAGATCTCCCTGTTTGCCCAGGAGCTAAAAACCACGGTCAGAGTCTCACCTAAACGTCTGGAGGAAAGGCTCAGGGAACTCCGGGCCATGCTCTAAAGAAAAAAATGGCCACATTAATAAGACCATGATAAAAAGGATAAAATTTCATGACGGAGGCAAGGCGATGTCCATGTCCATAATCTCCCGGCTCAGTATTAAAAGCCAGGGTCTGCAATATAAACTCATCATCATCCAGGGGCTCGTCTTCGTTCTTCCCTTTTGTCTCCTCACCTATTTCTACTCCGACAGATAATTCTTGACTATCCATGAAGGATCTGCTATGGATTTTTCATGGAAACAGCTAATGTATTTTTCGGTATCGACGACTACATGGCGCGATTTTCTCCTTATATCAAGCGGTCTGAAGCCAGAGCCCTGGCGCAGGGGTACGTCGTCGGGTTGATGATGGATGGGGATAGGAAGTCCGTCGAGCCAATGTCGGAGAAGGTCCACGCCTCGGAAAGGGGGATGCAGAGATTGCTGGCAGAGGTCAAGTGGGACCATGAGGGCACATTTTGTGAGTACAGAAGACAGATGCTTGCCGAGACGGATGATCCTCAAGGAGTTTTGTTGATTGATGATACTGCATTTCCCAAGAAAGGTCGTCATAGCGTTTGCGTATCCAGACAATACTGCGGTGCCCTTGGAAAGGTTGATAATTGCCAGATTGGGGTGAGCATGACCTATGTGGGTCAGGGTTTTGCTTGGCCATACGCCATGGAGCTTTTTGTTCCTGAATCCTGGGATAATCTGGAGGATAGCGAATGTTTGGTGTTGAGAAAGAAAACGCACATGCCGGAAGACATCCATTATCGGGAGAAGTGGCAGATGGCCTTGGCGTTGATTGACCTGGCGGATGCGGATGGTGTTCCTCATCGGGCGGTGATTGCCGATAGTTGGTACGGCAACATAATGGATTTTCGCCGGGGACTGGACGAGCGAAAAAAGAGATATGTGGTTGGCATTTATTCGGATACACTGGTATTTTTGGAATCTCCGGTGTTTGAGGAACCCGATTCCCAGGAGAAAAAGCCAGGGCGTCCCAGAAAATATCCGAAACTGTCGGAAACTAATCCCTTGCCGGTGAAGGTGGCCGATCTGGGAAAATGTGTTGGGGAGACAGATTGGGAACACCTGGAGATTCGGAAAGATTGTCAAGGCAAGCCGTTGGTTATTGAGGCCATATCCAGAAGAGTCTTTCCTGCTCAGGGATACAGAAAGGGCAGCATTCATGAAGAAGTCTGGTTGATTGTCGAGCGAAGGCATGGGGACAAAAAAACTGAGCTTCGGTACTTTTTCAGCAACATGCCCCAGGACATGCCTACCCTTGAAATGGTTCGTCTTTTCCATGAGCGATTCTGGATTGAGCAGGGCTACCAGCAGTTGAAAGAAGAGTTGGGATTGGATCACCACGAAGGTAGAAGCTGGCCCGGTTGGCACCGACATGTGCTGCTGGTCTTTCTTGCTTTCGGTTATCTGACCCTCCAGCGCATACAGGAAAAAAAACGCCTTCAGCAAATCTGGTGGAATCAGCGGATGAAAATGGCAACAACCGGCCTTGCCCAGTAAATCCGGGATGTTTGGAATTGTGGAAGTGTCGGCAATGTCCTGTTCGCTCTTCGGAAAGGTGGCGAGAACGGCAAAGAGAACTAAAGAAATTATCCTCTCTGCCCGATGTACGCCATCAGATCTCCCTCTATCTGATGAGAATGCTGATTTAGGATTCTTCATTTATATGTCGGAGTAGAACTATATCCTTTACATAAAGAATGCTTTTCAAGACACCGAACATGTCGTGGCCTATTTGTTGATTCTTTTTGTGGTTTTGGCCGGGATCGTCACCCTGCGGCAGATTTTCGACCGCATCTTCAAATTTGCTCAACATGTCGAGCAAGCAGCGATGGGCTACGCTTCGACCAGCACCCGGGAGGATTTGGATGACAGTGAGGATCTGAAGGAAATAAGTCATTCCTTTCAGACCCTCCTTGACAAGTTCCAGCAAGTTCCAGCAAGTTCCAGCAAGTTGGGGCGGAATTGACCAAGAAGACCGGCGATCTTATGGCGATCAAGGAACTGACGGAAATGGCCGATCATCGTCTCGACCTGTCCCGACTCATGCAATCCCTTACCGACAAGGCCCTGGAGGTTGCCACAGCTGCGGCCACGGCGGCATATTATTTCGAGAAGGACCAGGCGCTCCGTATAATCCCGGCCTCCGGCAGTGATTTAAGTGAGGATTACCAAAAATTTTCCTACGATATGGAATGCCGCGCCAGGCTGGTTCTTTTAGATATGAAGGCGAGCATCTCCCCGACGGACGCCCATACCTTCTCCATGATCTCTTTGCCCGTAGTGGATGAAGAAGACATTAAGGCTATTCTCATCCTGGTCCGCAGAAAGAACCAGAAGCCTTTCGGCTCGGAAGATCTGGATTCTCTGGGCATCATGCTCAATGCCGTGAAATCGACCATCAAGAACGCCCTCCTTTACCGGCGCTCCGAAGATCAGCGGGCCATGTTGAAGGAAAAAAGTGAATTTCTTGCCGTTGAAATCGAAAAGAGAAAAACCGTTGAGGATTCGTTGAGGCAAACCAAGGAGAAGTGGCGTCGATATTCCTTCATCGTCAACACCGCAAAGGAATTTATGACCCTTATCAACAGGGAGTATCATTATGAAACGGTAAGCCAGTCATATTGCCATGCCCACCAAAAGAGCCCGGAAGAGATAATCGGCAAGAGCGTTCATGAGATATGGGGACCCGGCAGTGCGGATCTTATCGTGAAGAATCTGGATCGCTGTTTTACCGGTGAGGAAATATACTATCAGGAACAATTCGCCTTCAACGACGGCGTGAGTCGTTACTACGACGTCAATTACTACCCTTACCGTAGTGTGGATGATGGTAAGATTACCCATGCCATCGTGATCACCCACAACGTGAATGATTACATGGTCAATAAAATCGATCTGGAAAACACGGTCACAAAACTCCGGGAACTCATGAAGGGCATTATCGCCACCATTTCGAACCTCATCGAAATGAAGGATCCCTATACGGCGGGGCACCAGCAATCCGTGGCCGACATCGCCTACGCCATCGCCACGGCCATGAATCTACCCCAGGAGCAAAAGGAGCTGGTGCGAATCAGCGCCGAGATCCACGATATCGGCAAGATAAGCATCCCCGCGGAAATCCTAAGCAAACCAAGCAAGCTCAATGAGATGGAATGGGCACTGATCAAAGCGCATCCGGAAATGTCTGAATTGATTCTAAGCAAGATCGACTTTCCCATCCCTATCGCCCCCGTTATTGTGCAGCATCATGAACGGATTGACGGATCCGGTTATCCCCGGGGGTTGAAGGGTGACGAGATATGCCTGGAGGCAAAGATCATCGCCGTTGCCGACGTAGTGGATTCCATGTCCTCCCATCGTCCCTATCGACCCGCGGTGGGCCGGGAAGAGGCTCTTGAGGAACTCAAAAGAAACCGCGGGATCCTCTACGACGCAGCGGTGGTTGATGCCTATATGAGCCTAGATTCAACAGCAATTAATCCTGATTCACGACCAGATCGGTGCATACCCGGATGAAATTTAATCGCCCTATCTATCAAATAGTCATAATATAACGCGACTTTTCCGTGTTTGTAAACAATGTTGTTGTCCCTGATCGTTGTTCAGGAATACTGGCGTAGATAACGACGGATGTATTTTTCCACGGCGGCCCGGGGCTGAAATATCCCGAAATGGCCCTCGCAGAGGATATCGGCATTGAGCTCAAGAAGCTTTTCCATGGATTCCCGCCACTGCCGCACATCGGAACGAAACGCCGGCAGAAACGGTCCGTGGATATCCTGCCCAAAGAGGATACGCTTCCTGTCCCTATCCAAATAAAGACATATGGAGCCGGGAGTATGGCCGGGGGTATGAAGCCAGTGCAATTCATGGGGACCGCACCGGTACACCCCCTTGGCGCCGGTCAACTTTTCATCCACCGATAGGGGCGGAAAATCCATTTCATACCAGTTGGCAGCCGTCATGATTGGATCCCCGGTCTCGACGGCCGCGGCATCGTCGGCATGGATAGCGATACGGCATGCAAACTCACGCTGGAAATACGCTGCGGCACCGATATGGTCGATGTGGCAGTGGGTAAGAATCAGCAGGCTTATCTTTTGGGGATCCAGGCCAGCATCAAGGATATTGCTTTCCAGGATTCGGGCGCTACGACCGGCGCCGGCATCGATCATCACCAGTTCATCGCCCCCATCAATGACAAAGACCGTGGCGTCTTCTGAGCGGGAGATATTGGGACCTCCGACTAGATATATCCCCGGCGCGATAGTTTCCGCTGCCCCCATGAAGACTTCCTCCTTTCAAGTATGTAGAGTGCCCACCAGTTCCCTTATGTTTATTTTATGCCGGTCCATATAATCTCTGATGCCGGCCAGTATCTCCATTGTGGCTTTCGGGTTTATAAAGTTTGCCGTTCCAACTTGGATGGCAGTGGCGCCGGCGATGATGAATTCCAAAGCATCGGCAGCGGTCATGATGCCGCCGACGCCGATTATGGGGATATTGACGGTTCGCGCCGCCTGCCAGACCATTCTCAGGGCCACTGGTTTGATTGCCGGACCGGACAGCCCCCCGGTGATATTTTGCAAATGGGGGATGCGTCTTTCCACATCCACGGACATTCCGGTGAGGGTGTTGATGAGGGAAACGCCGTCCGCCCCGGCGGCCTCCGCCGCCGCGGCCATAACGGTGATATCCGTGACGTTGGGGCTAAGCTTCACAATCAACGGCAGGTCGGTGATACCTCGCACCCGGCCGCTCACATCAGCCACCATATCCGGATCGGTTCCGAAGGCGACGCCGCCTTTTTTTACATTGGGACAGGAGACATTGATCTCAAGGGCGTGAACCCCCGGCGCTGCGGTTAAAAGTTCACTGACCCGGAGGTATTCCTCAACCGTTTCTCCATAGACATTGGCGATTACGGCGATATCGAAATTTCGCAAGAACGGCAGCTTCTTGTTGATAAAATATTTTACGCCGATATTCTGCAGGCCGATGGCATTGAGCATTCCGGCGGGCGTCTCCATGATCCGCGGGGAAGGATTGCCGGATCGGGCCTTCCATGACAGGCCCTTGACGACGATGGCCCCCAGGGAATTCAGATCCACATAGGGAGCATATTCCTCACCGTAGCCGAAGGTTCCCGATGCGGTCATCACGGGGTTTTTGAGACGCAGTGACCCGATTTCCACATCCATGCTAAGATTCACACTATTCACACATCCCTATCGCCTGTCGTATCGATTTGCAGGCACATTCAGAGGTCCTCCCAACATATCTCCCGGAGATCGAAGACCGGTCCGTCCCGGCATACAGACTTCTTTACAATCCGCTTTCGGGACGCCAGCACCGATATGGCACAGCCAAGACAGGCGCCGACCCCGCAGGCCATCCTGGCTTCGACCGATACCTGGCAGGTAACTTTCGCGGGCAGGCAGGAAGCCAGTGATTTCATCATGCCCGGAGGGCCGCAGGCATAAAGAACCGCCGCATCTGCTTCACAGCGACCGAGAATCTCCGGCAGCAACTCCGTCACCGTCCCGCAGGTTCCCAAACTGCCATCATCCGTGGATATATGGAACTGGCCGCCGATCTTTTCCAGTCGTTCCAGGCCGATAAATTCCCCGCTGTTTTTCGCCCCCAGGCAGAAGACCATCCGGTTGCCGTCGGAGCTCCGGTTGCAGAGCCAAGCGGCCAGATAGGTGATCGGGGCGATGCCCATTCCTCCGGCAATCAGGATGTGATTCCGTTTCTTTTCGTCGATGTGGAAACCGTTCCCCAGCGGTCCGAGAACACAGACCTCCTTTCCCGATGGCCACCGGGAAAACAATGCGGTGCCCCGTCCGACGATCCGATAGAGAAGCTCCAGGACCACATGGCCATGAAGGCGGGTGAAATGATAGACGCTGAGGGGGCGGGAAAGGAGCGGTCCTTCCGACTCCGCCGTTCTCACCATCACGAACTGTCCGGGCCGCGGCTGGACAAATTCTTTGGGCAGCCGCAGGGCCAGATGAAAATCACGTTCGTTGAGGCGGTGGTTGTAGATCACATAGGCCGTATACATGTATCAGCCATCCCTTTCCGCTTCGGCGACATTTAGAATATCATTCACGGCGCCGGTCAACAACAGTGCATCCTCACCTGTTTCCCGGTAGTAACCGCGCCTTCGGCCCCAAGTTACAAATCCGAATTTTTCATATAACCGGACGGCCTGTATATTTGTCTGCCGCACCTCCAATTGTACTGTAGAGACGGAGCGCTCAGACAGGTAGCGGAGCATGTGCCGGATGAGCCCGGCGGCGATGCCCCGGCGGCGGAAATCTTCTTTAACGGCTATACGGTGCAGTTGCGCTTCATCGATAACGATCCAGAAATTAATATATCCAACCAAAACATTTCCGCCGTGATCCTTGCCGGGCAGTGCCACGAAGGTCCGGGAAATGGTGTTCTGCCGCTCCTGCCTCCACGTCGCGGCGGTATATGGCTCCG
>Ga0209719_1003090_pt1 | contig 15764 bp, 14 predicted proteins | sample AD_JPNAS2_MetaG_FD_184421 | JGI IMG/M metagenome (GOLD analysis project Ga0209719, IMG submission 184421) | Active sludge microbial communities of municipal wastewater-treating anaerobic digesters from Japan - AD_JPNAS2_MetaG (SPAdes) (version 2) | ecosystem: Engineered > Bioreactor > Anaerobic...
CATCGTCAGGAACGAGCGCGTCTTGTGACGCCAGACATCCGTGAGACCCAACTTAATGAAAGGCCAGAAGTAGAGGATCTGGTTCACGATCGGATCTCCTCACTCGAGAGAATCACGCCGTCCTTCAACACGATTTTGGCCTTCGCGTACTCGGCGATGTCCAACTCGTGCGTGACCAGAATGATGGTCTTACCTTGATCGTGCAGTTCTTGGAAAAGCGCCATGATTTGTACGCTGGTCGCGCTATCCAGATTGCCGGTGGGCTCATCGGCCAACAGCACGGCGGGGTCATTGGCCAGCGCACGCGCCACCGCGACGCGCTGCCGCTGACCGCCGGAGAGTTCCGACGGCAAGTGGCGCAAACGGTGCGCGATACCCACGCGCTCAGCCAACACCTCCGCCTTCTGGCGGCGCTCGTTCGGCGGAACCCCCAGATAGAGCATCGGCACCTCGATATTCTCGTAGACCGTGAGCTGCGGGATCAGGTGGAAACTCTGAAAAACGAAGCCGAGATTGCGCAGACGGTGGTCGCTCAGTTCGTTGTCGTCCATCTCCGCGACATTCACACCGTTCAGCCAATAGGCACCACTCGTAGGACGGTCGAGGCAGCCGAGGATGTTGAGCATCGTGCTCTTGCCTGATCCGCTGGGACCCATGATCGCCCAATAGGAACCGGTGTTGATCGAAAACGAAACCCCGTCGAGGGCACGCACCGTCTCGTCGCCGACACGGTAGTAGCGCTTGACGTCATCCAGCCGCACCACCTCGTCCGCACGCGGCCGCTCGCGTTCTGTGGTCCGGAGAATCATCCCTGACGGACACCTCCGGCAGGCGACGTTTTAGGCCCGTTGGACTCGCGGGCACGTCCGGCGGCAGGTTTGGCGGCCGTAGTTTTCGGTTTGCGCGGGGCGCCGTCAGCGGGGCGCACGCCATTACCGCGCGCTGGTTCCTTGGAACGCTCGGATTCCTTGACCTCTTCCTGCTTCTCCTCTTTCACGGGCGGCGCCAACATAACCTCCTCGCCAGAGCGCACGCCTTCGAGCACATGGATCATGCGGTTATTGTCGAGCCCGACGCGCACGATACGCGGCACCCACTCACCGCCGTCATTGACATAGACGCGCGGCACGCCCTCAACGCGCACCACGCACTGCACCGGCACATACAAGGCGTCTTCATAGGACTCCTTGATCAACTCGACCGCACAACTCATACCGGGGCGGATCGTAACATCCTTGAAGTCACATTCGATCTCGCACTTGTAGAGCTTGAGGTCGGGATTCAACTGTGCGCTCTGCCCGTCCGGCAGGATACCGATCTTGACCAGGCGACCATCGAAGACCCGGCCCGGAAAGGCATCGATCTTCACGCGCGCCGGCATGCCGGTATCGATCTTGTTGAGGCTGGCCTCGGGGATCATGACTTCCACCACCATGCCGGATTCGAGCGGAATATAGATCAGCTCTTGACGCTCCACCGCCATGGAGCCGACCTCCAGAGGTTTGATCCACCACTTGCGGCTGGCGATTTGCACCGTCGAAGCATACAGGATCATGCCGTTGGTCGGCGCGTAGATCTTGCTTTTCGAGATCTGGAAATTAAGCTCGGCCAGCCGGTTGGTAGCGCGGTCGCGCTCGCGAGTCCGCGCGTTTACCTCAGTCTCCACCTGACGTAAGGACGCCTTGTTTTGCCATTTGACACGCGCCAACGCGCGCTCCGCCTTACGGCGCGAGCTTTCCAAGGTTGACCGCTGCTGCAACACCGTATAGTTGGTCAACACATTGATCTTACTCATCGACATCTCAAGGTCGAGCTTCTTGCGCTGTAACGCCAACTCGTCGGCTTGCAACTCCGTGCGTGTCAGAAATCCTTCCTTGGCTAAACGTTGCGACCACTCCAGCTTCTCGGCGGCGCGCTTCAACTCCTCATCAGCCAGCGCGATATCCGCATCGTACTGCCGCACCTGTTGCGGGTAGTCGCCCTTCTGATACTTTTCAAGAGCCATGTTCGCCAACATCAGATCCACTTCGCGGTCCAACAGTGCCGCCTCGCAATCGCCTTGCGTGATCCCGAGCTTCTCCTCGGCAATGATCAGATTCGCTTCGGCATTCGCCACCGATATCTCTTGTTCGTTTCTCTTTTCAACCAGATCGCTGGAGTCAAATTCCAACAGCAAGTCACCGGGCTGCACGTTGACGCCTTCGTCGATCACCCAGATCACGGTGTTGTTCCCCTCAAGCTCACTGGAGATCACCACCTTGTCCCGACTTTGAATCGAGCCGCCGGAAGTCACGGCGATCGTCAGCGGTCCGCGCTGCACGGTAAAGACAGGCACATGTTCGCCCACCGCACCGCTCTTGCGCGTGAACATCCAGACCGTCCCCGCCAGCACAACAACAAGTGTACCGATGATCCATTTTTTCTTTGAACGCTTCTTAACCATGATCCTCTCCGCTGGCCTCAATCCACATGCCAGTATCCGAAATCTTCAACACCCCCATATCGCGCTGCAGCTCGAGATCGCTTACCTGCCACTCGATCAACACCTTGCACAATGCGTTGCGCGCGTCTAACAAATTCTTCTGTGCCTCGAGCACGTCACGCATCTCCGCGCGTCCCGACTGCTGGAACAGCGCGTTGCTCTCTACACGCAGGCGTGCCACCTTGACCGCCTCAACCTGATTCACATACGAGGCTCGCGCTGCAACCAGATTGCGCAATCCACTGCGCACCGCCTGTTTGACGGCGTCCTCGCGCTCCTCCAGCGATCGCTTGGCCTGCTCCAGAGCGATCAACTGCTTGCGAAACACATTACGTTCCCGCCGACGGTTCCAAGGCCAGTCGGCACGCACACCGGCATCCCACGTCTCCTCGCCTTCAAATCCGCTTTCACCGGTCGCGCGCGCCCGATCCAGCCGCGCACCGCCGGTAAGCGCGACATCCGCGCGCAGCGCATCCGCCGCGATCTTCACGGCGCGCTCCGAATCTTCAACACGACAGCGCGTAACAAACAGATCATGCCGTTCAGACAGCGCGATGCGGCATGACTCCGCCTCGTCCGGATAGGCCGCCACCGCGTCGTCGCTGGCTTGCGCCCAGCGTTCCATCTTTTGCTCCAACCGCTCGACCTCCGCCAGGTCCACCTCAACGCGCGCTTCCGGCGGCAGACCGAGCTTGAGCTTGAGCGCATCAAGCTTGACCTCATAGTTCTTACGCGCGTCAATCACGCTCTTGTTCGCCGCCAGCAAGTCGGAGCGCGCTTGGTCGACCTGAATGCGCTGCAAGCGTCCGGCTTCGAACATCATCTCGGCACGGCGGCTGTTCTCGGCCAGATTGCGCTCGTTATCCAGCGCGTTCTGCACCCGCTGCACATACTCGATCACATCGAAGTAGGCAACCGCCACCGAAACCGCATACGTCTGCCGGTAGTGCTCAAACGCGCGGATCGCGTAAACCAGATTCCGCTCCGCCTGTGTCAACGGCTCACGCACGATGTCGCGCCCGGCACCGCGCATCAGCGGCAGCGTCATGGTCAGGTCGCCGGTTATCCCGAGCGAGCGCCAATCATCGCGCAACAGACTCACGACATCCAGCGCCAGACTGCCCGCGACCTCCGCGCCGCTCTCAAATTTGCGCGCGAAACCACCCGCCGTGCGCCCGGTGGCTTTCTCCGCTTCCGGATCGCCAGAGAGCAGCCCCAGCATCATACCGCTGAAGGTGGTGTCGAACTGATACTGCTGATAATCAAGATCAAGTGCGGAGGTAAACACCGCCTCCTTCATGTTCTGGTAGGTGCGGTCATTACGCGCGGCCACGCACATGGCGTCCGGCAACGAGAGCGTCAACACGCCATTTGAAACCGAGAACGGGGCTGCATGCGGAATCTTGGGGAACACCACACCCTGCTCGCCGCGCACGACCGCCAGCAACGCAATACGCAACGTCAAGGCGTCCGCCGGACGGTGAACGTCAAACTCTCGGGTGCTGCCGCTCTGCTGCTGCCAGAACTCCGTCGCCAAGCGCACGCCGGTCTCGTTACTTTCGCGGTAAGCCTTCTCGGGCGTCATACACCCGGCTGCCACCACCATCGCGGCCAACGCCGCAACGGCACAGCCAGCCGCAGCCAACCGCCAGGCAACACTCTCACGCAGGCTTTTCCCTGCCATCCGCATAAACACTTCCCCCATACACTCACCATTCGGCGCGCGCATTCGCTCCCCAGACGGTACGCACGCCGTGACCCATTCTCAACCATGAAACACATGAAACTTCATGAAAATCAGAGACTCCTCTTGGCGTTCTTGGCAATTCCAAAAAACCGAGCAATGCCCCAAAAAACCTCTGTGATCTCTGTGCTCTCTGTGGTTAAAAAACCTGCTTCGCTCGGTACGATTCAACCTCCCAATTTTCGATGAAACCGCGCGCGCGGTCACTCAAATACCTTATGCCGCCGAAGGCGCGCGCCAATCGCTTCACGCCGGCTCCGTCACGCGCCAACTCCAACGCCAGCCGCGCAACCTTGTCGCTCGCGCCAACACCCAACACCGCGCTGTCTGTCACAACCACGCGCGGCGCATAGCCGTGCACCTGCTGGAAGGCGCGCAGGTTGTCGACCATCAGCACGCCTTCATACGGATACGACTTCGCGTACACAATATGATCCGGCGAGATCGGTCCGTCGCCGACCTCAAAGCAACCGGCCGCCGCCACCGCGCCGGCGTCCGCCCCCAGCGCTTCGGCCAGCACACCATGCCACGCCGCCACCCGCGCGGCCTCCGGTGCCGGACCCTCCGGCACGGCGGCATCGACGCCCGCCGCCGCGTAGGCGTCCGCCAGCGCCTGCATTACGCGCACATACGTCGCGCGCACCTCATCCGCCGTATCGCCGGAGACAAAGACGCCGTGATTTTCCAGAAAGATCAACGCAGGCTCGCACCCCTGCCGCGCGCGATACTCCCGGATCGCCTCGCGCACCGCCATGCAGAGCGTGTATCCGGGATCGGTGTAGGGTACCCACAGCGCATCCGGAAAAAGACGCGCGGCGGCCACGCTGCCGCCCACGGCGCAAGTCATCCCGTTGACCGCCATCGGATGAGTATGCACCACAAAACGCGCCGCCAGCGAATCGTGCAGCGGAGCCTCGACCGACGCGCGCCCCGGTGTCTCAGGCTTGACCGCCGCCGCCATCATGTTCTTCACCAGTTCCTCGCGCGCCGCCGCGTCGTCCGGCGTCTGCGCGGTATAGAGTCCCGCCAGCCGCGCGCGATCCAGCGCCACGAAGCCTTGCGGCGTGAGCGCGGCCAACGTGGTGCCGGAAGGCTTGACCCACAGCGTGTCGTCAGTCTTGCAGGAGGTGTTGCCGCCGCCGGCTTTGACATACTCGTCGCTGCCGAATTCGTGGGACAACTGGGTGATGGTGTCTAACAGGCTCGTCATAACTGATTTGATTTGCAAAGGTGGTCATGCCGCAGGAGAGGCGTCACGCCTCCCCTACGACGCTGCGGCGATTAACGCTTCGACAACACGTTGGCCTCGTAGGTCTTGACCTCCTGCAGCCACGCCGTGTCCAGCGGCACATCTTCATCCTCGCAGAACTTGTCCCAGATCGCGCCGAACGGCATCGTCTTCGCCGTCTCGGTCCAGGCCAGACGCGACGCGTAATCTTCGCTCTTCTCGGCATCGGTCATCAGCTTGATCGGTTCGAGCATGGCGAAGAGCAACGCCTTCTGCATGGCACGCACGCCGATCACCCACGCCGCGATGCGGTTGATGCTGGCGTCAAAGTAGTCGAGCCCGATATGCACGCGCTTGAACTGATCGAGGCGTACCAGTTCCTGGGCAATGGCGAGCAGGTCATCGTTCACGATCACCACATGGTCGCTGTCCCAACGGACACCGCGGCTGACGTGGAGCAGGATCTCCGGCACGAACAACAGGCAGGCGGAGAGCTTGTCCGAGATCGTCTCCGTCGGGTGGTAGTGGCCGGCGTCCAGCGTCAACACCTTCTGGTTCTTGACCGCGTATCCCATGTAAAACTCGTGCGAGCCGACCGTATAGCTTTCAGCGCCGATGCCGAAAAGCTTGGACTCAATGGCATCCAGCATGTGCTTGGGGCTGAACTGCTCCTCGAAACAGATATCCAGCGAGTCATTCAGAATCTTACGGGGTGTCGCGCGGTCAGCCGGGATGTCCTTAAAGCCGTCCGGAATCCAGACGTTGTTGACGCAGGGCGAGCCTAGCGCCTTGCCGATCGCCGCCGCGATGCGCCGCGTGGCGATGGTGTGGCGGATCCAGAAGTCGCGGATCTTCTTCTTGCGGCTGGCCAGCGAAAAGCCGTCGAACATCGGGTGCGAGAAGAGGGTCGGATTGAAGTCCATGCCCAGCCCGTTCTTCTTGGCCCAGTCAATCCAGCCCTTGAAGTGCTCAGGCTGCAACGCATCACGGTCGACCTTCTTGCCTTTTTCAAACTCGGCGTAACAGGCGTGCACATTCACGCGATGCGAACCGCCGATCAACGAGAAGACAAAATCAAGATCGCCGCGCAGCTCCTGCGGCGTGCGGGCGCGCCCCGGATAATTGCCGGTCGTCTGGATGCCGCCCGTGAGATCGCCGTCAGGGTTCTCGAAACCGCGCACGTCATCGCCCTGCCAGCAGTGCAGCGAAATCGGGATCTTCACCAACTTCTTCAGGGCCGCTTCCGCATCGACTCCAAGTTCCGCATACCGTTCACATGCCAGTTTGTATGCCGCTTCAACGCTCTTTTTGCTCATGGATACTCTGCTCCTCTCTGGTTTCCGCCATGGACGGAAACGGATTCACCTGACTTCAACTGCGGGGAACGACCGTCCCCGCCTCCGACATCTTTAAAACAAAGCTCTTATCTTACACTCCACGCCCATTAACTTCCAGCCAGAATGTCAGCAAACGAAAACAAAAAACCTCAAAAGAGCATTGACAGCGCAAAACCGATCGTTTAGAGTGGCACCCGTTTTTTCCCCAAGAAGGGGTTTTCCGAAACGACGGTTGTGGCGAGGTAGCTCAGCTGGTAGAGCAGCGGACTGAAAATCCGCGTGTCACCGGTTCGATCCCGGTCCTTGCCACCATTTTTTTGCTCTAAAAACCCCTGATTTATTGGGGTTTTTGCGTTTTTTAGCGTTGCCGCCGATTTTCCGCCGCTCCCCTCGTTAGCCCTAAATACCCCTTATTAGATGTTTCAATCGTAATCAAAAAGTAATCAATCGGTTTTACCGAACGCAAGCAGTCGGCGCGGTCTACCCCACGCGCGCGCGCGATTGACCTTCTTGACCTTTTTCCCCTTTTTCAACATATCCCTCCCCTCGTAAGCGATTACGGGGGTACGAAAGGGGGAAAAGACTGAAAAATGAGACGCGAGGGGGGGGCACTGGTAAGAAGGGGAAGAAGGGGGGGATATGTAGGATTTAAAGGTTTTTTTTTAAAAACTTCTTCGTAACTTCTTAAGACTTCTTCCCCCTTCTTCGTATCACGCCCTTTTTGGTCTGGGGGGGGAATATCATTAAAAAGTCCGAAGAAGTTACGAAGAAGTCATGCGGTCTTTTGTGAGGTCAGGGAGTAAACTTTGCCGGTTCTCCCCTTGGTCGGCAACGGGTTTTCCGAAACCTTTTCACGTTCTACAAGTGTTCGCATCAACTCATCCAACTCTTTTGCAGAAACACCCCTCATACTGTTTAACAAGTCCGAGCGTTTCATGTAGTGCCCCTTGGCGTTTTCAAGCGCGGTTAAAATACGACGGCACTTTTTTTCAAAGTCGCTCGCGCTCCCATAGCGTCCGAACATTTCAAGAAGCCGCCCAGAGCAAAAACGCTCTATCCGAATAGCCCACCGCGCCGCGTCGGCTGCGATTTCCGGCTTTTCATCGTCCTTACTCACAGCATAGAGCAACGCCAACTTGTACGCCTTTTCGTATGAACGTACAACAACCGCGTTCATGACACTATCGCCGTCACCAATGGCTTTTGTTGCGCGTTCGTCGCATTGTGTCCTAAACTCCCTCATCAGGCGTTCGGCCTCGTCGGTAATCGGAACAACAATCGGAACAGGAGTCTTGACGGTGGCTATATCGCCGCGTTTACCGTCCCCGATCGGCCAGAACGTAACGAGCCGGTTGGCGGTCTCGACAAGATGCGGTGGCACGTCTTTTTCAACTGGATCACGGCCGATTCTTGGACGCTTTATGTCAAACGTCAGGAACCTCGACAACAGCCCGCTTGTGACAACCCGCTCACTAAGGGCGTCGTAGAACTGCCCCGGTATAGCCGTGCAGAACAGGACAAGATTGGGCGCAATCACGGTCTTCCGGTCGCCTTCCTGTTGGCCTGCCTTTGCCCGGCAGATGTGGACGCCGCCCGATTCACCGTAAACCGACAACAGCATTGAAGTCAAATTCTCAACCAAAGAGTCCCCGCCCTTGCTTCCGATGGGGCGCAACAACGTATCCACCTCATCCACCTTGAACAGGAAGCTAGGCGACACCCCTAAAGCGTCTTCCACGCCTTCACCGGATGCAAACCTGTTGCCTACCATGTCAGAGAACCCCGCCGCCACGGCTAACTTGTCGATCACGCCTTTTGGGAATTCCTTCCCTGAACCGGATTCGGCCAGTGCGCAAACGTAGAGGTTGGGACGGACGCCACCCGCCGTCCTGAATTTCCGGCCGGCAAGCAAGGCCAAAGTGGCCAGCCCAGCCCCGAATGCAGATCCGATGTGCGGGTAGGGAGCGTGTTCAACGGAGTAGCGCACAAAATCGCCAATGAACCCCGGGGGGAAGAAAACCTCGTCGGGGAGGTCGGATTCTCCCCATGACTGTTTTCTGCACACGTCCGGTCTTTCTGGCTTGTCCTCTTCATCATCCCGCTTGCCAGCTTCCGACGCCAGCAGGCTTTGTGCGATTTCCGCGCCGGTCTCGATGTCGGCTGCGGTGCCGGAAAAGTCGTCAGCGTCACGCAGATAGCCGAACGGGTTAGCGGGTTTCTTCCGCGCCTCCCTCACCTTCCGCTCAAAGTCTTTCACGTCGGACGGGCTTTCACGGTTCCACGGCGGGATACAACGGGGGTTGTATTCGTTCCATAGCAGGGATAGAGCCGTGTCATCATCCAACATGTACCCTACAACCATCGCCCCCGCCGCCCGCAATAGGGCGTTGTGCCCGCCCTGTCCCTGTATGGCCGGTTCCATCGTGGCAAGGTATGCGGATGCCCTGCTTGCCACCATTGCCGCGTCACCACTTGAACACTGAACCGGTTTCTGCACCGGCGCGGGTGTTGTCTGGGTGGCTTCCCACGGCCTGGCCTTCTCTTTCGGCCTCATAGCGTCGGGGAATTGCGCCAACGCCGCGCCCCAGTTAAACCACCTGTACGCCTTGCCGTTCGGATGGGTGGACGGCGCGAGGATAACGTAAAACCCCTTGGAACGCATGTCGATGCCGGGACGGAAGTTATTCCGGTTCAGTATGGGCTTGTCGGACGTGAAAAAGAAGTGCGCCCCGCCCCTCGGGGTGTACTGCGTCAACGTCTGGGGCAAGGGGAGAACGTCCCGAAACTCTTTCAGTGACTCGAACCCGTTGACCCCCTTCTCTTTGTCAACGTCCACGTCCACAACGTAAACCGGCACGTCACCGACGCCGCATGCAAGCGCAATGTTCATGTCCGGCCACCGCGCCGCCCATGCCCGTATCACGTCCTGATCGGTCGTGGCGTCCTTGACGCCGTGTGTACCGGGGTAGGGCTTCTTGCTCCGTGGCTGGCAGGGGAAGACGTGCCATCCCATAGCCGCGTACCGCAACGCCGCTTCAAGGATTGTTGATTGCTGCATCAATTTACCCTCCATTTCTTGGCAGGGTCATCCTTCGCGCCGTCATCCGCCGCCTTGGGAGCAGGGGCAAACTTTGACCCGTAGTGCTCCGAGAAACCAAAGAAGTCATCCATGAAGCTGTACGGGATTTGACTCTCACCTCCACCTTCATCAACCGCGCCGCCGCTGATTGTCGCCTGAATCTGTCCCATGATCTCTTTCACGCGGGCCATGGTAACGACGCCATCTTTTTTTGCACCTGCCTCGTCGCTCGCCATTTTGAAGGCCATCTGGAACGCCTTTTCGTTCGGCATGCCGCCTTCGTTTCGCGCGTCGGCAATCTTGCTGACATCCCCCTTGCTGTTGCGGGTTACGACCGTGCCGTTGTCCAGCGTCCAGATTTCTCCGATGCCCTGCCCGTCCGGATAGGCGGATTCCTTGCCCATGATTCTGACGGGCTGGATTCCAAGCTGTCTGGCCGTTACCTGCCGCCGCAGTTCCTTCAACTCTTCCGGCGTGTAGTCGCCTGACTGTTCGGCCCGCACCAACGCTTCCGACAAGGCGTTGAACTCCTCACGCTGTTTGTCGGTGTAGCCGGTCTTGACGGGAGCCTCTTCTGGATACGGCCTGTCATCGTACGGCGCGGAATCGACGCTGAACCGCTGACCGCCGCCGCCACGTATTCCCGGCGGACTTATCAGTCCGCTCGGCCCCGACGGCGCACCCATGATGCCGGGGGCACCGCGCAAGCCAGATGCCGCCAAGTGCGCCGCCGTCCCGGACGTGTGCATACTCTCGCGGCTCGCCCGGTCTTGCGCCGCTATGTCGGCTTGGTTCTGAATCTGCACCAGACGCGCCGCATCTTCCGCCTGACGCTTGCCCTTGCCCCCGAGAGAGGACGCGACAACACGCGACGTGATATTACCTTCATGCTTAACCCTGATCGCCATTATCTGCCTCCTCTTCTCCCGCGTTTTCTTCGCCACCTTCCCCAAGGGTGTCCCAAAAGCGCATGACTTCAAGAAATGAAAACGTCGCGCCCTTGGCTTCGGGATTGCCGACCACTGGCCGCAATTCCCCAGCCGCCACACGTTTCTTTGCTTCGTCAAGCGGGAGTCCAATCTGTGCCGCCACTTCTTCAATCGTTTTCGGACGCTTACATTGCAAAGCTAAAAATGTAAAGCATGTTTCCGAGTGCGGGCATGAGACTGAAACAGTAGCGTGACACTTCGGCCCCCCGTCGTTACGCCAGCATGGATACGGCTTGTACGACTTTATTATTTCGCGATTCATGCCGCGCCCCCTTCCAAAAGTTTCCGCAGACTGGTTTCAAGGATGCCGATCGCGCGGGCTGTTCCGGGTGCCGTTACTCGCTTCAAGTGCCCAGCCCTTGCAAGCTGATCGATTCGCTTGACCGATACGCCCAAAATCCGCCCGCACTCGGTGCGGGACAGGACGCGGGGGATTTCGTTCTTTGTTGCTTCTGGACTGGCCAACGAGGCCAACATACCCTTGCGCCTATCGGGGCTGATTGTGGGGTCGGCGGACAGAATAGCGGCTATCGCTTGTCGTGTTGGTGTGAGCATAGTTTAATCTCCGTGCCAAGAGTGGCACCGATTTGGCACCATTCCCCCTTGACAGGGCACCTTAAACCATGTTGTGAAAATGTCTTCAATTTGTAGTTTGATTTGTAGGTGACCTACAAATTACAGCCCCCAAAAACCCCTTAAAACAATGCTGTTTTACGCAAAAAGTAGTTTGATTTGTAGGTGGTGATGCCCTCGCTATTTTATCACCCGATAGCTTCCCGTCCCCCGTGGGCCGCGCCCTGAAGCCGCCTCAAATGCCGCTTTACGGAGTTCCTTAGCATCGCTTAAGTTCCATCTCTGGATAAACCCCTTGCCCATCTCGACAAAGTTTCCGTCCGCTTCCATCAGTTTACGGAGGTCTTCCCACTGTTTAGCCCCCTTAACGTGGAACGTCTTTATCTCGGTATCGCCATTTTTAGTGACCGGATACGTGAGTTCCTTCCCCCAGACCTTCACATGTAGGCGTCCGCACTCGGTGGGGGTCGCCTTATCGCCCTTGCCGTCCGTGGGCAACGTTTCGCCATTTGGGATTGCCCCGACCGCCGTCAGGGTCTCATGTGAAAGCTTGACCAAGCGGCAACGCTCGCCGGAATCCAATATGCGCTCTTTTACCTGTCGGCACAGTTCCTGCATTTCTTCACGGGTGTAGTCGCCGGACTGCTCGGCGCGTTCAAGTGCAGATAAAAGTGCTTCCTGTTTGAGTTTTTCGCGGGTCAGGATTTTATGATGGGAATCCGCATGGGTAGCTTGGGGCTCCGGCGCGTTTTCAGCCGGGGGGCTTGGCAAAGGTTTTGCGTTCATGGGCAGTCACTCCAAAGTCAAGAAAGTGTGGCGGGAGGGGTCGTTGACTGGACGACCGTTCGGGGATCAGCCTATCCCGCCGACGCAAGGTTGCTTGCGCAACCGGATGATACAGGGTTGGCTCCGAAAAGTCAAACCGGCGTTGCCAGAAACGCGGTCGCCAATTCAAGCCCAAGGTCTACTGTCCCGCTTTTTTCCTCTCCGCCTTTTCCGCTTTCATTTTTAGGTACCGCGCTTTCATCTCGTCCGTTATCTTGAACAGTGGCCTCCCGTTCAACCGTTTCTTGTTCATTTCGCTCATTGTCTCTCTTGCGATCTTCCTGCAATCTTCGAGCGATAGATCCGGATGATTCATACGCACGTTCAAAAATATCTCTCTTAGTGTCATAGCTTCCGTTCCCTTTCCTCTTCTGCCGTTGATTGTACGCCAGTTCACCGTATCCGGCAAACGCGGGGTAGCTTGGGACTCCGGCGAAAAATCGACCGGGGGGCGTGGTAAAGGTTTCCGGCGTTTCGGGTTCCGCTTTTCGTGCCGTCCGTCCGCGCCGGTCTCCCCGTGCCCCCGCCGTGCTGTCATGCCGGCATTGCCCCCGCGCCCTACACTGTCCGGCAAAAAGCAGGGGACGCGCCGGACAATACCGAACGCGCCCCCTGCCAGTCATGCGGGTTTCCCTGTGTTATCGCGTCACGGCGAAACCTGCCGCGTTGAAACGCTCTTCAAGTTCGCCCGCCAATTCCGGACGGTCGTAGAACGCTTCCACGATTTCACCGGCCAGCGTTACCGCCGCGCCCCCGCCGTCCTTGTGCTGCAAGTGCGCCACCGCTTCATCTGCTGACAAGTACAGCATGAACAAGTCAGCCGGTGTGATGTCGCGCCCCGCCCAATCGGAATAGATACGGGCAAGCTCTTTCAGGTTGTCGAACGCCGCGCCGCCTATGTTGACCGTCACGCCGTCCGGTTTGCCGGTTACTGTGATCCCGTTGCAGGCGTCATCCGCCTGTGTTACTGTGTTTCTCATGCGTTGCCCCCTCCTGTGGGGTGTTCGCTAGGGGTGCCGTCCGGGGCTTATCCGGTCGGCACCCCGCTTTGTTTCGTTACGTCCGTTCCGGCACCTTACCGGAAGCGGGAAGCTGTTCCGCTCTCTGTTGGATGATGGTTCCTGCCTTTTCGATGACCTTGGATAGCTCGCTGTCGGTCAGCCTGTCCAGAACGGCCAGAATCGCGCCTAAATCGCTCTGTGTCGCGTCCGTGGCTTCGGGCAAGGCGTTTGTGCGTCCGAAAGTAGGGAGCGCGTCAACGGCGTTCCTGACTGCGTCTAGGTCTTGGTGTAGATAATGGCGTGTCATAGCCGGGTTACTGTGACCGACAACGGCTTGAACCGCCGCAAGGGAAGATCCGGCGTTCGCTGACAAGCTAACGAAACTATGCCGCAAGCTGTGGAAACCAACGTCAACGCCCTTTCGTGAATAGCCCTTCACCTCGCAAGCGGTTTCAATTCCGCAATCCAAGAAAATCTGTCGGATGCGTTTAACAAGCAATGCGCCCTTGGTTTGTTTGTACCTGTAGAGTTCGCACAATTCCGGCATGATAAGCCCATTGCGTTCTTCCGCCGGGGTTTCGCATAGCATCCCAAACAGCGAAGGATGCAGGGGTATCTTTAGTGTCTTGCCGTTCGCCCGGCGTGAAGTCTTGCCCGGCGTGACAATCAAAATTTGCCGTACCAAGTCAACGTTACTCCAAGCGAGTTGAACCGCGTCACCCAACCGCAACCCGCAATAAATACCGATGGCAAACAAAACCCTCATTTCCCCTTGAACGTAAGAACATACCCGCGTCAACTCTTCAATGGTGAGCTCTCTTCTGGAGTGCGTCGCAAGCAGCTTGTTCTTGACCTTCTTCCACGGGTTGCACGTCAACCGAGCGTTGCCTGTTTCCTCCAGAACTTCCCACATGCGCCGGAACAGCACCATATACTTATTGAAGCTGTTCGGGGTCAGCGTCTGCCCCAGTTCCGTAGCAAACTCGAAAGCTGTATCTTGCGTGATCTGCCTTAACTCCGTAATCTCGGGATGCCGTTTTTTAAGCCAATCCGCAAAACGATTGTACTGTGATTCATAACCGGCGAGAGTGCGCGGGCCGCTATCGGGACTGTTTGGCGCGTCAACATACGCTTTCCATGCGGCCAAGATGCCTAAAGCCGGTTTTTCATCTTCAATGCGGGCAATCTCGCCTTGAACCGTTGCCAGCCGGGCCGTGATCGTTTCTAACGTCTTTTCCTCACTCCCCAACCTGAACGGTGCAACAAAATCTTTGAGAACCTTTTCCGCATCGCGCTTATTGGCCTGGCCGGTGGACTTCGTGTAAACCTTGCCGTCAACAACCCAACGGGCGTGCCATGTCCGGCCTCTCAATACCAGCGTCCCCGCTCCCTTGCTCCGTCCCCTTGCTTTTTTGGCCATATCCTGATACCTTTCCCTTGGTTCCCTTGACGCGCCTAAATTAGCACTAACATCGAATGAGATGCAAGAATAATAATCATAAAGTAATCAGATGTCACAAACGGCCTTATATCGTGAGATTAAGCGGACTGAAAATCCGCGTGTCACCGGTTCGATCCCGGTCCTTGCCACCATTTTTTTACACATTTCCCGTCCAACTCCCGTCAGAACGGCCCATGAGCAACGCACGGCAAAATGAGACCCGAGGGCTCACCGTGGCGGTGGGCATGAGCGGCGGAGTGGACTCCGCTATCGCAGTCTGGCTGCTCAAACAACAGGGGTGTGATGTCATCGGGCTGACAATGAGCATCTGGGATGCCAAACGGCCCTTCACCCCAACCAAGCACAACGCCTGCTACGGTCCGGACGAAGCCGCGAACATCGCGGCGGCGCGCGCAACGGCTGAACGCCTCGGCATCCCCCACCACACCATACCGCTGACCGACGAGTATGAACGTCATGTGCTCAGCGCCTTCCGCAACCAAAATCTGGCGGGGCTCACCCCGAACCCCTGCGCCCTCTGCAACCCTGTCATGAAGTTCGGGCTCCTGCCCGCCCGCGCCCGTGCGCTCGGTATCCGTTTCGATCGCTTTGCGACCGGCCACTACGCGCGCATCGTACGCGACGAAACCGCCGAACGTCTCCGTTTGTTGCGCGGTGCGGACCCAGACAAGGATCAATCCTATTTTCTCGCACGCCTCTCACAGGCGCAGTTGGCCGAGATCCTCTTTCCGCTCGGCGACAAGACCAAGCATGAGGTACGCGCGCTTGCGCACGAAGCCGGACTAAGCGACCTGACCATGAAACCCGAGAGCCAAGATTTCTTTGCGGGGGACGATATCTCGGTCCTCTTCGACGGCGCTGGCACCGTACCCGGCCCGATCGTGGATACTACCGGACGCATGCTTGGCCAGCACCGTGGCATCATTCACTACACAGTCGGCCAGCGCGACGGCCTCGGAATCGCGGTGGGACGCAAGGTCTACGTCAAAGAGATCCGTGCTGACTCCAACACGCTGGTCGTGGACGACCGCGAGGGCGTGCTGG
>Ga0209719_1003091_pt1 | contig 15756 bp, 10 predicted proteins | sample AD_JPNAS2_MetaG_FD_184421 | JGI IMG/M metagenome (GOLD analysis project Ga0209719, IMG submission 184421) | Active sludge microbial communities of municipal wastewater-treating anaerobic digesters from Japan - AD_JPNAS2_MetaG (SPAdes) (version 2) | ecosystem: Engineered > Bioreactor > Anaerobic...
ATACTTACAGATTTAGCTTTCTCAAATAGCGAGATAAATATTTCAGAATTAGTTTCAGGGACTTATATAATTATTTTATCAGCAGAAAACGGAAAAACTGGAGTTCAAAAGTTTGTGAAAGAATAAATTCAGTTAAAAGTCTGATTTTGAACAAAATAGCATATTGTAGAGATGTCGTAAGAAACATCTCTACATAAATATTAAGTTAAAAGTATAGTGTTCTTTACATTATTAATTTAAAATTATTTTTGTTTTATATAAAAACCTAATAAATTTATTTAACGTATGAAAAAAATATTAATTTTAAGCTTTATTTTTATTTTTTCTCTTAGTGTATTTGCAGGTTTTGTTCCTTTACAAAATGCTGAAAAAGTAGCAAAAAGTCATGTGTTTCAAACAGTTGCAAGTTTTAAATCACTTGAGTGGAACGAAATAAGGTTAGATTGTCTTTTTGATCCATCGCAAAATGATATTTATAAGTTCTATGTCTTTAATATCAATGGCGATCAAGGTTATGTAATAGTTTCATCTGATGACCAGATTATTCCAATTTTAGCTTATTCTTTTGAAGGTGGTTTTAATTTTGATAATATGTCACCAGGGCAAGCAGATTTTTTGAACTATTTTAACGAAAGTATTGCGTATGTTAAGAAGAACGAAATTAATGTAAATGAAAAAGCTATAAATCAATGGCAAGAATTATTAGATTTTGATCAGACTAAAAGTTTTCAATTAAAATCAACTTCACCAATATTATTGCAAGGTATTAATTGGAATCAAAATTGGCCCTATAACTCTCAGTGTCCTGAAGAAGCTAATGCTAGTGGTTATGGATTTAATGGACATGTGCCTGTTGGTTGTGTTGCTACAGCAATGTTGCAAGTGATGAAGTATTATAATTGGCCCCCAACAGGAACAGGTTCAAAATATCACTCAAGCTATATGAATGGTGGCTATGGCAATATTGCTATTAATTTTTCTCAACAAACTTATGATTGGACTGCTATTCCAGACCAGGCTTCGACTTATGAAAATCCTGAATTAGGAAAAATTAACTATCATGCTAGTGTTGCTGTTTCTACATATTGGTCATATGAAGGCTCAGGTGCTACAACTAATAACGTTGCACAAGCATTAAAAAATTATTTTAAATATAGCCAATCTGTGCAATATGTACAAAAGAGTAATTATTCAGAATCTGGTTGGGCAAATTTAATTAAACAACAAATTGATGCAAAAAAGCCTGTAGTGTATGCAGGCTCGCCTAGTTCGGGTGCAGGTCATGCATGGAATTGTGATGGATATCAAGACGATAGTTTTCACATAAACTGGGGCTGGGGCGGTGCTGGTGATGGATACTATACTTTAGATAATTTAATTTCAACAGCTACCGCAGGGGGAGAAGAATATAATTTTAATCAAAACAATGAAATGATTATTGATATATATCCCGATACTGGTTATCCTGAATATTGCCAAAGTGAAAAATTAATAACTGGTAGCGAAGGCTCTTTTGATGATGGTAGTGGACCAGAAGATTATCAAGCTAATCAGTCCTGTGTTTATGAAATCAATCCAGATTGTGGATATGTGGTTAGTTTAACTTTTACTAAATTTGATATAGGCGATGGTGATGTTGTAGAATTATATGACGGAGATAAATATAGCACAAAACTAATAGCAGCATTTGATAAAGATAATCTACCAACAACAGATACATATACTGCTTTTTTGGGCGGAATGACAATTAGATTTAATACAGATGCAAGCTCTCAAGCTGATGGTTGGAAAGTAAAATATAATGTTGAAAATTGTAAGTTAAATATGCATTTCACAGAACCTCAAGGTACTTTAAGCGATGGTAGTAAATCATGTGATTATAAAAACTCAACATTTTGTTCGTGGATTATAGAACCCGATGGAGCAATTTATATTAACATCGATTTTGTACAATGTCAAATTGCTGATGATTATGATTATGTCAAAATATTTAAAGATGCTATTAGTGCAGACAACGAGTTGTATAGATTTAATAATAGTATGACACCAGATGGAATTATTACAGTACCAAGCGGGAAAGCAATAGTGCAATTTTATACAAACTCTAGTGGAGTAGATGAAGGGTGGGAATTAAATTACACATCAAGTTCAATTATTGAACCTCCTGTAGCTGATTTTATTGGTAATCCTACAACTATTGAGGTGGGGCAGAATGTCAATTTTACTGATTTAAGCACAAATTATCCGACAAGTTGGTCTTGGACTTTTGAAGGCGGAACTCCTACTACAAGTAATGAGCAAAATCCAACTGTAACTTATATGGTAGCAGGAACTTATGATGTCTCACTTACTGTAGCTAACCAAAGTGACGAGGATAATATTGTTAAAAATGCATATATTACAGTTATCTCACAAGCAGAACCTATTGTCGCTGATTTCACATGGACTGGTACTCAATGTTCAGGTAATACTATAGAATTTACTGATGCTAGTATTCCAGTTGGAAACAATTGCGTTTGGGAAGTCAATGGAAATATTGTTAATGAAGGTTCTTCGACTTTTTCCTATACTTTTCCGACTGTCTCTACTCCAACCGATTTTCAGGTAAGTTTGCATGTTTCTTCTGGAGACTTAACAGCAGATACTACAAAAACTATCACCATATATCCGCTTCCTACAGTTGCTATTTCTACTGCAAACCAAAATGTATGTCAAGGAGAGACTGCAACACTAACTGCTAGTGGAGCAACAAATTATGAGTGGTCAACTACAGAAATGAGCAATGAGATTAATATTACTGTTAATGAATCTACTACATTCTATGTTACAGGAACCGACATTAATTCTTGTGTAAATACTGCTAGTATTGATATGTATGTGATAATACATGGAACAACAGTAGTGTACGATGAATTATGTGAAGGAGATGTATATGATTTCTATGGAACTAACTTAACACAACAAGGAACATATTATCATACTTTAACATCACCTAATACTGGTTGCGATAGTGTTATTCAGCTTGAGCTTACTGTAAATCCTCTGCCACAACAAGTTGTAGTTTTACAAACTCCAAGTAACGGCATTTTGCCAGAAGGTACAAATGGTAGTATAACACTATCAACTAGTATAGTTGGCACTAATTACTGGGTAACTATGGGTGGTGCTTTTTTTACTAATGAAATTAACGGAACAGGTAATATGTTAAATTTAGGCAATAATTATCCAAGTGGAAGCTATGATGTAAAAAGTCGTAATCAGCATAATTGTTCTTTAGTACAAGGTACAGTTAATTTCACAACTGGAACAGGTGGAAATACTGGTGCAGGAAAAATAGTTGCCAACATAACTTTTGGCACTCCTGCAAGTAATTTTCCAGCTAATCATGTAAAAGTTAAATTATACAAAAAAGCAATTGGTATTGATGATTCTGAAGTTATAGTTTACGTAACAGAACAAACATTAGGTACTAATGGACAAGCAGAATTTTTAAATTTAGAGCCAGGCGATTATTATATGGGTTCATTTATTTTATATCCTGATAATTATAATGTATCAGAACATGTCTATTATCAAACTGCTGTTGTTCACGAAGAAGCTATAAGCATTCCTATATTTGAAGAAACAGTATTTATTGCTAATCTACATCATGTTTTACTGGCAGAAAGTCAAGGTTCTAACGAAATGCAAGGTGTTGTAGGAACTAATGGTAACACTAAAAGTTTAAATCCTAAAAAAGATATGGTTGTTGTACTAAAAAATGTTGATATAGACGAAATTATTGGCGTTAGTGTTACTAACGAAGAAGGTCAATACTACTTTGAAGATATTCCTGAAAATGCTAATATCCAAGCTTTTGTAACAAGTTTTGTTCATCAAAATTGGGTTGCATTTGAAGTTGAAACAGGTATAGACCAAACTTATAATGTTAATTTTATTATTGACGGTACAAGTGTTTACCCATCAGTTGGAGGAGTTTTTGACGATATACAAATTCAAAATATAAAATTTACAGTTTTTCCAAATCCTGCAAAAGAAGTATTAAACATAAATTGTGATGTTGAACAAGCTATTGTACAAATTTTTGATATAAACGGAAAACTTATACTTACAGATTTAGCTTTCTCAAATAGCGAGATAAATATTTCAGAATTAGTTTCAGGGACTTATATAATTATTTTATCAGCAGAAAACGGAAAAACTGGAGTTCAAAAGTTTGTGAAAGAATAAAATTAGTTAAAAGTTAAAAGTTGAAAGTTAAAAGTGGCTGACGCGTCTATTGCTTCGCAGAGTTCGCTACGCTCACTCTGCTCGCAATAACAAGACTTTAGTTAAAAGTTTATAAAGAAAAGCCAAACATAAAATCTCTTTTAACTTTTAACTTTTAACTTTTAACTGATATTCACCATCCTAATGCTTTAAGTTCTATTTCTTCACCGTTTACAGGGATTAGTGTTTTTTTGTCGGGATTCTCGTGCATATATCCGATTATGCTTACGTCTTGTACTCTTTCAATTTTTTCTTTTTCAGACAGTGGAACAGTGAAAAGCAATTCATAATCCTCGCCACCGTTTAGAGCAGGAATTAGCGGTAATAATCTAAACATTTCGGCAGCTTGTGCAGTTTGTTGATTTATAGGAATTTTATCTTCAAAAATTACTGCTCCCAAATTAGACTGTTTGCACAAATGTAAAACTTCTGAAGACAAGCCATCAGAAATATCAATCATCGAACTTGGTTTGATACCAGCTTCTTTAAGTCTGTTTATTATATCTCGTCTTGGTTCAGGTTTGAGTTGTCTTTCTATAATATAGTCGTAGCCTTGCAAGTCGGGTTGTATTTGAGGGTCTTGCATAAAAACTTCTTTTTCTCTTTCTAAAATTTGTAAACCCATATAAGCTGCACCTAAGTCGCCACTTACGCAAATTAAATCGTTTTTCTTAGCTGTTGAACGATAAACAATTTCCTCTTTTTTAGCTTCGCCAATAACAGTTATGTTTATAAATAATCCAGACAAAGAGCTAGTTGTGTCGCCACCAATTAGTTCAACATCAAATCTTTCGCAAGCTAAACTAATTCCTTCGTAGAGTAAATCAAGAGCTTGAACCGAAAACTTTTTGCTGATAGCAATAGAAACAGTAATATATTTTGGTTTTGCATTCATAGCGTATATGTCGCTCAAGTTTACTGCCACAGCTTTATAGCCTAAGTGTTTGAGTGGAGAATAAATTAAATCAAAATGGATACCTTCGACCAATAAATCGGTTGCAACTAAAAAGCAGTTGCCTTCGCTTGCTTCAAAAACAGCAGCATCATCTCCAACTCCTTTTATTAATTTTTTGTCGGTAATAGTAAAATTTTTGCTTAGCCTGTCAATTAAGGCAAATTCACCTAAATTTGAAATCTCGTTTAACTGATTTTTTTTCATAAAATAATTTTTGGCAAGATAATTGAAATTTATTTGTACAAAAATATGAAAAGTGTATTAATTTTCGTTATTTTTGTTGAAAGTAAATATTATGATTATGAAAAAATATAAAATCACAAGGATTTTACTCATATTAATCATTTTGTTTTGCTTTAAATTTCAAGTAAAGGCACAAAATATTTCTTTTTTTACAGATTATTTGAACAATGTTTTGGTTTTTGACAATGGAAATTTGAAGCAACTTGAACATTTGCCGATAAAATCTTATGTGCTAGGAAATAATGCGTTTGCTTATGAAGATAATGCAGGAAATTTTAAAGTTTATCACAATCGTTTTTTGCATACATTAAGTAGTTTTGTCAGTTCTTATACTGTAAGCGATAATTTAATTGCTTGGAAAATGAATACTCAGTTAAAAGTTTTTGACAATTCATCATCTTTAACTTTGAGTATTACAGCTACAGATTGTTTTGTAGGAGACGATATTGTTGTTTGGTTTGACAATACTGAAAAAAAGTTAAAAGCATATTATGAAAAAGAAATTTATGAATTAGATGATGCTTTGGGAACTGGTACTATGAATGGCGTTTTTATGGGTGAGAATATTGTAGCATTTGTTGATTCGCATGGTTATTTGGGAGTGTTTTATGAAGGAGAAATAGAAAATTTAGGATATTACGATAGAATAAAATCTTTAAAAGTTGGAAAAGACATTATAGCTTTTGTAGAAGAACCTTTAAATAATTTTCAAATTTATTATTTTGGCGATGTTTCTGATGTAGAAAGCTTTGAACCAAAATCTTATAAAGTAGGAGATGCTTTTGTCGCTTATGTTGACGCAAATGATTATTTGAAAGTTTTTTACAATTATAAACATGAAATAATTTCCTTTGATAAGCCTAGTTTTTATGAAATAGCTGATGAGGTAATGGTGTTCGGGCTTCAAAATTATTTTAAAGTTTGGTATAAAGGAATAGTTTTTACCCTTGATAGTCATATCCCACAAGATTATAAGATGAACAATAATATAGTTGTATGGATTGACCCTTTGGGAAATTTAAAACTCTTTGATGGAGAAAAAGTTGAGACTATTTCTTACGAAACAATTGACGAATTTGAAATTCATGGCTCTTGTGTAAAATATAAATTTGGAGTTAATTCTGAAAATATTTACTCAAATGGCAAAACCTATAAAAATGATTAATCTTGAAAATTCCTGCCGAAAAAATTAAAAATCTTGCAAAAGAAATAGGCTTTAGCGATTGCGGAATAACTAATATCTCGGTTGAACAAGAAGTTAAGAAATTTTATAAAAACTGGATTGAAAATAATTTTAATGCAGAAATGAAATTTCTTGAAAATGAATTTGAAAAAAGATTTGAACCAAAATTAGTTTTCCCAAAAGCAAAATCAGTTATTGTTTTTATTATAAATTATTATTCTAAAGATTGTTCATTAAAAGAATATAAAATTTCAAAATACGCACAAGCTTATGATTATCACTTTATTATAAAGGACAAGTTGAGGCTGTTTTCTGAAAATTTAAAGCAAGAGTATTTGGATTTTGAGGCTTATGAGTTTTGTGATACAGCTCCAGTTTTTGAAAAATATTTTGCAAGTCAAGCAGGTTTGGGATTTATTGGTAAAAATCGTTGTTTAATAAGTCCTAAATTTGGTTCATGGGTTTTTATTGGTGGAATGTTTTGTAATGCTGAAATAAAAACCGACAGCAAACTTGATATTTATTGCGGAGATTGTGATATTTGTATAAAGTCTTGTCCTACAGGAGCTTTAAGCTTAAAAGGTTTAGAGGCAGACAAATGTATTTCTTACCATACGATAGAAAATAAAAATGAAGTTCCCGAAAACATAAGAAAAAAGATTACAAATCAATTGTTTGGTTGCGATATTTGTCAAGATTCTTGTCCATATAATAAAAATCCTATACCAACATCTTGTGTAGAATTTTTACCAAAAGAAAAAGTTTATAATCTTGATTTTGAAGAACTTGCAAACATTTCTAATAAGGAATTTTTAAGGCGTTTTAAAAATACTTCACTTTTAAGAGCTGGTAGAAAAAAGATAATTGCTAATTTTGAAAACATAAATTATAATAGAAACAAATAGTTTTATTAGTTTTGCAGAATAATTTTTAAAAATTGTAAAAATATGTTTTCAGGAATAGTTGAAGAAACAGGAAAAGTAGTTAAGATAGAAAAAGACCAAGGTAATTTTCATTTTTTCTTAACTTGTTCGTTTGCAGACAAGCTAAAAGTTGACCAAAGTCTTGCACACAATGGCGTTTGTCTTACAGTCGTTAATGTTGACAAAGCAAATAAAGTTTATCAAGTTACTGCCATTCAAGAAACTCTTGATAAATCAAATTTAGGACTTTTAAAAGTAGGCGACGAAGTAAATCTAGAACGTAGCATGAGTATGGACAAGTTGTTAGACGGACATTTAGTTCAAGGACATGTTGACCAAACCGCTGAGTGTGTGAAAGTTGAAGAATCTGATGGTTCTTGGTATTTTACTTTTAAATACGACAAGTCGAGAGGTAATATTACAGTAGAAAAAGGCTCTATCTCTGTTGATGGTGTTAGCTTAACAGTCGTAAATTCAAGAGATGATAGATTTTCGGTAGCAATAATTCCTTTTACTTACGAAGTAACAAATTTTCATAACTACAAAGTAGGTACAATTGTAAATTTAGAATTTGATATTATTGGAAAATATATTCAAAAAATAATGGCTGGCTACCTCGAAAATAAAGCCTAGTTTTTTATTCAACATACAAAGATTGAATATAATAAAACATATTACTAATGTTCGTGCATTACAAGCCTTTCAACTAATTAGGTTTGTAGTATTATTTTTGATTAATATAATTTTTTCAAAAAGTAATTTAAAACTCGGAGAAATTGGTACATACGAAACATTTTTGCTAATAGCTGGAGGTGTAAGTTTTTTCTGGATTGGTGGAATGATACAATCTTTGTTAGGAGTTTATAACAATAGCGAAACTTTTGGCAAATCCGAGAAAAATTCAATATTTTTTAATATTACATTGGTTTTTCTTTTCTTAAGCATACTTTCTGCAATATTAGTATTTTTTAGTCAAGATTTTATTTCCAAATTATTTAGTTTAAATGGACATAACATTCCATATATGAAAATTCTTTTCATGTATATTGTTTTGTCTGGTCCTGTCAATTTAGTTGAATATTTTTATCTATTAATTAATAAACCTATACATATTATAGTCTATGGATTGTCAACTTTTGCTTTGCAATTGGTTTGTGTAACTCTCCCTATACTTTTGGGATACGACTTGGGCTATGGCTTGTATGGTTTGCTTTTTGTAAATATTTTGCGTTTTGGAATTTTGCTAATCATAGTATATAAATATTCAGAACTTAAATTTTCCAAAGATTTTTTAAAAGAGTTTTTAAAATTATCAGCACCTTTAATTTTGGGGATATTATTGAGTGGCTCTGCTCAGTACATTGATGCTTTTTTGGTTTCTTATAAATTTGATGAAGCAAAACTTGCGGTGTTTAGATATGGTGCAAAAGAATTTCCAATTTTTGTTTTGCTAATATATGCTTATAGTAATGCAATGACACCAAAGTTTGCAAACAAAGACAATCTTCAAAGTGCTTTACTAGAGTTAAAACAAGAAGGTAAAAAATTGATGTCGTGGATTTATCCATCTTCTATATTGTTGATTTTAACTAGCAAGTATTTATATCCTATAGTTTTTAATCCTAATTTTGCCGAAAGTGCAGTAGTTTTCAATGTTTATCTCATGATAATTATGATTAGGTTTTTATTCTCAAAAACTATTTTAATTGGATTTAAAGAAACGAAACCTATTTTATGGTCTTCGGTTATCGAAGTTGTTATCAATGTAACTTTAAGCCTTATTTTAATTAATGTTTGGGGGATTGTGGGAGTTGCTGTTGCCACTCTAATTTCTTATATCTTTGAGAATTTGTATTTGATAGTTTATTTAAAACGAAAACATAATATTTCGCCTAATTCTTATTTACCTGTAAAACCATATGTGTTATGGACAACTTTATTGATAATTGCTTTTGCTTTTAGTTTTTATATTTAATATTTTGTATGCTTGATATTAAGTTTTTTGGAAATAACGCATTTAAACCATGTGAGTTAAATGGCAATTACTTTCTTGGTTATTTTTACAACTTTGAGGGAAAGTTGTTTCGCGATGAGGAAGCAATTTTATATTTTTTAGATTTACACAATAAAAACAATATTCAAGAAATCAATAAACTAAGTGGAATTTTTACTATTTTAATTGTTGAAGATTCTAAACTCTTTGTTTATTCAGACATAACAAACTTTTTGCCGATATTTTTTATTCACATTAATAAAAAATGGAAAATTTCAGACGATTGGCATTATTTACTTAAAGAAAAAGGAGTTTTTAATATAAATCGTCAAGAAGAAGCAGGTTTTTTATGTTCAGGCTTTGTTTCTGGTAATGCAACGTTGGATAATGAAATTATAAAAACAAAGTCGGGACAAGTAGCTATTATTGAAAACGACAAGTTATATTTCAAGACCATATATTCATTTTTGCCTCAAATTTTTTTCCCAAACAAAATAGATGATTTAGTAGGGCATGGTACTAATATTTTTATTTCTGCAGGGAAAAGACTTATAAATTATTTGAATGGCAGAACAGCTGTTGTACCTCTTAGTGGTGGTTTTGATTCTAGGCTGATTTTGAGCATTTTAAAATTAAATAATTATGAAGATGTAATTTGTTTTACTTATGGTAAGAAAACTCGTGAGGTTGAAATAAGTAAAAAAGTTGCAGAAAAATTGAATTATAAATGGTATTTTGTTGATTACGAACAAATTACATATGATGGCTTTGTCCAAGATGAAGAATTTAAGGATTATGCTTTTAAGTATGCAAATGGCTATTCAATGGTTTATTTGCAAGAATATTTTGCTTTAAAATATTTACAAGAAAATAATTTAATACCTAAAAATTCTGTTTTCTTACCTGGGCATTCTGGCGATTTTTTGGGAGGAAGTTATGTTAATAGAACTGTGAGAATTACTAAGCATAATTCAGATATAGCAAAACATATAGAACAAAAATATTATTTCTTTAAAAAGAAATCAAAAAAGGAAAAACGAGCAATTGTAAAATGTTTAAACAATGAATTTGTCAATCAAAAATTTGTAAATCTTAAAATAGACAAGTTTTATCCTTATGTTGAAGATTGGGATGTTAAGGAAAAACTTTCTAAGTTTATTGCACGTTCTTCTTATGTATTTACTTATTTTGGTCATGAGCATATTTTTTATTTTTGGGATAAAGAATTAGTTGAATTTTGGAAGAGTATGCCATATAATTTCAGAGAAGGTAAATTTTTATACGACAAAATTTTAAGCGAAAAGTTTTTTAAACCTTTAGGTGTTTATTTCGAAAAGGCGGAAATCAAAGCATCTTCATTTTTTGTAGCTTATCAACAAATTAAAGATTTTATAAGGTATTTTTTTCCTTGGAAATATGTTCTTAAAAGAATGCAGTCTTCAGATTGGATAAACTATTATGCGTTAACTGGTGAAATGGAAAAAGAGCTTGTGAAAAAAGGTTTAAAACCATTGAGAAAATTTAAAACTTTTAATGCTGTTATTTGCAGGTGGTATGTAGAAAAATTAAAAGAATTTTGATTTTATTTTTCTATTAATTTCCTATTGCTTCTAATTACATTCATTACAGTATCAATTACAGGATCTATAGTATTAGCAATTTCATAAAAAGACGAGTCGCCTAAAACTTGTCGTGCAATGTATGCATAAAGATTGTTTTCAATATATTTTCCAGAAATTTTAATGTCGTTTTGAGAAACTGTAATATTATTTTCCCTAAGGTAGTTGTAAAACTTTTGCAAAACAGCATCTCTTTTAAGAAATCTTAGTAAATCATTTGTAGATTTAATTTTTTCTAATCGACTTCTGTTTTCTTCTACATATTCTATGGAAAATATATAATCTAAATTTTTTCTACTAATTTCTCCATAAGTGTCAGTATAGCCAGATGTGTCAATTGGAACAAAAATATCTGGCATTATACCGCCGCTACCAAAAACAGGTCTATTGTTTTTTGTGTAAAAAATTAGCGAATCATTAAGTTTAATACTGTCTTTATCTAAAAATTCTCCATTTAAGAATCTATTGTAAACTTCAAGGTTGTATTCGTCAACTCCATGTTTGTAAGGCTTTTGAATGCAACGTCCTGATGGAGTAAAATATCTTGCAGTTGTTAATCTAATAACAGAGCCGTCATTAAAAGTCGTAGCTTCTTGCACCAATCCTTTCCCGTATGAACGTCTGCCAATAATAAATCCTCTATCATTATCTTGAATTGCACCAGCTACAATTTCAGATGCGGAAGCAGAAAATTCGTTTATAAGTACAATTATTTCCATGTTTTGGCAATAATTTCGTTTACTGGTTGATCTTACAAATTGTTTTTGTCTTGCTCTGCCTTCAGTATAAACAAGGTCAATGTCTTTAGGAAAAAATTCATCTAAAATATCTGTTGCTGATGTTAGGTATCCTCCCGAATTATCTCTGAGGTCTAAAACAATTGTGTCAAGACCAGTTTTTTGAAGAGTAAACATTGCATCAACAAATTGGTTGTGAGTATTTGCAGAGAAGTATGTGATTTTTAGATAAGCAGTATTTGGAGCTAATTTATAAGCAGCGTCAACACTATAAAGAGGAATTTTATCCCTAGTAATTGAAAAGTTTAAAAGATGTTTTTTGTTTTTTCTTAAAATTTTTAGATCTACATTTGTTTTAGCAGGTCCTTTTAGCATTTTTATTGCCTCTTCATTCTTAATTCCCACACCTGCTATTTTAGTAGAATCGACAAAAATTATTTTATCACCAGCTTTGAGTCCTGCTTTTTCAGAAGGACCATTTTTAATTACATTTACAACTAAAAGTGTGTCTTTAAAAATATTAAATTGAATTCCTATCCCTTCAAAGTCGCCCGAAAGTTCTTCTTGCATACTTTGTGCATCTTCGGCAGAAATATATATGCTGTGCGGGTCTAAGGATTCTAATATTTTTGGAATAGCTAGCTCAATTAATTCATTATTTGATATGCTGTCAACGTATTCGCTAGCAATAAAATCTAATAATAAACTTAACTTGTCTATTTTTTTCGGTACTAATAAGCTAGAGTTTTTATTATTTATGCTAAAAAAATCGGCAACAAAAATTCCAAATAAGATAGATGCCGCTATAATAAGCGGAAGTAGATTGGAAATTTTAGAATTATTAAATTTACTCATTATCTTTAAAGTTTACAACTTCAATATTAGCTCTTTTTAGAAGATTGAGTCCTTCTTCGCTACGATAATTGTCTAAATAAACAACTCTTTTAATTCCTGCTTGTATAATTAGTTTAGCACATTCTATGCAAGGCGAAGTTGTTGCATATAGTGTTGCTCCAAGACTGTTATTTCCTGATTTTGCAACTTTAGTTATAGCATTTGCTTCGGCATGCAAAACATAGGCTTTAGTTGTGTTGTTTTCATCTTCACACTCGTTTTCAAATCCTTCGGGAGTTCCATTAAATCCGTCTGATATTATCATTTTGTCTTTAACAAGAAGAGCTCCTACTTGTCTTCTTTTGCAATATGAGTTTTTTGCCCAAATTGCTGCCATTTCAAGATAATGCTTATCAAATTGTTTTTGTTTTTGTGTACTTGTGAGTTTATGCATAGTTTCAAAATTTTAAAAAAAGCCCTCTTTGTTGAGGGCAGTACCCGGGGCCGGGGTCGAACCGGCACTCCAGTGAAGGAACTGGTGTTTGAGACCAGCGCGTCTACCGATTCCGCCACCCGGGCAATTCGAAGCAAAAATAATACCTTATTTTTAAATTGCAAATAATTATTTTTACTATTTTTTAAATACTTGTACAGCACGTTCAAAAATACCGTGTACATATGCTATTGACATTCCATAATTTGTAACAGGAATATTGGCTTCTATTGCTGGCTTTAGTCTGCTTTGAACTTGTTTTTTTGTTAAAACACAGCCACCACATTGAATAACTAAAGCATAATTTTGTATCGCTTCAGGAATATTATCTAAACCGCTCACAATAGTAAAGTTTAATTCCTTTTTTGTATATTTTTTTAATAAAGTTGGAATTTTTGTCCGTCCTATATCATCGCAAGAAACATGATGACTGCAAGATTCTAAAATTAAAATATTGTCCCCGTCTTTTAAGTTTTCAATATGTGGAGTGCCTTTAATATAAGCCTGAAAATCACCTTTTTGTCTTGCTAAAACAATTGAAAAACTTGTCAAATAAATACTTTCATCAATTAGTTTGTCAACTGTTCCAAAAATTTGAGAATCTGTAATAACTAAATCGGGCTTTACATTCGATTTTTCTACAAAATCTTTTATTTCATCTTGCTTTAAAATGATTGCAATAGCATCATTATCTAAAACATCGCGAATAGTTTGAACTTGAGGTAAAATTAAGCGTCCAGCTGGTGTGCCAGCATCAATTGTGCTTACTAATAAAACTAAATCTCCTTTTTTTATAATATCGCCTAAAAGTGTATCGGTTTTTAATGCTAAATCAGGAATTGTTGTTTTTATTAATTCAAAAATTTCTTCTTTTTTTGCTAAATCTTTTACAGAAAAATCAATAATGTTTTTTGTGAAATTATTTTTTAAATTTTGTTCCAATTTTGGGCTAAGTGCTTGTATGTCAGATTTACTATGCAATAAGATATAGGGTAGTTTTGAAGCATTAAAGTTGTTGATTAAACTTTCTTCGTATTTCCCAAAAATATTAGAATCAAATACCAAAATTGCTAAGTCAACTTTATCAGTTGTATCTAAAGTTTTTTTTGTTCTTAAATCTCCAATTTCGCCTACATCATCAATTCCAGCAGTATCAATAAAAATTGCCGGACCAAAACCTGTAATTTCAAAACTTCGTTTTACAGGATCGGTTGTTGTGCCTGGTAAATCTGCAACAATAGAAATGTTTTGTCCAGATAAAAAATTAATTAAGGCGCTTTTGCCAACATTTCTACGTCCATATATTCCGATGTGTATTTTATTCTCTTTTCCTAAAGCCATGTTTATAAATTATTTTAAAATTTAGTTTAAGTATTTTGTGTTTTAACAAATTAAAATTAAGTTTGTTAAAAATATTTTATGAAAAATATTAGTGCAATATTAGTATTAATTTTTGTTGTTTCTAATGCCTTTTGTCAAATTTTTGAAACTGGCGTTCCAGGCTTTAAAAATTTTTCGCCTCGCAATTATGGACAAGAAAGTCAAAATTTTAGCGTAGTTCAAAATAAAGAAGGAATAATGTATTTTGGAAATGCTAATGGAATTATGGAATTTGATAATAGTTCATGGCATTTAATTAAAATTCCTGGCAAACCAATATTGACAATTAATTCAAAAAATGAAATTTATTATGGAGGATATAATCAAATAGGAAAAATTGTTTATGAAAATGGACTTCCATTTGCAAAAATATTTAATATTAATAAAAATGATAAGTTCGGACAAGTAGAGCAAATTATCGCTATTGATAAAGATTTATATGTGGTTAGTCCCAAACATTTGCTTTATTTTCATAATGACAGTTTGCAAACAATTAAAACTTTTAAGTATGGCATTAAAATATTTAAGTTTAACGAAAAAGTCTTATGTACTATAAAAGGGAAAGGTCTGTTTTATTGTCAAAACGGCGATTTTACAAAATTTGAAGATTTTGATCTTTTTGAAAACATAAATATTTTCGACTTAATTACTTTAAGTTCAGAAGAATTTTTAATTAGAGACCAAAAAAGTGAAAGTTTTTTTAAATATTCAGAAGGATTGCTAACAGAATTTAAAACAGATGCAGATGAATTTATACGAGCTAATACTTATTCGACAGGATTAGTTTTAGACAACGACAGAATAGTTTTTGGAACAGACCATGGAGGTATTGTTTGTGTTGATAAAGATGGACATTATCTTTTTTCTATGAGTAGAGATAATGGCTTGAGAGATAATCAGATAACTAGTTTGTTTGTGGCTAATGACGGAAATTTATGGTTAACTACTTTTAGTGGAATAATCTTGATTGAAACAAAAAGTAATATAAGTTTTTTTGGCTCTTATTATGGTCTTAATGGTGTGATTTTAAGTGTACTTAGATATAACTCTGATCTTTATGTCGCAACCACTAATGGTGTTTATTTGTATAATCGCCAAAGTGTTTATGATAAAACTCGAAACACGTT
>Ga0209719_1003097_pt1 | contig 15745 bp, 9 predicted proteins | sample AD_JPNAS2_MetaG_FD_184421 | JGI IMG/M metagenome (GOLD analysis project Ga0209719, IMG submission 184421) | Active sludge microbial communities of municipal wastewater-treating anaerobic digesters from Japan - AD_JPNAS2_MetaG (SPAdes) (version 2) | ecosystem: Engineered > Bioreactor > Anaerobic >...
GCGAACTCAGGAAAGAGTCGGACATAATGGACGTCTGGTTTGATTCAGGTTGCAGCCAGGCGGCGGTGCTGGCTTCCCGGAAGGACCTCAAGTGGCCTGCCGATCTCTATCTCGAGGGAAGCGACCAACACAGGGGCTATTTCCAGACCTCCCTCCTGACCTCGGTGGCCACGACGGGGAGGGCGCCCTACGACATGGTCCTCACCCATGGCTTTATCGTCGACGGTGAGGGGAGAAAGATGTCCAAATCCCTGGGGAATGTCATCGCCCCCCAGGAGATCATTGAGAAATACGGCGCGGACATCCTGCGCCTTTGGGTCGCCTCCACCGATTACAGGAACGATGTCAGGATCTCGGAACAGATATTATCCAACCTCGTGGAGTCCTACAGAAGGATCAGGAACACCGCCCGGTTCCTCCTGGGCAACCTCAAGGATTTCGACCCGGGAAAGGACCTGGTGCCTTTCGCGAAGATGCCGGAACTGGAACGGTGGATCCTGTCCCGTTTGCAGACCTTGATAAGAAAGGCGACCAGGGGCTACGACGAGTTCGAGTTCCATGTACCCGCCTACATGATCCATCATTTCTGCGTGAACGAGTTGAGTGCCATCTATCTCGACGTCCGCAAGGACCGACTTTACGCGGAAGACCGCACGGGAGAAGCGAGGAGAAGTTGCCAGACGGCCCTGTGGGCGATACTTCGTGCCTTGACGGAGATGCTGGCCCCGGTGCTGAGCTTTACCTCGGAGGAGGTATGGCAGGAGATGAGGAGCCTGGACCCCTCCATACCGGAGAGCGTCTTCCTTTCCCACTGGCCCGGTGTTGACGAGACCCTTATCGATGAAGAGCTTGACAGCCGCTGGGAGAGGATCCTCGAACAAAGGGGGGCCCTGTCAAGGGCCCTCGAGGCGGCAAGGACTAACGGGGTGATCGGTCACTCCCTCGACGCTCAGGTCGAGATCCTGAGGGGCGAAACCGTGGAGGACCCGGCGGGGCTTCTGCCCGAAGAGGAATGGGCGACCCTGTCGATAGTATCCTCGTTGCGCGTCGTAGGGTCCTTCGGCGAAGTCGGCTTCTCGTGGAAGGACCTGGAGACGGGGATGGAATTCAATATCAGGAAAGCACCGGGAGGGAAATGCCCGAGGTGCTGGAGATGGGCTCCGGAAGTACCGGAGCGCGGCGTTTGCGAGCGGTGCCAGGGTGTCCTGGAGCGGATGTGCGGGTCGAGTTAAGCGAAGGTGCCAGGGTGGATGGTGACATGGACGAAGATGTGACCCTTTCGCTGGTCGTAGGCGAGGACCTGGATGGCGAGAGGCTCGATGTCTTCCTGACATGGAAGCTCGACAGGACAAGGTCCCAGGTCCAGGCACTCATCAGGGATGGGAAGGTGAGACTCGAACAGGGCCAGAGGGCCAGGCCGTCGATGGTGGTCCGCAGCGGCATGGGTATCAGCGTATCCTTGGAGCCCAGGCCCGCCCGGGAGCTCATCCCGGAACCGGTCTTTTTCGAGGTGGTATGGGAGGATGAGGACATCCTCGTCGTGGATAAACCCTCGGGCCTCATCGTTCACCCCTCGCCCGGTCATTGGAAGGGCACCCTGGTCCACGGTCTGCTGGATAGATTCCCCGAGATAGCGGAGTCGGGAGCGCCTGGACGGCCTGGGATAGTCCACCGCCTGGACGCGTCAACATCGGGCCTGATGGTGGTCGCCCGGAACGACCGCTCCTTCGACACCCTGACCAGGGCTTTCCAGGAACGGCGGGTCAGAAAGGAGTACCTGGCCCTGGTCTGGGGTGTTCCAAAAAAAACCCTTGGGAGAATAGACCTGCCCATCGGGAGAAACCCCAGGAACCGTTACAGGATGGCCGTCATTTCCTCGGGGAAAAGCGCCGTTACCGAATACTCGGTCCTCTGGAGCAGGAGCGGTTTTTCACTGGTGAGGTGTTGCCTTGTGACTGGGAGGACTCACCAGATCAGGGTCCACATGAAGTACATCGGTTGCCCCCTGGTAGGGGACCAGCTATATGCCCCCAGGAGAAAGACACCCCACGGTCTGGATCGACTCTTCCTGCATTCCTGGATCCTCGGCTTCGACCAACCCAGGAGCGGGAAGCCCTTGCTGTTCAGATCTTTTATCCACCAGGAGCTGAGGTCCTTCCTTGGAGAAGTCTTGCCCAGAGGCCGGGAGAGACCGTGATGGTGCGGGCCCTCGAATAGGAGACTTCCGAGATCGTCCCCGGGATGGGCCTCACATGTTTCCGCCTGGTATAGTCCACGGCGACGGTCAGGGACTCGGAGGAACGGCTGTAATAGGCGGCCAGGGAGGAGGCGAATTCGATGACTTCCCCCGGTGGCGCATCTTTTCCAGGGAGCCTCACTATGACATGAGCCCCGGGGATGTCCCTGGCGTGGAACCAGAGGTCTTCCGGTGATGAAAGGACGAAGGTCACCTTTCTGTTGGCTTTCCGGTTTGTACCAGCCACCACCCGGAAACCCCTGTAATTGAATTCCTTCACGGGGCTGCTTCCTCTCCGCGGCAGCGAAGGGTCGGCCGCCGCCTTCAATTCGTCTTTCAAAATACGGACCTCCGCCAACGTCCGAGTTTCGTCCAACCGCGAAAGGAATTCCGACAGCGCTCTTTTTGAGGCTTCCACCCTTTCCGATCGAGCGGCAAGATCCCCCTCGTCTAGGCGGCTTTTGCGATACTTCCGGTAGTAATTCTGGGCGTTGCGGGCTGCGGTCAAGGCGGGGTCCAGTTCAATATCGATCTTCAGGTATCCCTCTCCCGTCCAGAAGGGCAGGGTCACCTTCCCCGCCCCCCTGGGAATTTTTTTAGAATGGGCGAGAAGAAGATCGCCGGCCCTCTTGTATTCCATCGCTTTCGAGGCCAGGGCGGCCCGGTCGGCCATACCCCTTTCGATCGCACTCATCCTCTTCATCTTCCTCTGGATCTCCTTCTCCAGGATTAGGATCTCCGATCGGAGCCTGGAACGGATCAACGGTGAGAGGGAGCGCTCCCTTAAAAGAGACAGGATCTCCCTTTCAGTGGTGACAGGCTCCCCGAGAAGGGTACCGAAGCAGGATAATTCACCCCCGAGCTCCTGCAAAAGACATTGCGCCGTAAAGGGTCCCGCGTCCCCGGATTCCCTTCCAGGCAATAGGAGGTCTTCCCACGCGCCGCTACTGAGAAGGTGCCACTTGTTCCGAAGGGATGCCGCCAGTTTTCCGCCCATCTTCGGCATTACCGCCAGGGAATAATAAAGATCGGGACCTTCGGCACCCCGGGCGGGGGGTCCGGCGAAGGGGCGTTCCGGAGGTTTATAAGGTGTTCCCGGAAGCCTCGAAGAGCCGGGGGACCCCGAAGAACCGGTGCTGATGATGAGCCCATCGCCACCCAGCAGGATCAGGTCGTTGTGTCTGCCCGTTAATTCACACAGGAGCACCCTTTCAGCGGTGATACCCGCGGCGATGCCCCTGGAGAAGTTGAGCATTATTATCCTGTCGCCCCCTAACCTTTTGACGCCGGTCAGGGTGGAGCCTACGACATGCTTTTTGAGGAGGGGGGTCAGTGGGGACTTCGCCCGTTCCGAGAGGGCCAGCTGGTCGATGTCCTCCCTTCCGGCGGAACAGACCGAAGAAAAAGGTTCCTTCCAGCGTATGAAAAGGCCTTCGTTGGCACGGACGAAGAAGAGTGATATCCAGCCGTCGCCGCTTTCGGCCCCGCTGCAACGTTTCCCCAGGAACCCGCCCCTGACGGAATCAATAAGAAGGTCGAATATCTCCGGTTGCAGGATCGTGGAACCTCCCTTCGAAAGGTCTTCATCTTTGGCCCTTCATGATGACGATTATATGTCAGACCGGCTGAGTCCTGTCCACCGGGGCGGCCCTCGCGCCCCGCACACAGGCCCTTCGCCTTGACAACAAGGCGTTCCATCTCTAGAATTGTCGCCGTCACTCGAGGAAGGGGCTGTAGCGCAGCGGGAGCGCGCTTCCTTCGCACGGAAGAGGCCGGGGGTTCGATTCCCCCCAGCTCCACCAGGACGAAAAGGCTTTCCGGCTATTTCGAGGCTTGCTCGGGGCGTAGCGCAGCCTGGTTAGCGCACCTGCTTTGGGAGCAGGGGGTCGAAGGTTCGAATCCTTTCGCCCCGACCATCCGAAATCCGGAAGGCTTCCGCGGGAATAGCTCAGTTGGCAGAGCGACGGCCTTCCAAGCCGTAGGTCGCGGGTTCGAATCCCGTTTCCCGCTCCAGTTTACCAAGAGCGGTAATTTGCGCTTGTAGCTCAGTTGGATAGAGCAACGGACTTCTAATCCGTAGGTCGCGGGTTCGAATCCTGCCAAGCGCGCCATCGTCCCTTTTGGTATGTGGTGGGCGTAGCTCAATCGGTCAGAGCGCTGGACTGTGGCTCCAGAGGTTGGGGGTTCGATTCCCCTCGCTCACCCCATTTTTTCAGGATCGTTGCGCCCGTAGCTCAGTGGACAGAGCGGCGGACTTCGGATCCGCTGGTCGCGGGTTCAAATCCTGCCGGGCGCGCCATTTCAGCGCAAGGGGAGACAAGGCAAGGGCCATTAGCTCAACTGGCAGAGCACCTGACTCTTAATCAGGGGGTTACAGGTTCGATTCCTGTATGGCCCACCAATTTTTTTCATTTCTTGGTTTATAATGTCGGCATGGGGGTCATTAGCTCAACTGGCAGAGCACCTGACTCTTAATCAGGGGGTTACAGGTTCGATTCCTGTATGACCCACCAAGTTTTTTTGCGAGAGTGGTGGAATTGGCATACACGCTGGACTTAGGATCCAGTGCCTTTAAGGCATAGGGGTTCGAGTCCCCTCTCTCGCACCAATTTTTTAACACTGGCGTCTGTTCATCGTATTTCCCTCAGGGAACCCCTTGGAGCGCCAAGGGGTTCCTGTTTTGTAAAATATCGTTCGCCGGATGAGCCGGCATTGGAAGGGGTTGTGATCCTTTGCGCTCAGAGATCGTGTCCCAGGAGAAAAATATAACCCGGATCAAGGTCGAGATCGATGAAAAAACCTTCCAGGCCAGGATGGAAGAGACCCTGGAGGGAATGAGGTCCAAGGCCGATATTAAAGGCTTCAGGAAGGGGCGTGTCCCTCGAAAGGTTCTCCAGATGCACCTCGGTCCCAGGGCCATCATGGCCGAAACGCTGGACAGGATGATACCCGGCGTTATCGATACCGTTGTCAAGGAGTATGAATTGGACCTCATCTCGGAACCCTCGGTCGACGTCGACGACATCAAGGCCGGCGAACCCCTGGCGATGACCTTCGTTTTCGAGGCCATGCCCGAGGTTGTCCTGCCCGAACTGGAAAGCCTCGAGGTCTCCCGGAAGAACGTCGCGGTCACACAAAGCATGATCGACGAGGCCATATTATCCTTGCGCGATAACGCTTCGGAAAGGGAGCCCGTCACCGACAGGCCATCGGGAGAGGGTGACCTCCTCGAGGTCGTGTACGACCTGGCCCTCTTCGAGGAGAAAAACGGTGAAGCACCCCGGGAGAGTGGCAGGCAGAAGTCGGTGGTGGAATTGAGCAGGGAGGCACTCCCAGAAGAGCTATTTTCCGCGCTTTTGAACAGGGTCGCCGGCGACAGGGTCGATGTCGATGTCAGGGTATCTCCCAAGGATGACGGCGACCAAAGGACGTTGCGCTACAAGATCGAGGTCCTCTCCGTAGCCCGAAAGATACTGCCGGAGTTGTCCGGGCCCTTCTTTGAGAAAGTCGTCGGTGAGTCGGACCTGGATGAAGAGGGCTTCCGCGTAAAGATAAGGGAGAAGCTGCAGGAGAATCTTCTTGCCGAAAGCCTGCAAAGGGCCGAGAGGGAAGCCCTAGACCTTTTGGTCCAGCGATCCCAGGTCGATGTGCCTGACAGCCTTGTCCAGAGGCATAAGACCAGGATTCTCAAGGACCTGCACGAAAGTGCAAAGAGGAAGACTGGAAAGACCTTCGAAGAGTACGTCGCCCAAGAGGGGCTGGAAAGGGAAGAGTTGGAGGCGGAAGCGGTCGAAGGGGCCGAAGAGGAGGTCCGGAGATCCCTGGTCATGGACGCCCTGGCTGAAATTGAGGCGATCCAGGTGGAAGAAGATGATCTCGACGGGGAGTTCGGTGAAATGGCCCGTTCCTTCAATATTGACAGGGATAAAATAAAGGAATTCTTCTTGAAGAGCCCCGATGATCTTGCCGACCTGAAGCACCGGGTAAGAATGAAGAAAGCGGTCAAAAGCCTGATGGAAAAAGTGGCTGTCAGCGAGGAGACTTTGGAGAGCCCCTTCGATGGGACAGGAGAGGCGGAAACCGAAAAGGAGGGATCCTGATGCTGATTCCAATGGTCATTGAACAGACCGGCAGGGGGGAGAGGGCCTATGATATTTATAGCCGCCTCCTGAAGGACAGGATAATTTTCATTGGCGAAACCATCGACGATCACCTTTCAAACCTGGTGGTCGCCCAACTCCTCTTCCTGGAGAGCGACAACCCCGACAAGGACGTCAACGTTTATATCAACAGCCCCGGCGGTATCATCACCTCGGGGCTGGCCATCTACGATACGATGCAGTACATCAAGTGCCCTGTCTCGACAATTTGCGTGGGACAGGCGGCCAGCATGGCGGCGGTCCTGCTGGCTGGAGGCGATGCCGGCAAGAGGATCGCGCTCCCGAGTTCAAGGATCATGCTCCATCAACCCCTGGGCGGAGCCCAGGGACAGGCTATCGATATCCAGATCCACGCCAGGGAGATCATGAGGCTCAAGGACAGGATCCACGAGATCCTTGTAAAGCATACCGGCAGGACGGAGAAGGAGATCGAGGCCGATACGGACCGCGATTTTTACATGTCCGCTGAAGAAGCTCTCAACTACGGGATCATCGATAAAGTCATCGCCGAAAGGTGAAGACCCTTCTTTTTAACGGTCCTGTGATTCACGGTTGAAGGGAGCCCTTCCCAGGCGCTCCCTTCAATGTTCAAAAATGCCACTTTTGCAGTAACATAGAACTGAAAGGGATAAAGAAGGGGACAGTAGGGCAATGATCAAGGAGGGATATTCGTGTCCCAGAGCGGTGGCAACGGCGTCAAAGGCGCGAGGAGGGAGGCCAAGTGCTCCTTCTGCGGCAAAAGACAGGAAGAGGTCCAAAAGCTGATAGCAGGCCCGGGGGTATACATCTGCAACGAATGCGTCAACCTTTGCAACCTGATAATAAAGGAAGACGACGAGCCCCCCGTCCAGGTCGACGTAGCCAGGGAACTCAAGGATCTGCCCAAACCCAAGGAAATTAAGTCAGCCCTCGACCAGTACATCATCGGCCAGGAGCAGGCAAAAAAAGTGGTCTCCGTGGCCGTCTATAACCACTACAAACGGATCGCCTGTCCGGCCGACGAGGACGATGTGGAGTTGCAGAAAAGCAATGTCCTCCTGATCGGACCGACCGGGTCGGGCAAAACGCTGATCGCCGAGACCCTGGCGAGGACGATCAAGGTCCCCTTCGCCATGGCCGACGCGACGACGCTGACCGAAGCGGGTTACGTCGGGGAGGACGTGGAGAATATACTCGTAAGGCTTCTCCAGGCTGCTGATTACGATGTGCCCGCCGCGGAGAAGGGGATCATCTATGTTGACGAGATAGACAAGATCGGCAGGAAATCCGAATCGGTCTCCATCACAAGGGACGTCTCCGGAGAGGGTGTCCAGCAGGCCCTGTTGAGGATACTCGAGGGCACCGAGGCGAACGTTCCCCCCAAGGGCGGCAGAAAGCACCCTCACCAGGAGTTCATCCAGATGAAAACCGATAACATCCTGTTCATTTGCGGGGGGGCCTTTGAAGGGCTGGAGTCCATCATTTCACGGAGGGTCAACAGGAAGATCATCGGTTTTGGGGGCCAGGTCACCAGGAACGATAAGAAAGACCGTTACAGGATCCTTAAGGAAGTCCAGCCCGACGACCTGATGACCTTCGGGTTCATCCCCGAATTCGTTGGGAGGATACCGGTAACAGCGGCCCTGGAGGGTCTGGATGAAGAGGCGATGGTCAGAATACTGACGGAGCCGAAGAATGCCCTGGTCAAGCAGTACCAGAAGGCTTTCAGGATGGAGAAGGTGGAACTGGAATTCACTTCCGAAGCCCTAAGGGCCATCGCCAGGAGGGCCTGTGAACGTGATACCGGCGCTCGGGCCCTGAGGACCATCATGGAGTCGACAATGCTGGACCTGATGTACGAACTCCCTTCGCGGACAAACGGCCTTTCCAGGGTGGTCGTCACCCAGGAGATGATCGACGGGAAGGGGCTTCCGATCTTCGATTTTACCAAGGACGGGGAGGTAGCCTAGTTGCCTTACTTAGGAGAGGGTCCCGATAAGAAGGTGCCGCTGCTCCCCGTCAGGGACCTGGTCCTTTTCCCGGGGGTTATAGTGCCCCTCTTTGTTGGGAGGCCCCGGTCGCTCAAGGCCCTTGAGGAGGCCATGCTCCACGATAAGACAGTCCTCGTGGTGGCCCAGAAGGATATGAACGTGGAAGACCCGGAACCGGAGGATCTTTTCGAAGTAGGGACCATTACCACGGTCTTGCAGATGTTGAGGCTCCCCGACGGGACGACAAAGGTCCTGGTCGAGGGAGTGTCAAGAGCTTCCATCCTCGAGGTCGGGTTGGAGCGGGACACCCTTTTTGCGAAGACCGAAGCCCTGGAGACACCCCCACCCCTGAGGGGGCCGGAGATCGAAGCCCTGAAAAGGACCCTCCTGGCGCAGTTTGACAAGTATGTGACCCTTCACCCCAAGATCCCGTTGGAGGTGTTGATGTCGGTAACGGCCGTGGAAGACCCCGGCCAGGTTTCGGACCTGGTGGCATCACACCTTACGGTTCGCATCCAGGAAAGGCAACAGCTCCTCGAGACCTGGGACGTATCGAAACGCCTGGAGATGATGATCAGGATCCTCCTGAGGGAGATCGAACTGCTCGAGATGGAGAGGTCCATCCACGACAGGGTGAGGCAGGAGCTCGAAAAGGGTCAGAAGGAATATTACCTGAGGGAACAGTTGAAGGTCATCCAGGATGAACTGGGTCAGGGCGACGAGTTCTCGGAGATCGACAACCTCCGTGAGGAGATCCACCGGTCGAAGATGCCCGAGGAGGTCAGGAAAAAGGCCCTCCACGAACTGGACCGGCTGACCAAGATGCCCTCCATGTCGGCGGAAGCCACGGTGGTGAGGACCTATCTCGACTGGATGACGAACCTCCCCTGGGGGAAGAGGACCCGGGAAAGGATGGACGTGACCCTGGCCGAAAGGGTCCTGAACGAGGACCATTATGCCCTCGAAGAAGCAAAGGAGAGGATCCTGGAGTACCTTGCCGTAAGGAAACATGCCAAGGGGAGGTTGAAAGGGCAGGTCCTCTGTTTCGCCGGCCCCCCCGGCGTCGGTAAGACCTCCTTGGGGCGCTCCATCGCCAGGGCGACGGGAAGAAAGTTCGTGAACATGTCCCTGGGAGGTATCAGAGACGAGGCTGAGATCCGCGGACACCGGAGGACCTATATCGGGGCTTTGCCCGGGAGGATAATCCAGAAGCTAAGGCAGGCGGGGACGTGCAACCCGGTGATGCTCCTGGATGAGGTCGACAAGATCGGCCAGGATTTCCGCGGTGACCCCGCCGCGGCGCTTCTGGAGGTGCTTGACCCGGAGCAGAACGACAGCTTCACCGACCATTTCCTGGAAGTGCCCTTCGACCTGGGAAATGTCCTTTTCATCACGACGGCGAATACGACCCACACCGTCCCCAAGCCGTTACTGGACCGGATGGAGGTCATCCGGTTACCGGGTTACGTGACGGAGGAGAAACTGCAGATCGCCGAGAAACACCTCATTCCCAAGGTCCTCTACGAACATGGGCTTAAGGCGGGCCAAGTAAGGTTCACTTCCTCCTCGGTCAAGAGGATCATCTCGGAGTATACCAGGGAGGCCGGGGTCAGGGAACTGGAGAGACAGATCTCCAAGGTCACCAGAAAGATCACGCGCAAGATCGTGGAATCGGAAGAGAAAGGCGGGCGGGCCAAAAAGCAGACCTTCACCGTGGCGCCGTCGGACCTGTTGCCCCTTCTCGGCGTACCGCGCCATACCGGGGGAGTGCACCTCCCCACATCGGACCCGGTAGGGGCCTCGGTCGGCCTGGCGTGGACAGAAACGGGCGGTGACATCCTCGTCATTGAAAGTGTACGCATCCCCGGGAAGGGGGGCATTGTCCTCACGGGAAACCTGGGGGAGATAATGCAGGAATCCGGGCAGACCGCGCTGGGATACCTCAAGTCCCACGGGGAAGAACTGGGCATATCTGACATAGATTGGGACAAGACCGATATCCACGTCCACGTGCCGGAAGGGGCCATACCGAAGGACGGCCCCTCCGCGGGCATCACGCTGGCCGTGTCGATCTATTCCGCCCTTTCGCGGAAACCGGTTCGTAACGATATCGCCATGACCGGGGAGGTTACCTTGAGGGGCGACGTCCTTCCCGTGGGAGGGATCAGGGAGAAGGTCCTGGCCGCCAAACGGTACGGGTTCAAGAGGGTGATACTTCCCGAAGGCAACCGCCTTGAGGCGGGGGAGATGCCCCGCTGGGTTCTGAAAGGGCTGGAACTGGTCTTCGTCAGCAGCCTTGAAGAGGTTTTCCACCGGTCCCTGGTCAGAGAGAAGGACGATGGCAAGCAATAGAAGAAAAAGGTGGGAAGCCGCCCTGGCCGCGACCTGTTTTACGGAGCGGCAGTTCCCTCCCGCCAAGGGACTGGAGGTCGCTTTGGCAGGCAGGTCCAACGTGGGAAAATCCACCTTCATCAACGGGTTGATACAAAAACCCCTTGCCAGGGTAAGCGGAACGCCAGGAAAGACCCGCAGCGTAAACTTCTACAGGGTAAATCTCGGAAAGGGGTTTACCCTCGTAGACCTACCCGGGTTCGGCTTTGCCAGCAGGAGCCGCTCCGAAAGGATTTCCTGGGCGAGGCTCATTGAAGAATTCATTGCCCGGAGGGAAAGCCTCGCCCTCCTCGTTCACCTTGTTGATTTCAGGCATGGTTTCCTGGAAAATGACAGGAAACTACAGGAGTGGGCTACGGGTCACGGGGTTCCCGTCCAGGTGGTCTTCACCAAGATCGACAAGGTCCCCAAAGGAAGATGGACCCCATTGCTGAAGAAATACTCGGTCCCGCCGGCATCATCAGTGGCCGAACCCTTCCTCGTTTCCATGGAGAAGGGGTGGGGGGTGGAAGAGTTCATTCTCTTTCTTGAGTCCTACCTGGAAGACGCCGGATCCCCCCAGCGCGGTAGTGACCGCGCCCGCGGCGGGTGAGGGTCCGCTTTTACACGACGCCTGAACGGACAAGGAGGCATCATCATGGCACCATCCAAGGGAACGCTCGACAGATCCTATGACCCCGCGCCGATCGAGGACAAATGGTACCAGGCCTGGAACAAAAGGGGACTGTTCAAGGGGATCGCGAACAGCGAGAAACCCCATTTCAGCGTGGTGATCCCGCCCCCGAACGTGACGGGTTCCCTCCACATGGGCCATGCCCTCAACAATACCCTCCAGGATATTTCCTGCCGCTTCATGAGGATGGCCGGTTTCAACGTGCTCTGGCTTCCAGGGACCGACCACGCCGGCATAGCGACGCAGAACGTGGTCGAGAGATCCCTGGCCTCCGAGGGTGTGTCGAGACATGACCTGGGAAGAGAAAAGTTCGTCGAAAAGGTCTGGGAATGGAAGAAAGAATACGGCGACAGGATCATAAACCAGTTGAAACGCCTGGGGGCCTCCTGCGATTGGGATAGAGAGCGCTTCACGATGGACGAGGGACTATCGAGGGCGGTCAGGGCCGTTTTCGTAAGGCTTTATAAGGAAAACCTCATCTACAAGGGGAGCTACATAGTGAACTGGTGTCCCCGGTGCCTGACGGCGTTGTCGGACCTGGAGGTCGAACACCGTGATGAAAGGGGCACCCTTTTTTACGTGCGGTATCCCTTCGTTGACGGCAGCGGGTACATAACAGTTGCCACCACACGCCCCGAGACGATCCTCGGCGACGTGGCGGTGGCGGTCCACCCTCGCGACGAGAGGCACAGGGGGATCGCGGGGAAGAAAGCGGTGGTCCCTGTGACGGACAGGATCGTGCCCATTATCGAGGATACGATGGTCGACCCGGGTTTCGGCACGGGCCTCGTCAAGATCACGCCGGCCCATGACCCGAACGACTTTCTCGTAGGGCAGAGGCACGGCCTTGAAACGATCCAGGTTATAGACGAAAAAGGCTTCATGAGCCCCGAGGCGGGGCCGCTCTTCGAGGGGTTGGAAAGGGCCGAGGCCAGGAAAAAGATGGTCTCCCTGTTGAAGGAAAAGGGCCTTCTCGAGAGGACGGAGGAACACGATCACGCGATCGGGCACTGCTACCGATGCGGGACGGTGATCGAGCCCTATCTCTCGGAGCAGTGGTTCGTAAAGATGGCACCCCTTGCCGCCCCGGGGATAGAAGCGGTTCGGGATGGCAGGATAAGAATAATTCCCGAACAATGGGTGGGGACATACAATAACTGGATGGAAAATATCAGGGACTGGTGCATATCGAGGCAGTTGTGGTGGGGCCACAGGATACCAGCCTGGTACTGTGACGATTGCGGCCATGTCACCGTTTCAGAAGTAGACCCCGACCGGTGCGAATGTTGCGGCGGCGGCAATATCCACCAGGATGAAGACGTCCTCGACACCTGGTTCAGCAGCGCCCTTTGGCCTTTCTCGACCCTGGGCTGGCCCGACGACACCGAGGACCTGAGAACCTTTTACCCCACGAGCCTGCTCGTGACGGGGTTTGACATCCTTTTCTTCTGGGTCGCCCGGATGATAATGATGGGGCTCAAGTTCATGGGCAAGGAACCCTTCAGCGAGACCTACATTCATGCCCTCGTAAGGGACGAGCGGGGTCAGAAGATGAGCAAGTCCAAGGGCAACGTGATCGATCCCCTGGAGGTGATCGACAAGTACGGCGCCGATTCCCTCAGGATGACCCTGGCCAGCCTCACCGTGCAGGGAAGGGATATTTTCCTCAGCCCCGAGAGGATCGAAAGCAACAGGCTCTTTATGAACAAGATCTGGAACGCGAGCAAACTCGCCCTCGCCAATATCGAGGGCCTGGCGATGAGCTCCCTTCCGGACGAGGAGTACTTAAGGATCCATGACCGGTGGATAATCCGAAGGGTGAACGAGGTGAACGGCCAGGTTAAAAGTGACCTGGAGGGTTACTTCTACGGCGAGGCGGCGAAGGCCCTATACCAGTTCGTCTGGAGTGAACTCTGCGACTGGTACCTCGAGATGGCCAAGCCCGCCCTGAGAGGGCTGGAGGGCGACCGGAGGCAGGAGACCACCAGGACGGTCATGGCCCTGGTTTTTGACAGCACTATAAGGATGCTGCACCCCTTCATACCCTTCCTCACGGAGGAGCTCTGGGACACCTTCGGATTCGGCGAAGGGGCCCTGATCGAGGAAAAGGGATGGCCTGGTATTCTTCCGCTCGGGGAAGCCCTCGGCCCTGGGACCCCGGATCCAATGGAGGTCTTCCAGGAACTAGTGAGGAGCATAAGGAACCTGAGGGCCGAGGCCGGGCTTCACCCGCGACAGGAAGCCCTGGAGGCGCGGGTGGTCCTTTCCGAAGGCGCCGCCGGCGAGGCGGGCGAGATCATCAGCGCCAACGCCGATCTCCTGCGTCTCCTTTGCCGTGTTCGTGAGGTCAGCCTCAGCGAAGACCAAGGGAGAAGGCCCTTAGAGACCATGATGTCCGTAGCCTCCTTTGGGGAGGTTTTCCTCTTCGTGGACCGGAACCTCGATAGGGGAGCGGAAATGGCCCGGCTCTCGGCGGAACTTGAGAGAGCCCGCAAGGACCTCTCACGTTCAACGGGTAAACTGGGTGACCCTTCCTTCCTTTCGAGGGCGCCCGGCGATATCGTCGAACAGGAGAGGCAAAGGCTATCGGAGACGGAGGACAAGATCAGGGTGATCGAAAGAAACATGCGAAATCTTTCCGAATGACAGGCCGGCCATGAAGGACGGGTTTCCAGCCTTGTCGGAGACGATCGAGGGCCGGCTCCAGGATATGTCCTCCCCCTATATCAGGCCGGGACTGTCCCGTATAGCGGCGCTGCTTTCGAAAATGGGACACCCGGAGAGGGCTTTCCCCGCCGTCCACCTGGTTGGGACGAACGGGAAGGGTTCCGTCTCCGCCATGATCGAATCCCTCTTCCTGGAGGCTGGTTATTCCACTTGCCTTTACACCAGCCCCCATCTGACGGATATAACCGAAAGACTGCGATTTTCCGGCGTCCCCGTCGACAGGGGCGTGCTGCTTCGCTCCCTTGACCGGGTCGAGTCTGCACTGGGAGGGCAGGGTGACTCGGGATCCAGGCCTACCTACTTTGAAGTACTGACGGCCGCCGCCTTCGACGCGATAGCCGATCGCTCCCCGGACGTGGCGATCATCGAAGCCGGGATGGGTGGACGACTGGATGCCACCAACATGGTCAAGGACGTCGCCCTGACAGTCATAACCGCCATAGGGTTTGACCACAGCCAGTTCCTGGGCGGCACCCTTGAGGAGATCGCGAATGAAAAGTTCAGCGTCCTGCGCCCCGGAGGCAGGAGCGTCTTTTCGGGCACGCCAAAGACACTTCAGGGCCTTTTCCTCGAACGTTGCAAAGGGATCGGTAATACCGGGGAGATCTTGTCCCGCTCCGTAGAAATAAGGGGGTTGAAGGTCTCCCTCGAGGGCAACCATTTCGAAATATCTCTCCGGAGCGGTGAATACTTACCGGTAAAGACCGCCCTCGGGGGAACCTACCAGGTGGAAAACGCCGCGCTGGCCCTGCTTTCGGCCCAGGCTCTCTCCTTTCGATACCCGCGGATGGACCTGAAAACGGCAGCGGGGGGACTGGAAAGAACCAGGTGGAGAGGGAGACTTGAAAAGATCCGGTACGGGGATTGTGAACTTGTTCTTGACGGGGCCCATAACCCCCAGGGCGTCCACGCCCTGGCCGATACCTTCGAGGCCCTCGGGATGGCCTGTGAATACGCCGTCATCTTCACAGCCATGAAGGACAAGGCCCTCGAGGACATGGTCGCCCGGATCTGCGGATCTTTCCCCATGGTGGCCTTCACCAGGGTGCCTGACATGGAAAGATCCGCCGAGCCGGATTTTCTCCTCGATATGTCCAGACCCTACGCAAAAAAGTGCGTGACCCTTTCTTTCGAGGATCCCATGAGCGCCCTCGAGGAGGTTTCCAGGCGATACAAGAAGATCATCATTTGCGGGAGCCTTTACCTGCTGGGATACATGATGACCAGGCTCTCCCTCAAGGCGGAAGGGGAGTCCCGGTGACAATGGGCCTGGACTGGGGCTGGGAAAAGGTTTCTTTCCAAGGGCAAGGAATGATCCGGTACCTGGTGCCCCCCCAGATAGATGACATTTTGACAGTTACGCTGTTCCTCAAAGGACCTTTAATGGGAGAAACCGGTGGTTGCCTTTCCAGGATCTCCCAGCGCCTCTTCGGGAGGGATAATGGTATCCCCCTGGTCGCCCCGTCCCAGGTGCACGGTACGAGGATGATCGAAGCCCTGCCATCCACGTCGCTTCCGGCCAGGCCCGAGGGAGACGCCCTCCTGGTGAGAAGACCGGGTGTGTTCGGCAGTCTGAGGTTTGCCGACT
>Ga0209719_1003098_pt1 | contig 15741 bp, 13 predicted proteins | sample AD_JPNAS2_MetaG_FD_184421 | JGI IMG/M metagenome (GOLD analysis project Ga0209719, IMG submission 184421) | Active sludge microbial communities of municipal wastewater-treating anaerobic digesters from Japan - AD_JPNAS2_MetaG (SPAdes) (version 2) | ecosystem: Engineered > Bioreactor > Anaerobic...
AAAACCATATACGCACCATACTTGCTGATCATCTGACCACCGGGAGCCAACTCTGGGGTATACTATCGATGGCAGTGAGGCATGGCAATGTATCTGAGACGAAAGGTTGACGGCTTTCTGGCAGAGTGGAAAGAGAATCCGAAACATACACCCTTGGTCATCCATGGAGCGCGCGACATCGGGAAACGGGAATCGATCCGTCATTTCGCAGAGGGCCGGTATAGACACATCGTTGAGATCAACCTGGCGAAAGAGGAGAAGTATCACACCATCATAAACGATGGGTATGCTGCAGAGGCCATCATCAAGCACATCACGCTGCTTGACCCGGCCAAGCAATTATCCGAAGGGGAGACGCTGATCTTCTTCGATGAGCTGCAGGCCTTCCCGCCCATCGCGACCGCCTTGAAAGCCTTCGACATCGATGGGCGCTTCGATGTCATCTGCAGCGGTGCGCTGACCAGGTATGATGCCATAAAGATCGAGAGCATCAGCGTAGGGTACAAGAGCGACTACACCATGCACAGCCTCGACTTTGAAGAGTTCCTCTGGGCGAAGGGGTATGATGAATCAGTTGTTGATGAACTGCTCATCCATATGCAGGAGCTCAAGCCTCTCAGTAGCGTCCAGATGGACATCTTCGAATCTCTCTTCTTTGAATATGTGCTCTTAGGCGGCATGCCTGAAGTCATCACACAATACTTGGTGAGCAATACGTTCACGGGTTCCATAAAGCTGCAACGCCGTCTGCTCTCAACATATGAGGGTGACATCCGTACGTATGCCCAAGGAGTGGACCGAAAGAGAACGCTCAAGGTCTTCAACGCCATCGCGGCACAATTGGGAGAGAAGAACAAGAAATTCACCCTCTCCCGACTCGAGCACGGTGCACGCTTCAAGGATTACCGAGACAGCATCGAGTGGTTGGTCCAAGCAGGAATGGTGAATATCAGTTACTGCTTGGAGCATCCTGAGCTGCCCCTGAAAGGAAATTACGACCCGACAAAGTACAAGCTGTACCTCTCTGATACCGGCCTCCTGGTCTCCATGCTTGATGATGAGGCCCAGGACGATCTGAGAACGAATAGAAACCTCAGTGTATGCAACGGTGCGCTGTACGAACAGATTGTAGCGGAGGCGTTGGTTAAGAGCGGCTACGCTCTCTGCTACTACAAACGTCCTGACTCAACCCTCGAGCAGGATTTCTTTGTCAGGACGATGAACTCATTGGTGCCGATTGAGGTGAGAGAGACGTCGCCAAAGACAAAGGCGCTCAAAACATTCATTCAAAGCGACAGTTACCCGGACATCTCATGGGGCATCAAACTAGGGAAGGGTAACATCGGCTTGGCTGACGATATCTACACCTTCCCATATTTCTGTACCTTCCTGTTGAAGCGATACCTCAAAGACCGGGCATGATCATCACATGCTGATGACTTGATACCCATCCGTGATGAATGGCTTCATCCCTGCATGGCCGCTCATGTCGCCGAGCATCGGCAGGCCATAGGTGCTGTTCTTCTCAAAGACCCCCATCACCTTGGAGCAGGCGAGGCAGATGCCGGCGATGAGGCCGCGCTCCTTTGCCTTCAGGTAGAGAGTGTTCTTCTCCTCCTCCAGGACCGAGACCAATTTGACCGACTCTCCCTCGAAGATGATCTTGGCCGCAATGCCAGTGTCTGCTAAATCCAACGCATTGAGCAGGATGTGGTTGAAACACATCTTGTTGCCGGTCATGCCATAGAACAGGTACTTGTCCATATAATCCTCCCACTGTTATCGATACTCATTATCAAGGAGGAGGAGAGAAGAGTCAACGCAAGATTTTATACCACGTTTACATGGAACAGCCTCGCAAAGGCGAGGCTGGCAACAAAGTCGGTACATTCATTTACAGGGTGTAATCCTCAGGACCGGCAGAGGATCCTTCACCCGTGGCTGCATCGGTTATGGTGATGTCGAACATCCCGTTCTTCTCAGTGGCAATGAGAAGGTTTCCTGCCGACTTCTCAAAAGCACTGACGATGTTGACGTTGCTCATCTGAGAGGCGTAGCCGGTTGAGATCACTTTCGTATTGACAGGGGTTGTGATGGTATCGTCTGCAAAACTGACCACAAAGAGTGCTTCGTTGGCTGTTTTGGTCTTCGTGATAAGGTGTGTAGTTCCTCCTGATGACATGCCATAGACAAACGCATTGGAGGGAAATTGTCTTGAAAGATCCTTCATAGGGGTTGGAGCTGTTGAACCAGGGCCTGCTGGAACCACACTTCCATACAAATTACCATCTTTGGTTATAAGATATAGGCTCGTACCGTTGGTCCAGAATCCTGCCAGACTTTTATCAAGAGAGGTGAGTTGATGAAAAAATGCGCCATCAGTGTAATAGTGCTCATACGACCCACCACTGGTGACAAACGAGAGAATCATGGGAGCATTGAATGTGGTGTCGTTAAATCCTCCGATTCCCCAATGTTGCCTACCAGACATCTGAAGCACTGCGTCACGATCGTATCCAGGAAGATCATCCAACAGGACTTTTTTATCATACTCTGCAGGCGGACCGTTTTGATATTCGGCTACCAGAAAGGAGTCAGTTTGACCAACAGTATCGGTCCCCTTAATCACGAACAATCCATTTGCCAAGAGCTGTTTCATCTTCCAGCCCGCATCCAGATCTTCTGCAACCGTTGTGGTCAATTTTATATCACCAGATCCATCAGTCTTCATCTGGTGGATCTCGGCATTGCCTCCACCATTGATCAAGTAGATGATCAGGTCATTGGTAGTATCTAGATATGCCTCATACACCGGATGGCCTTTCTTATTCTCCCTGACGGTTGTGGTGGTATTTCCATCAGTCTTGTAATTGTAAATTCCATCATTGGTGAGGAAATACAGGTCAGTACCATCTTTTCCAATAATCTGCCGGTAGCGGATTTCTACCGGCTTCTTGGCATCGGCGAGCTGTTTGAAGAGGCCGGCTGATGCGTCTGCGTTGCAGGAGGTGAAGAGGAGAGTGAGGAGGGTGGTGATGGTCAGGATGCAGGTGAGTGTTCGTTTCATGGTCTCTCTCCTATTGTCGGTAGGTGACGCTGACGGTGATGGGGACGAAGCCGGCCAATGCGTTGTCCTTCTTCAGTGCGTCGTTGTAGTTGAACTCAGGGATCAGCCAGAGGCCGGTGTTGAGAGCGACGCCCCAGTGCTCTCCGGGGTACCAGGTGACGCCTACCTCGAGGTTGGTGTAGAGGGTCATCAGCTGGGCGTCCTTATACTTGATGTAGGCGAAGCCGAGGCCGGTCGAAATGGGGATCTCCCATTTGCCCTGCAGCGGCAGGTAGGAGTACTTGGCGTAGAAGGGGACGGCGGTGAAGAGCTCCTTGTCCACGGCAAAGTTGAAGTTGTATCCGATCTCCCCGCCGATGGCCGTGTAGGGGGTATTGAAGACCTGGTAGCTGATCCCCCCATAGCCGCCGACCTGCATTCCTGTTTTCCCTTCACCAAGCCCCCCTTTCAAATCCTTTGAACCGAAGAAGTAGGTGAAGGTGGGCAGCGTCGTCCCGACCTTGAAGCTGAAGAGCTGGCTACCCTTGTCGTAGTGGGGAGCGGCCGCAAAGAGAGCGGATGAGAGCACCAAGAGGGTGAGTATGGCGGTGAGTGGTTTCTTCATTCTGTACCTCATAGCAAGAACACCCCGTTTTTGGTGTTGTTACACCATGATAGCCAAAAGCGGGGGCTGTGCATACCTCTTTGAGTATAGTGAGACCGCGTGATGATTGCAAACCACTTTGTTGCCACACAGGAGAGTTTTAGGGTAGGGTATGGAGAGAGGGAAACGGACATGCTTTTGTTGAGAGGAAAGCCGGTTGCGGAACAAACCTATGTCGAACTGAGGCAGCGGAGCGCCCAATTCATTGCGAAGCATGGGTATGCCCCATCGCTTGCCGTCGTCTTGGTCGGAAATGATCCCGCAAGCCAAAGCTACGTCGCCTCCAAGCAGAAGGCGTGTGAAGATTTGGGGTTTTCTCATGTGGATCATTACTTTGATGAAGATGTCAGCCAAGAGGAGCTGCTCATCTGCATCAAACAGTTGAATGAAGACATTGGGGTCGATGGCATCTTGGTCCAGCTCCCCCTGCCGGCCCATATCGATGAGGGGTGCATCATAGAGAGCATCTCGGCGGAGAAGGATGTCGACGGCTTCCACCCCCAGAATGTAGGCAATCTCTTGCTCGGGCGGCCCGGCTTCGTCAGCTGCACCCCCTTGGGGATCCTCCGCCTCATGGACCACTACCAGATTGATGTGTCAGGCAAGAGGGTGGTCATCGTGGGGCGCAGCAACATCGTCGGCAAGCCGATGGCGAGCCTCTTGATCCAGAAGGGGCGTGACGCCACCATCACCATCTGCCACTCCAAGACCCATGATTTGGCCTCCATCACGAAAGAGGCGGATATCCTCATCGCCGCCATCGGACGGCCCGCCTTCATCACCGCCTCCATGGTGAAGGAGGGGTGCGTCGTCATCGATGTCGGCATCAACCGGGTCGATGATGAGAAGAGAGCGCGTGGCTACCGGCTCGTCGGTGACGTCGACTATGAGGGCGTCTCCCCAAAATGTAGAGCCATCACCCCGGTGCCCGGCGGCGTCGGCGTGATGACCATCGCTTCTTTGATGTGCAACACCATGAAGGCGGCCGAACAGCGCGCCGCAAAAGGAACGAGATGAAGAAGTACTGGCTGGAAACCTACGGATGCCAGATGAATATCGCAGAGAGCAACGCCTTGGAACTCCAGCTCAAAGGAGCGGGCCTCATCCCGGCAGCACGGGCCGATGAGGCGGACTGCGTCATCCTCAACACCTGCACGGTGCGCAAGAGCGCCGACAACCGCATCTGGGGGCGGCTTGGCGAGTTCTCCCGTATCAAGAAAACCCACCCCCTCACCTTGATCGTCACCGGGTGCCTGGCTGAGCGCCTGCAGGAGGACCTCAAGGACGAGGCACCGCAGGTCGACTACGTCATCGGCACCAACGACAAACAGCGCATCGTCGACATCCTCACCAGCGCCGATGGCCGCCTCGATGCGGTGAGCTCCTCCTATACGTTCACCGAGAGCTACTACCGGGAGGGGGAGTTCAGCTCCTACATTCCCATCATGAACGGGTGCAACAACTTCTGTTCCTACTGCATCGTCCCATACGTGCGGGGGCGGGAGGTGTCGCGCCCGGTCGCGGATATCCTCGCCGAGCTCGCCTTCCTCGACTCCAAGGGGGTCAAGGAAGTGACCCTGCTCGGCCAGAACGTCAACAGCTACCACTACACGGAGGATGACGGGACGGTGGTCACCTTCCCCGAGTTGTTGCAGCGGATCTGCAGAGCGGAGAACTCCATCAAGTGGATCCGCTTCGACAGCCCCCACCCGAAGGACTTCTCCCGTGCCCTCATCGAGGTCATCCGGGACGAGGCGAAGGTGGCCAAGCACCTGCACATCCCGATGCAGAGCGGTTCGAGCCGGATCCTCTCGCTCATGAACCGTCGCTATGACCGGGAGCGCTTCATCGCCCTCATCGACGAGATCAGGCGCGAGATCCCCCGTGTCACCTTCGCCACCGACGTCATGGTCGGCTTCCCCTCCGAGACGGAGGAGGAGTATCAGGAGACGCTCTCCCTGCTCGACCACATGGGGTGCATCGAGGCGTTCATGTACTACTTCAACCCCCGGGAAGGGACACGCGCCGAGACGATGGATGGTCAAGTGGACGAAGCGGAGCGTGGAAGGCGGCTCAGTGAGCTCATCGACTTCCAGCACGCCATCTTCGCCCGCGAGAAGCAGAAGCGCCTCGGAGAGGAGGTGGAGGTGGTGGTGACCCAGGTCTCCAAGCACGATGGGGAGGAGATGCTCGCCCGCAGCGAACACAACGAGATGATCGCGTTCCCCTCCGACCTTCGCCCGGGATCGTCTGCAATGGTGCGCCTCACCGGCTTGAAGGGCAACACCTACACGGCATCTGTGGTACAATGAGGGGAGGAGGCCTCATATGGCAGAGCCCAACGCACAGTTTAGAGAGAAGTTCGAGATCTTGAAGTCCTTGATCCTCAACTCGACGATGACGGTCGCCCTCACCGGCGCCGGCGTCTCGACGCTGAGCGGCATCCCCGACTTCAGGAGCGCGGGGGGAGTCTACTCCTCCCAGTGGGAGGGGTATGATGTGGAGGAGGTGCTCTCCATCTCCTTCTTTCGGAGACGACCCGACCTCTTCTACCGCTGGGGCAATGAGTTCATGTACCAGCTGGAGCGGAGCACCCCCTCAATCATCCACACCGTCCTGGCCCTCTTGGAACAGAAGGGGTACCTGCAGGGCCTCTTCACCCAGAACATCGACATGCTGCACAAGAAGGCCGGCAGCAAGAAGTACTGGGAGATCCACGGCAGCGCCGAGCACCACAGCTGCACGAACTGCAATGCCCACTACTCCTACGAGCAGATCGCCCCGATCGTGAGAAAGGGCGAGGTCCCGCACTGCACCAGGTGCCAGGCGGTCGTCAGGCCTGATATCGTCTTCTACGGGGAGAACCTCGACTCAGCGGTCCTGACCCGGGCGGTGGAGATGTTCCGTGAGGCGCAGCTCTGCCTCGTCCTCGGCTCCTCCTTGGTCGTCCAGCCCGCCGCCTCGTTGCCCTCCTATGCCCTCTCCCATGGCTCTCAGCTGGTCATCGTCAACGCCCAGAGGACCGCCTATGACCGGGCGGCCACCGTGTGTTTCAATGATCTTGCCCAGGTGGGGGAGGCGCTCTCGTCGTGGGCAGCGGGCCTGACGAGCCGCAAGGCGCTGATGCCCTCCCCATAAATTTCTCTGTGCCGGAGCTTTCGCCTTCGCCATATCTGCCGTAGAATGGAAGCCATGAAGATAGTAGTAGCTGATGATGAGAAGCGGGTCTGCGACTTGATCTGTGCGCTCATCGATTGGGAAGGATTGGGCCTTGAGCTGGTGGGCGCCGTCAACGACGGGCAGTCGGCCCTTCGCGTGATCAAGGAGCGTGACCCGGATCTTGTCATCACCGATGTACGGATGCCGGGCCTCGACGGCCTCTCTTTGATCGAGCAGGCAAAGGCATACGACCCCTCCCTCCAGTTCATCATCATCAGCGGCTATCGCCAGTTCGACTACGCCCAGAGCGCCATCAGCTTCGGCGTGGCGGAGTACCTGCTCAAGCCGATCAACAAAGAGGAGCTGAACCACACGCTGGCGCGGATGCGGGATGAACACCTTCGCCAGCTCAGCGCCCAAGAGACGCAGCGGCAGACCCACGATGAACGCAGCTTTCTGCTCAAGGGAGCGCTGGTCACCTTCCTTGAGCGTGGTGAAACAAGGGCGCTCGAACCGTGGGGCGCCGACAAACAGCGATTGCGCTTCGTGGTCATCGGCCTCTGTGGGACCATCGATGAACAGGTGGCCCGCCTGATGGAGACGAAGAGCGAAGCGGTGGTGCATCGATTCGAGAAGGATGCCATCGTCTCTCTCTTCGATACGCGCCTCTGGGTGCTCTGCAGCCTCGGCGATGATGAGCTTGAGGTCCTGGTCGACGAACTGTCACTCCTGTTGAAGAAGGGAACGCAGACCTTTCATGCGCTCTCCTACACCATCGCCATGGGCATCCCGGTGCTCGATGTTGCACACCTGCAGGTGAGCCGTCAGAGCGCCGTGGAGGCGGCCGCTCGTCGCCTCATCGATCCACAGCTGCACATCTTCTTTGGTGGGCAGCCGCTTGATGAGGACCTTGCACCCCATCTGGAAGCCATCCACCAAATCATGCAGAAGCACTGCGTTTCCCGCCTCGATAGGAGCGTGGAGGAGGAGCTGAAGCTCTGCCTCTCCGGTCAGCGCTTTCAATCGCTCTCCGCCTACGGATGGCTTCAGATCTGCCAAAAAAGCTTCGATGATTGGTGTTCCATCGTGGAGAAGGACTATCCTACCGAGCGTCTGAGCGAGGCGGTGCGCCACCAGGGTGAGAACCAGCCATCGCTCTCCCATCTGAGGGAGTACCTGGCCAGCTCACTGGCGGCCCTTGTGGATGAGTATCATGCATCGAAGGAATCACAGGCCGCCAAGCCGATCCGCACTGCCATCGACCATATCGAGGCGAACTTTCGCAGTGATCTCATCAGCCTTGAGTCGGTGAGCGAGGTGGTCGGCCTCAACAGTTCGTACTTCAGTGCGCTCTTCAAGCGCAGTACGGGCGTGGGGTTCGCCGAATATCTGCTCGATTTGCGGATGAGCGAGGTCAAGCGTCTGCTGGTGGAGACCAATCGGACGATCGCACAGATCGCCCTGGATGTCGGCTATCATGACCCAAAACATCTGGCGCGGCTCTTCAAGAAGCACTACCAGATCAAACCGAACGAGTACCGGAAGCTCTATGGATAGAAGGCTCACCACCATCGAGGCCCGCCTTCGCTTCATCACCGCCTGCCTCGTAGCCCTGGTCGTGATGGGGATGTTCCTCGCCACGCTCTACCGGCATGGGACCGTTTCCTCCCTCTGGTGGATCGCGCTGCTGTCGCTGCTGCTGGTCGCCCTCGGTGTGTGGTCCCACTGGTGGGTCGTCCTCCCGTACCGCAGGAGCCTGCATATCCTCCGTCTCTTCTCCACCGGCTACACGTACCGCTCGATCGTCGACGACAAGGTGCCCATCAATGAGGAGCTGGTGGCCGTCAATGACGTGTTGCAACAGCTGCTCAACACCGACCAGCTGATGAACGCCAGCAAGCGCCAGGCACAGTTCTTGGCGCTGCAGAACCAGATCAACCCGCACTTTCTCTACAATACGCTCGAAGGAATCCGCAGTGAGGCGCTCCTTGCCGGCCTCTCCTCGGTGGCGACGATGACCGAGGCCCTCTCCACGTTCTTCCGCTATACCATCAGTGGGGTGGAGAACCTCGTGACGCTGAAGGAGGAGATTGAGAACACCAAGAACTACTTCTTGATCCAGCAGTTCCGTTTCGGCACCCGCATCAAGCTGAAGATCATCACCGACGGGGTCGATGAGGAGGAGATCCTCCGCTGTCGCATTCCAAAGCTCACCCTCCAGCCCATCGTAGAGAACTCCATCGTCCACGGCCTTGAGTGCAAAGGAGGGGAGGGGACGCTGACGCTCCGTCTCGAGGGGAGTCACGAGCGGCTCTTCATCACGGTCCAGGATGATGGGGTGGGGATGGCGAATTCTGTGCTCTCGGCCATCCAGCGCAACCTCAGCACCCGGAGCTTCGACTACGTCAAGCGTGACGAGCGGCACGGCGGCATCGCGCTCATCAACGTCAACAACCGCATCAAGATCCTCTTTGGTGAGCAGTACGGTCTGACGGTCACGAGCCAACAAGGCGTCGGCACCGATGTGATGATCTCGTTGCCACGCTCGATCGCCGACGGGAGTGAGTCGTGAAACAGGAGGTGCTCCGCCTCGAGCAGGTGACCATCCCCCCGTACCTCTGGGATATCCACATGCACATCTATGAGACGGAGATCGTTGCCTTGATCGGCATCAACGCCCTCGGCATCGATGAACTGCTCTCGATCATGCTGCGCAACACCGCGCTGCACTACGGTCATGTCTACATCAAGGACCGCCTCGTCAACGACTACCTCTACTCCAACCGAAAAGAAAACAACATTGCATTGATCGGTCGTAAGACGAGCCTGGTCGAATCGATGACCGTTGAGGAGAACCTCTTTGTGCTCAGGAAGAGGGGGCGGATGCGCCTGGTCAACTTCTCCTTGCTCACTGTCCAGATGAGGCGCCTGCTCGCACCGCTGGGCCTCAACCTCGCGGAGCGGACACTCGCCGGTAATCTCACCGCCTTCGAGAAGCTGGTCGTGCAGTTGGTGAAGGCACAGTTGGATAAGAGCGCACTGATCATCCTCACCGACATCTCCACCCTCATCAGTGAGGCGGACCTCACCCGGCTGAAACCCATCCTTGGGCGGTTGACGAGCGAAGGAATGACCTTCCTCTACGTGTGCAATCATCATCAGGAAGCCTTCTCGCTTGCAAACCGCTGCTACCTCATGCGCGAGGGGAGGATCATCAAGCATCTCTACCCGGAGCAGATGACCGACCACATCATCGAACAATACACCAACGACTTCTCTGACTTCGTCGATCTTGGCGATCGGCGGGATTACTATGACCGGCAAGTAGAATCATTGAAACCGCTCGTCAGCGTCAAGGAGCTCAATTACAAGGCGATGCGATCGTTGACCTTCCACGTGAAGGAACACGAGACGGTGGTCCTGCTGGACAGCGACAACCTGGTCATCGACGACCTCTTTGAGATGTTTTCCAATACCGCCGGTGCCCTTTCGGGAGAGATCTTGGTCGCCGGAGAGCCCTCCTCGGCCGCACGGCGGGACATCGCGCTCGTGCCTCCCAAGCCCGATGTCTCGCTCATTTTCGACCAGTTGTCGGTATTGGACAACATCCTCTTCACCAGCGACCATCGCATCGAGGCCCTCTGGCTCAGTGAAAGCCGCCGCAAGGCGCTCGGACGGGACCTCATGGCTGATTTTGGAGACCGCATCAGCATGACCACCCCCAGGCTGTGCAGCCAACACGAGCGAATCATGATGGTGTATCAGCGGATCATGCTGCAAAAACCGAAGTTTTTGTGTGTGGTGCAACCGTTCGCCTCGATCGATATGTACCAACGTATCTCCTTGATCGAAATCTTCGATCGCCTGAAGAGGCGGGGATGCTCCATCCTCATCCTTTCGGTGAGCCTCTCCGACAGCCTGCAGATCGCCGATCGCCTCATCATCCTCAACGGGGGGACGGTGGAGCGGGAAGTGCTCAGAAGCGAATTCTCGCAATTTCGTGATATCGCCTCCTCGATTCCCTCCCAATCCAAAGAGTGAACACCCAAATCCAAAGAGCATGACCCTACACCCCAGCAGGGAGGCGTGTAATGCTAGTGTATAGGGAGGAACGCTGTGTCAGGTCCTTATATCGTTGAGATGCACAACATCACCAAAACATTCCCTGGGGTAGTCGCCCTTGATTCGGTCGATTTTCGTCTCAAGGCGGGACAGGTCATGGCGCTCTTGGGCGAGAATGGCGCAGGAAAGTCCACCTTGGTTAAAATCCTCAGTGGTGTCTATAGCCGCGACAGCGGCAGCATACGGATCTTTGGAAAGGACATCGAAGGGAATCTCACCCCTCGGGAGGCCCAGCAAATGGGCGTGGCGATCATCCACCAAGAGCTCAACATGTGCTCTCACCTCACGGTGGCCCAGAATATCTTCCTCGGTCGTGAATTACGCAAGGGCTCTCTATTGGATAATCGGACGATGGAACGCAAAACACAGACGATCCTCGATTCGCTCGGCATCGACCTCGACCCCAACACGCTCGTCGGCGATCTTGCGGTATCGAAACAGCAGATGGTGGAGATCGCCAAGGCGCTGGAAGCCAATGCGAAGATCTTGATCATGGATGAGCCGACCAGCGCGCTGACCAGCGTGGAGATCACCCAGCTCTTCTCCCTGATCAGGGGCCTGAAGCAGCAGGGCGTCGGCATCATCTACATCAGCCATCGCCTGGATGAGCTGCAATACATCGTCGATGCGGTCACCATCATGCGGGATGGACGCTTCATTGTTGAACAACAGTTTTCTGACATCACGATGAGTCAAATCATTGGGCATATGGTCGGGCACGAAATCAAAGAGAAGTATCCTCGCGTCCAGGTTGAGAAAGGAAAGGCGGTCCTCACCGTCACCGGCCTTTCAGCGGCGCCGAACGTGCATGATGTCTCCCTCACGGTCCATGAAGGGGAGATTCTCGGCATCGCCGGCCTGATGGGAGCCGGGCGCACCGAGACGACACGGGCAATCTTCGGTGCAGATCCCAAGCAGAGCGGGACCATCGAAATCCTTGGCCACGAGGCCAAGATCAAACGACCCCGGGATGCCATCAAGGCCGGTCTGGTCCTTGCTCCGGAGGATCGCAAGAAGGATGGGCTCTGCACCAAGCTCTCGGTGCGGGAGAACATCGCGCTGCCGAACCTCGACAAACTGGTCAATTCCTTTGGGGTGGTGAACCGCAAGAAGGAGCGGGAGATGGTGGACCAGGTCATCAAGGACCTGCAGGTGCGTTTGGCGAGTCCCGAGATGAACGCTTCTTCGCTCTCGGGCGGAAACCAGCAGAAGGTCGTGGTGGGCAAATGGCTCGCCCGGGACTCGAAGGTGGTGATCTTCGATGAGCCGACGCGCGGGATCGACGTGGCGGCGAAAGTGGAGATTTTTCAACTGATGAACAAGCTCAAGGAGCAGGGCATCGCGGTCCTCTTCATCAGCAGTGAGATGACGGAGGTGCTCGGTTTCGCGGATCGGATCATCGTCATGTGCGATGGTCGGATTACCGGTACGTTGATGCAAGGTGAAGCGACGCAGGAGAAGATTCTTGAGCTGGCTACCCGCTTTGAAGACAAATTGAATGGTAACAAAGGAATAGAGACATTATGAAAGAGTCAATGAACAAGTCGTCATTCGGGAGGGTGTTGTCGATACGGGGGATGGCACAGGTGTTTACGGTGACCATCGGCTTGATCATCCTGTGCATTGTGTTCGGCATCATGAATCCTGCGTTCTTCTCCGCGCGCAACGTGGCGAACCTGCTCAGGCAAATCGCCCCGATCCTCTTGATCGGCATCGGGCAGTCCTACGTGTTGATCACCGGCAACATCGACCTCTCCATCGGCTCGGTGGTCGGTATGAGCACGATGATCAGTGCCACCATGATGACCAAAGGGACCAATCCCTGGCTCGCTGTCTTCTTCACGATCTTCACCTGTTTGCTCGTTGGGCTCTCGAATGGCCTCTTGGTCTCGTTTGCCAAGCTCCCTCCGTTCATCGCAACCCTCGGTACGATGACCATCGCGCGGGGCATCGCCCAGATCGCCAACAACAACTACAACACGGACTCCATCGGGGAAGCGGCGCAAGGCTTTCGAAACTTCTTCTACTATGGCAAGACCCTCGGCTTCTACAACACCATCTGGATCGCCATCGTGCTCTGGGTCATCTTCAACTTCATCTTGACCCGTACGCGGAGCGGTCGGCATATCTACGCCATCGGCAGCAATGTGGAGGCGGCCCGCCTCAGTGGCGTCTCGATCGTGAGCACCACGACGAAGGCGTACCTGGTCTCTTCCTTCGTCTCCAGTATCGTCGGCTTGGTCACCACCGCCACCAGCGGCATGGGCACGATGGATGCCGGAAACGGGTATGAACTGTATGCGGTAGCGGCCTCCGTCATCGGTGGTGTCTCCACCCTCGGCGGGCAAGGGTTGCTCTTCGGGACCGTCATCGGCGCCTCGATCTGGGGTGTCCTGCAGAACGGCCTGCAATTCGCCGGAGCTCCGGTGGCTATCAGGAACATCGTCATCGGCGTCATCGTCGTCGTCTCGGTGTTGCTCGACGTCATCGTCCGCTCGGGCAAGGCGAGCAAGCTCCGGCTTTCCTCGCATCGTCAAGTGAACACAGTCACCGTAGGTGAATGAGAAAAGGAGGACAACGATGAAAAAGTCAGTTGTCGTGTTATTGGTTTTGGTGCTTGCCACGGCCCTCTTCGCACAGGGAGCCAAGGAAGCTGCGGGAATGAAGATCTATTTGATCACGATGGATCAGATGGACCAGCACTGGGTGAACGTCGACAAGGGTGCACAGAAAGCCGTTTCTGAACTTGGAGGTATTACCTATAAGTGGCTTGCTCCTGATGTCAAGGATGATGCAAAGCAGATCGAGTGCATCAACAACGCGGTAGCCGGAGGTGCAAATGCAATCCTGCTCGCCGCCAATGGTCCCAATGCAGTCACCGCTGCGTTGAAGGAAGCCCAGGAAGCCGGCGTAACGATCGTCTATGTCGACTCTGCCGCGAACTTCCCTGCCGTCCAGACTTTGGCCACCGACAACACGGCAGCCGGAGCAACCGCCGGCAAGGAGCTTCTGAATGCCCTGAAGGGCTCTGGTGTCAATGCAGGAACGATTGGGATCATCTCGGTCAACAGTGCGACCGCCTCAACCGTGGCTCGTGAGGCGGGGTTCCGCAAAGCATTCGAGGGGACCGGCTTCACCTTGCTCGAAACGCAGTACTGTGATGGTGATGCAGCTCGATCCAAGGACATGAGCGCCAACTTCATCACCCAGGGGGTCGTCGGACTCTTTGGAGCGAATGAAGGATCGACAGTCGGTGTCGGCAACGCAATCGCCGAGGCGGGACGTGCGGTCATCGGCGTCGGCTTCGACAAGAGCGACATGATCCTCTCGTTGATCAAGAGCGGGCACCTCTTGGCCACCATGGCTCAGAACCCGGATGTCATGGGCTATGAGGGTATCAAGAGTGCGTACAAGGCACTGAAGGGCGAGAAGGTCAGCCCGGACTACTATGACACGGGCGTCTCTGTTCTGACCAAAGCCGATCTCTGATTATCTGTGAGGCACTGCAGGGAGGGGCGACCCTCCCTGCTTGCTTTTTCTCCGATTGTTTCGTATATTTTGAACACCTCGATGGAATCATCCAAAGGGGGTGTTTCGGTTTCGACTGGCGGAAGATCAGGCCAGTGACTGCAAGCGGAGCGCCAACTCCTTAAACTAGCAAACCTTTTAACTGCCAAAAAAGAAGACGAAGTCTCCTTCGAAGCAGAATACGCCCTCGCTGCGTAACCGCACGACGACGTACAGGTCCGTTTCCTGCTGGTCCTAAGGAACGATCGCCTGTAAAAGTAGGATCTTACCCGACCCAGTGCCTGTGGGGGAAGGGGACATCAAAGCGGGCTACAGAGGTCGGACGTCTTGTTGGTGAACCCGCCGCTCTCTGGAACCTTTGATCACCGACTAAGCTTGTAGACGTTGCTGGATGGCACGTTAGGACGGGGGTTCGAATCCCCCCACCTCCAAAACACCAAGCCGGACTGCCAGTGGCAGTCCGGTTTTTGATGGGAGAGCCCCATGGTAGAGAACAATCGCCGCCGGCAATTGATCGCACTCGGCGCAGAAAAGCTGGCGGACCACCTCCTTGCATTGGCAGCGCACAACGACGAGGCTCTGTCCCTCATCATCTCCATCACTGCAAATCCTGATGAAATCGTCGCATCCTTCAAACACAAGCTCTCGCAGTTGCGGGCACAGGATTACTGGATTGAATGGGATGAGACGACAGCCTTCGCCCGACGCCTCGAGACGATGTGCGGCCAGCTTGCCGCAAGCGCCGTCGATGCGTCGACCGGTTTCGCATTGACGGTCGAGTTCTTTGAGTCTGATGAAGACATCATGGAGCGCTGCGACGATTCGGATGGTGAGGTCGGGGATGTATTCACCGGATGCTTGACCGACCTCTTCCACGCCTTCGCCAAGGACGTCGAGGACCGTGACCTGGTCATGGAAAACCTCATTACCCTCTCGGAAAACAATCAGTACGGGGTGAGGGATATGCTGGTGGAAGGCGCCCACAAGAGCTTATCACACGAAGAGATGAGAGCTCTTGTCGCACGCCTCAAATCGATGATCGAAGCAGCCAAGGAGGGCGATCGTGACAGGGGTAAGCGTCGGATGATCCAGTCGCTTGCGAGGCAACTCGGGGACCTTGAGCTCTATGAAGAGAGCATACTCACTCTGTATGGACACCTGAGTGAAGAGTCGCTGTTGACCTTGGCGAGCCTGCACATCGCGCGTCAGGAGTATGATGCGG
>Ga0209719_1003104_pt1 | contig 15713 bp, 20 predicted proteins | sample AD_JPNAS2_MetaG_FD_184421 | JGI IMG/M metagenome (GOLD analysis project Ga0209719, IMG submission 184421) | Active sludge microbial communities of municipal wastewater-treating anaerobic digesters from Japan - AD_JPNAS2_MetaG (SPAdes) (version 2) | ecosystem: Engineered > Bioreactor > Anaerobic...
GTTGAAGCAGCAAAGCAGGCTTCCGAAGCTGCGCAAAATGTTACGGCAGGAAATGGTAATGGCGGAGCTGAACCGGAACCCGAACCGGAAGTAGACCAGGAAGAGGGTGCTGAAGAAATGGGAGAAGGTGTAGGGGAAGCGGTTTCTTTGGAAACGGTTAATTCCAAAATTGACGCCCTTGCTTCTTTAGTGCAGGAATTGATTGACATCATTTCTGGTGGAGATGAAGAGGGTGCTGAAGGCATGGAGGAAGCAGGAGATCAGGAACCTTCCGAAGAGGAATTGGAAAATAAAGAAACGGAAGATATCAATGAATCAGGAATGATTGGGCAGTCCAAATCAATGGCGCAGGCAGAGGATGAGGGAGAAAATGAAGGAATTGCGGAAGAAATGTCGGAAGAGAAAAGCGGGCTTGAAACCAAAGACTCGCTCTGGACTAACACCATCAGCCGTGCTGATGTCATTGCACCGGGAATCGTTGCTCCAAAACCCAAAGCCGCAAACCTGAAAAAGGTCGTGTCTGCTGTGAAGCGGAGAGCATTGAGTGAAGGTCTTACCAAAGATCATGCATCAATTATCAAACCTCTTCTCCGTGGACGCAAAGTAACCCAGTTGTCTGAAGATGCTCTGGAAACAGCATTTGTTGCCGCTTATGAAATGATTCGCAGGGCAAACAATGCAAAGCTCCAGAAGAAGTCTATGCAGATGAAGGACCTCAGCAGTCATTCGGAACTGGCAGAGATAAATAAACGTAACAAGGAATTCTGGAAGAGATAAGAGGAATAAACCGACAGGTTTATAAAATAGTAAACAACAAAAATTTAGGAGGAAATAAACATGAGTAATGCATATTTGACAAGAATGCCCTGTGGTGTTGCGGGGGATATTAGCCGTAAGGAATTGTCCAAAGTGGAACCCCGTTTCATGGACTCAACTACTCCGGTCACGGTGTATGGTATTCCGGTGAAACTGGTGACAGGAAAAGTTTATCCGTTCACGACTGGCGACGGCTCTGTGATTCCTTACGGTTTTGCAGTTCGTCCGTATCCCTTTCAGGCAGCAATAAGTGAAGCGCTGGCAGCAGGAACACCGAATCCGGTTCAGCCTCTGGATGTTCTGCGCAGTGGTTACATGACCGTAAAGAACAATGCAGGCACTCCTGCAATCGGTGGTGCTGTTTATGTCCGTGTTGTGGATTCCGGTCTGGCTGCCCAGCCGTTGGGTGGAATTGAAGCTGCTGCGGACGGCGGTGATTGTGTTGCCATTGCTGGTGCCATCTTCATGGGCTCTGCTGACGCTGACGGCAACGTGGAAATTTCTTACAACATCTAACCTTTAAAGGCAAAGGTGGTGATTAGGGACACAACATTTAATAAAATTCAATTGGAGGAAATTGAAATATGATTACATACGATGAAATGACAATAGACAGTACCGGAGCATTTTTGATCGGTGAGTTGGAAAGATTGGATCAGAAACTCCATGAACCGTTGGTCGCCATCACATGGACAAGAGATATCGATCTGCGTGAGGATGTAACGATTGCTGATGAAGCATCCAGCTTTACCAATTCAGCATTTGCGGCAGCAGGTTCAATGAATTCTTCTGGCAAGAATTTCGTTGGCAAGAACAGTAATGCAATTGCAGGAATTGCTCTGGACATCGGCAAGACCTCACAACCGTTGTACCTGTGGGCAATGGAAATCGGTTACACGATTCCTGAATTGCTTTCCGCACAGCAGTTGGGTCGCCCGGTTGACGAACAGAAGTTCAAGGGTATGCAGTTGAAACACCAGATGGACATCGATGAAATGGTTTACATCGGTGACACCATTGTCGGTAAAGAAGGATTGCTCAATTCTTCTTTGGTCACCGCCGGATTCGTTGATGCTGGCGTTTCCACCACCACTCAGTGGACAACCAAGACCGCTGATGAAATTCTGGAAGATGTTAATACCCTGATTCAGGAATGTTGGCAGTCATCAGGTTATGCGATTTGTCCGAGCAAGCTTCTGCTTCCTCCTGCACAGTTCGCATACATCACCTCGCAGAAAGTTTCCACCGCAGGTAATGTTTCGATCCTGACTTTCTTGGAAGACAATTCCATTGCTCTGAAAGTCAACGGCAAGAAGCTCGACATTCAGCCCTGCAAGTGGTTGACAGGTCGTGGTGTTGCCGCTGGTTCTCCTTCAACTGCAACTGATCGCATGGTTTGTTACACGCAGGATGTTGACAGAGTTCGTTATCCGATGGTTCCTCTTCAGAGGACTCCGTTGGAATACCGCAGTCTGTATCAGTTGACCACTTATTTCGGTCGTTTGGGTTGTGTGGAGTTCGTCTATCCCGAGACAATCCGATACGCCGACGGTATATGAGTTAAATCAACTACTTACGAGGTTTATGATGATAATTTATAAGATTGAAAACAATATTAACGGTAAAGTTTACATTGGTCTTACTACAAAAGACCTGAGTAAAAGAATTGCCGGACATATTGCAGAAAACAAATCTTATATTCAGAAAGCCTTGAATAAGTATGGTTTGCAATCGTTTGCCGTGTCCGTCATTGATAGTGCTGAGTCCAGAGAAATTCTCTGTGAAAAGGAACGATACTGGATTCAGCACTACAATTGTAAAGCACCTAATGGATACAATCTTACTGATGGTGGTGATGGTTTGATAAATCCTTCAAAGGTTGTAAGGAAGAAAATTTCTAGAACCTTAAAGAAGAAACATATTGTCACCAAAGGATTTACTGGAAGAAAACATACCGAAGATTCAAAAAGGAAAACAAGTGAAACTCTGAAAAAGACTTTTTCATCTCCAAAGATGAGAAAGAAAATGAGTGATTCTCGCAAAGGTAGAGTGATTTCTGAAGAGCAAAAACAAAAGATCAGTAAGGCAAAAACAGGAGTAAAAAGAACAGATGTAGTTTGGAATAAAGGATTGAAGATGTCCTCAGTCACTGATTACGTCAATCCGATGAAAGGAAAGAAACGACCTGATTTATCCGAAAGAAATAGATTGGGCAAAGGCAAGCAAATGGTATTTTCTAATCCTGAAGAGAGAGCAAGAAAAAATTAGTGAAGCTCGAAAAGGAAAGAAGTATCCAAGAGGACAGCAAATTTATTTGGCAGTGAGTAACTAAAAAAAAGAGAAGGAGATTTTATTATGTTGATCGAAGTGGATGTGAAAAGACCTGTGGCAATTCCGAGTGACAAATCAAGGGTTGTTGATCTACGTCCTGGAATCAATCAGATTGATGATTCACTACTGGAGCATTGGTTTGTCAAGGGATTGGTGGAGAGCAAGATCATCGTTCCTGTGAACAGAAAAAAATATAAGTTCAAATCTCTTGAGCAGATCGCCGAAGAGAAAAAACTTGCAAAGCAGAAAGAGGATGAAAAGCCGATAGCAGTACCGGAAAAAGATCCTGTGGTGTTTGCCACCCATTCCATCCTGTCACCTGTCGGTACGGTTCTGCCTGATGAGGTCGGGGATAAAAAGGTCGTGGTTGTAAAACAGGCAAAGGCAAAAAAGGAAGAAGTAAGCATCAAGAGAAGAGCTAAAAAAGGATAAGCCATGAGCATAACAATGGACATATCAGCATTCAGGCTTGCGTTCCCAGAATTTGCGGACGAAGTAAGATATCCAGATGCCATGATAACTTTCTGGTCATCGGCAGGATTATTGCTTCTCAATGAAACACGATGGGGTGATTTACTGACACATGGATTATGGCTTTACGTTGCCCATAACATCACACTTGGTTCTGCTGATATGGCTGCTGGTGATTCAGGAGTAGCTCCGGGCCGTGGGGTTGGAGGTGTTATGTCAAGTAAAGGAGTGGATGGGGTTTCAGTTGGTTATGATACTTCCTCCATGACTCTTGAAGGAGCTGGCAATTACAATACCACAAAATACGGTCGTGAATTCTGGCAACTGGCGATGATTGTCGGCATGGGAGGCCAACAGTTGATATGATTAAAATGAATTTCGGCATTAAGGAACTTTTTGGGTCTTTTGAAGCAGGAACTAAAAGTGCTTCTTTTGAAGGCATCAAGCAGACAATACTTGAGCAAAAGAAGATCAACAAAGAAAAAGAGTTGCTTGAAAAAATACAACGAATTGCCGAAATTGGTATTTATGTTGGTATCCCAGAAGACAATGCCCCAAGAAAGAAAGGACAAATGAATAATGCTACTCTGCTTTATCTTCATACCAATGGATCGGAATTAAGGAATTTGCCAGCTCGTCCATTGATTGAACCGGCATTGAAAGCCAATGATGAAAAGATTGCGGAGGATTTGTCAGAAATTTCCAGACGTTTATTGGCAGGTAATTATCAGTCAGCTTTAAGCATGATGAAGATCACAGGTCAGGATGCTGTAAATATGATCACAGATTGGTTTGAAGATCCTGCTAATGGATGGGAACCAAATCAACCGTCAACAGTGAAGGCAAAGATAAGAAAGAGATTCAAGTCAAAGAAAAAGAGGAAGGAAGCATATGCAGAGTATGAAGCAGGTGCTCCCGTTGATCAGGTTCTGGTGGATACAGGTCAGATGAGAAAAGCAATCACTTATGTTTTGGGAGATAAGGTGAAGGGAAAATGAAAAACAGAAGTCTTCCTGCTAAAGAATATAAGGGGTATAGCATCAAACCTGTAATTAACGGGATTCATGTGGTTTACCGTAATAATCAGATCATTGCTGTGGAACCAAGTCTGCAAATTGCGATGCAGGCCATTGATAACAGAACATACAGCAATCCTGAATTTAATAGGACAAGACATCAACAGAAGTTTGATAAGCTGGAAAAGTTTAAAAGAAAGAAACTGTGGTGAAGGAAAGGATTGTGCCAGCCGTTTCAAGTAAATTTTCAGGGTATGAAATAGTAAACGATGGCTCTAACGTTGAAGTTGAGATTGTGAAAGGAAACAAAAAGAAATGATTAATGTTTCTGAAGTTATCACTGATCCTGACTTTGCTCAAGTGTTTACTGTTTATCGGAGCACAGGTTCTTTTGTTGATGGTGTGTGGACAGAAAACACTCCAAGAGCAATAAAAATGCTCGGGGTTGTTACTGTTTCGAGTCAAAAAGAATTGGACATGGTTGCTGAAGGAGACAGGATAAGGGGAGCGATGACGTTTCATTCCGTATGCCCACTTTACCCGACTCGGGTTGGAACTGCTCAAGGAACATCGGATAAGATTATGTGGAGAGGTGAGTATTATAAAATACAAAGCGTTTATCCTGAAGTGGATTGGGGATATTATAAGGCAATAGGAACAAGAATCAAAGGTGCTTAAATGGCAGACAAAATATTATCATTGAGTCAGTTAAGAAAATTGTTTTTTGATTTGGCAACTTTGATGGTTGACCCTACAACTCAGGTGCGGATGTCGTGGCCGACAGGTGGTGCTCCAGCTTTTGAAATTGATGACAATCTTCTTTTTATCAGAATAGCTGATGTTGCTTCTACTTACCATGTCCCTCAAGAGTTGAAATATGAGCAGGTTGGTTCTCCGGAAGAAGGAAACATGCAAGTCCATTACACCAGAACTTTGAGAATCACATGGATATTTTATGGACAGAATTCATGGGACGATGCTGTTGCAGTAAGGACTAAACTCTTTTATCAAACAAATCATGATGTGTTGGCAAGGCAAAAAATTTATTTAGTCCCGAATTTTGACCCTCCTAGAAGATTCCCTGAGAGGTGGGAAGGGTTGTGGTATGAAAGGGTGGATTTGACGACAGATTTCAATGAAAAGATTCTGATCAATTATGCGGTTCCGTCTATCCTGACTGTGCCGTTGGTTGTTAAAGGTGATTCGGGAACAATCCACGATGGAAAGATTACTGAATCAACGATAGTGCGTGAAGGTGGTTTGATAATAAACAGATAAAAATAAAACAGTGAGGTGAAATTATGGCAATCCCGATTCCCGGAACATTAAGTTTGGACACCATTGTAGATGTTGAAGTGTTGATAAGTCCTTTGTCAGCACCACGGTCAACCTTTAATCAGGGTTTGATCATTGGTTCGACAGATGTTATTCCCACTTCAGAAAGAGTGAGAAAATATAATACGGCGGCAGAAGTGCTTGTAGATTTTGCATTGACCGATCCTGAATATATTGCCGCTTCATTATATTTCTCCCAGTCACCTTCTCCTGAAATTCTTTGGATTGGTCGTCAGGAGCTTGGAGTTGAAAGTTGTGTGGAAGCATTAACGGCTTGTCGTGCTGCGAATTTTGAATGGTATATGGCGGTCTGTTTGAATGCAGTTTATGCAGATAACATTGCCTGTGCCGCTTATATTGAAACAGCAACTCCTGCAAGCCTGTATGGATTTACGACAGGTGATGCAGATTGCTTGACAGGCACGGCATCTCCTCCCGACATTTTTACTTATTTGAAGTCGTTGAATTATTCCCGAACCATCGGGCAATATGCTACAACGCAAAGCGGTGTTTACCCGAATAACATCTATGCGATCTGTGCCATCATGGGTTATGCAATGGGGCAGAACTCCGGTCTGGCAAATTCAGCATTCACGTTGAAGTTCAAACAGGAGATTGGTATTTCCATTGAACCGATGACTCCCTCCCAGATTTCAATCGTGGAAGGGAATTATGGCAACCTTTACCTGTCCTATGGCAATTACTACACCATCTTTGAACAGGGCAAAATGAGCAACGGAAGTTTCTTTGATGAGAAGATCAATCTGGATATGCTGGTGAACAATCTCCAGTTGACCATCATGGATCTGTTGTACCAGAACCCGAAAGTTCCGCAGACCGATGCTGGTGTGACCCAGTTGATTCAATGTTGCAATGAAGCATGTGAGGAAGCAGTACGAATTGGTTTCCTTGGTCCGGGAGTCTGGAAGGGAGTGAATGTTTTAAATCTGGCATACGATGATGTTCTCCCGAATGGTTATTTGGTTCAGGCAGAATCGCTGGCAGATCAGTCGCAGGCAGATCGTGAAGCAAGAGAATCCGTTCCCCTGTACGTTGCCATCAAGGAAGCAGGGGCTGTCCATTCAGTTTTAATCGGGGTGTATTTGAACAGATAAGGCGATGTGATGTTTGGATTAGCAGATAGCACCACATACAGTTTTTTGGATATATCAGGATCAATGTTTCACCCCAAAATTGGACCATTCATATTTACTGGTCAAGGGGTGGGACAGTTGATTATTCAACCTGCTGGTGAAAGAACTGAACATGATTATGCAATAGATGGTTCAGTGAATATTATAAAAGTGCCTGATATTGGAGGAAAAGTTATAATTCAATGTCAGCAGGTGAGTGCGGTGAATAGTTGGTTATTGTGGTTGTATTCAATTCTTGGAAGTCCATTAGGGACGGACAAGGACTGGGGCAGGATGGTTATGCTGATTAGGGATATTCAACATGGAACTCAGTACAACATTCGGGGGGTTTCTTTTTCCAATATTCCAGAAACCGTTTACGCATCGGCAGGTGGTTCAGTGATTTGGACTCTGCCTTATGCGGCCATGTTAGTATTCCCGCCACACCCAACAGGAGCAGGACAATTGTCATCTGTAGCAAGAAGATTATTGGGCAGTTAATATTTTAAAATAAGGAGGAGTAAAATGGAACACACCACATACAGTTTTCTGGATTTGTCTGGTGCATTGGCGCATTCTCAGTTAGAGAATTACATATTCACTGGACAAGGAGTCGGCTCCGTTACCGTTGCTTATGCCACTGATAAATCAGCACATGACTTGGCGGCAGACGGAGTTGTAATGGTCAGTAAATTGGCAGGTCATCAGGGCACGATCACTATCGTATGTCAGCAGACAAGCGCATTACATAAGTGGTTGCTGAAAGCTCTGAATAAGTTATTTGAATTGCCCACGTCAGAATGGGCACAGATGTCTGCTACGTTAAGAAATACTTCTGACGGGACATCCCATACTGCCACGGGTATTTCATTTGGCAAACATCCCGATAAGGCTTATGCAGCAGCAGGTGGTTCTGTTACATGGGTATTGTGGGCGGCATACATAAAGTCTGAAGCAGTATAAAGAGGAGGTAAGTCATGAGTGTTAAAAAGAGAGAAACTTTTAAAGATGTTGAAATCGGTGGTCGAAAGTGGAGAATTGGAAGATTTGATGCGATGACGGGCAGTTATATCACGATGCTTGTTTTAATGCAGATGCTTCCGATGGGTTTGGATGAGCAAGTGGGTTTGGGTTCCATTGGCAAGGGCAGATCGTTAATGGATAAACAAACCTTTTTTGATGTTCAGGCAGATTGTTTGAAGGTGTGCTCCGAATTACAAACGATTGGTGATAATACTGCTCCTATAAGAGTCATGCTTGATGATGGTCGATGGGGTGTTGGTGGGGTAGAAGATGATGTAACTGTAATTTTAGCCCTGACAGTTCATACGTTGATTTTCAACATTTCCGATTTTTTTCAAGAAGGCGCATTGAACGACCTGACAAAGACGTTCTCGGACCTCAGCTCGTCCAATGCGAAAGCATAGACCCATTTGCTTATGCTCCGGTTTTTGCCGGAGATTGGAAACAGCATGAAGTGTGGGATGGCACCTATACATTCAGAGATCTTCTTGATTGGCATGAAATGGATGAAGTAAAGACCGAGAACGAAAAAAGATATAGAGAGTGGCAGGAATTACATAAGGATACAGGAATGTAAATATGGACCCGGAAGTTTTTAAAAGCTATCTGATTAAACTTGGTGTGCAGGTAGATACCGCTGCCTTGGATAAGATGAAGAGGGTGCTTAATGACCTTGAAGGGGTTATGACCAAACATTCTTCATCTACTGCTATGCAGGCAACCAAAGGAGCAGGCATAATAGTTGGGGCATACGCGTCAATTATGCTGTCCATAGGCAAATTGATTAAGCAGGTATCAGATGCCGACATGCAATATCAATTGCTTGGTCAAAGAATGTATATGAGTGCGGATGCTGTAAAAGCATTCAAACAGGCAACAGATACTCTTGGGCATTCTGTTCAAGAGATTGCATGGAATGCGGAATTACGACATAAATATTTTATTCTTGTTAAAGATATACAAAACTTGTCGGTTCCTCAAGAAGCCAAAGATATGATGAAGCAGGTTCGTGGAATCGGTTTTGAATTTGACCGATTGCAACTTGCATCTAAACTGACCCTTGAACAGGTTGCCTATAATCTGTTGCGCATCAATAAGGGTGAGTTAATGGATATGCGAACCACCTTTAGTAATTGGGTTGATAATGTTTATAAGAAAATTCCAGAAATGGGAGAAAAGATTGCGAAGTTTTTACAACCGTTTATAGAGGTTGGGAAATCCGCAATCAAGTTTTTCAAGGACTTGTGGGCAGAAATGAAACCCACTCGGGACTTGATTAAAGAAATAATCAGTAAAATAAAAGAATTTACTGGGGAGATACCTCCCGCCATAAAACAAGTGCTGATATTAGCTGGTGTTTTAGGACTTATTTTTGCCTTGAATTCACCCATTATGATTGCAATGGGAATTTTCATATCTTCTTTAGTATTGATCAATGACTATATGAAATTCAAAGATGGTAAGGAATCCCTGAATGCGTTGGTTCCTGTTTGGATAGCATTGTCCTACGTGGTGAATAAGGCGGCAACGGCAATGGGTTTCTTCGCAATCGCTTATTCCCATTTTATCGCTTTCATGAAAGGTGAAAAACATGAAAGTGGCAAAACATTCTTTGAGGACATTACCGATTATGCGAATGTTCAGGAAAAGAATTGGCGACAAAAGATGTGGGATATTGGAGAAAAGCGCAAAGAGTCTGTGGCAAGAAATCAGGCAATCGAAGCAGGACAAATGGTTGGTCCTATTGGAGCGCAGCAGAGTGTTGGTGGTGCAGGCGAGATTCCTTCAGGGGCTGGTGGTCAAGTAGGTGGTGGGAGAGCAACAAGGGGAGTAAGAAACAATAATCCTGGTAATTTAGAATATGGCTCATTTGCCAAAAAGTATGGTGCTGTTGGAAGTGATGGAAGATTTGCAGTTTTCCCAACTATGGAAATGGGAATAAAAGCACAGCAGGCTTTGATATTTGGAGGGAAAAATTATAGAGGGCTAACAATAAGGGAAATGATTCATCGTTATGCCCCTAGAGCTGATAGGAACAATGAAGAGGCGTATGTTGCTCGTATAGCTTCTTTAACAGGCATCAATCCTGATGGAAAAACAATGCAAGAGTTTAGTGTGGCAGAAAGAAACGCAATTTCTAATGCTATGTTTGTACATGAAAGTAGATATTCGATGGGGGGGACTTCTGCAATGAAGTTGGCAGGAGTGACTCCAATGGGTGGCGGTGGTGGTGGGGGTTCAATGCCACCGTCTGGACAATCCCCAGTAAAAGAAGTGGGAGATGTGTTTCAAAATGCGGTTGGCAAATACCCACAGATAAGTCGGTACTTTGATGAAGTGACCAGAAATTCTGACAAAGCTGTCGAAACGGCGAGCAAGGCAGTTGATCTTTCAAGGGAGACTCTTAAAACGGCAAACAGAGTTTATGCAGATAGTAAAGGGGTCAAGTATAGGGGCGTAAGTGGATTAGAGGAACTTTTGCCTACTGAAAAAAGTAAAGAGGTATCCAGAGCCATGAAAAGCGGGGGCAAGAGTACAGGGAGACCTCCACTATATCCGTTTTATCTGGATTCACCGAGATTGCCAAGTGCTGGAGAATGGGCAAATTTTGGAAAATATACTGCACAAGCCTCTGTTGGAAGTCTTCTTGCTGCTGCCGCAGGGGGTTCAGATAAGTTGATGAAATCTATCCTTGGTAAAAAATTGTATAAGCAATATGATACATATACAAGGAAAGCACAGTCAGCATATTCAAAGGGAGAAGAAAAAGTTGTGAATACAGTTACATTCTATGTAAATGCCGCAGGGGCAAATGCAGAAGAGTTATCGGATAAGTTATTCAGAAAAGCAAAGACCTTTTTGGGTAAAAAGGGAAATGTCCAGAAAATGGTTGTTTCAAAATAGGGGAACAAAATGCCATCATTAACACCAGCATTTTTGGTTGGAGGAAGCAATTGGAGTGCCAACATTACCAAATTGTCTCCTTCATCTTTGGTCTCGCAATTTATAGGGGATTCATATCGTCCGACTGGTTGGGGAAAACATTCGGCAGGGGAAGCAAGGAGTAAACTATTTTTAAAGGCGATGTCCAATATTTCGGAGTGGCAGGACTTTGGAGGGGCTGATGTAGAGTATGGGTATTTCTTTGATGCTTTCATAAGGGAAAGCCATACTGGTTCTGTGACAATAACAGAGCATCCGGTACAAAGCGGGGCAAATATTAGTGATCACGCATATAATATGCCTGATAAGTTGACTATTGAAATATTGGTTTCTGACAGTATGGATTGTGTGGTGACCAATCAATTTTCAGAAGCATCAACAAAATCGATTTCTGCTTATACTGTATTGAGAAAGTTAAAAGAAAAAAGAATGCCATTGTCTGTAAGGACAAGACTTTATTATTACACCAATATGTTAATAGAGTCTATGACCGTGGATGATAATTATAAATCCGCATCCAGTTTACGTTGCACAGTGATGTTGAGACAAATCATTATGGCAGAAGTGAAAGCGGAAACAGTTGATAATAATTCTTTGTATGCAGCATCAGGAAAAACAACAGGGGTCAGTAACACAGAACCTCCAAAAACAGATAAATCAGTTCTGGCGGATTGGATGGGGCAAAAAAGTGGCACTGATTGGTGGGGGAGGATGAGATTTTGATTCAAAAAATACCATTGTCGCCAATACATAATCAAGAGTTTTTAATAACCCTTGAGATAAATGAAGAAAACAGAACTTTCCGGTTTGCAGTTAATTATAACAAAACGGCAGGGTATTGGATTTTAAAAATTACGGACCCGTCAGATGAGTCTATAATTGTGGATTCGATTCCCTTGGTGGCAGGAACAAAAGGAAATTATAGTTTGAATTTTTTAAGGGCATTGGAATATTTGCTGATAGGAGAGGGGCTTTTGATTCCTATTGTATCAAACCCAACATCGGATTTTCCGAACGAAACAAATTTAGCAACTGATTTTGAAGTGGTGTGGTCGGACAATGGCTAAATATGAAATTGTTGACAAATTGAAAACCCCAACAACTTACAAGGATAAGTTGTTTGGGCGTAGATGGAAAGTATCGGTATTGGTACCGTCTGATAAGGCTGGCACCACGATAAATGATGATGATTCCAAATTCACACGTTACATTTTATCGGATAGCAGTGATGAAGATAAAGCCTTGAGGGTGACTTTCAACATTCAAAGACAATATGGAGTATTCCCTAACTATTCTGAAATCAGCATTTATAACCTGAATGTTGCCACAGAAAATATGCTCATTGAAAATGGTTATATTGTACAGGTAGAAGCAGGATATGTGAATGGTGATTATGGTCTGATATGTGATGCTCAGGTTTTTCAGCCAATGTGGGAAAGAGAAAATAATGTAACGACAAAGTTGACTTTGGTATGCGTTGATGGGCTGGAATTTTTAGATCAAAATATGGTAATCACCCATGGTGAGAAGATGACTGCCCATAAGAATATGCTCACTTACATGGCAGGAAAAGCAAGGATAAAAATTCCGGTGGACATCGGGGAAGGGTGTGATAATACCTCTCTCCCCAGAACCAAAGTATTTTGTGGTGATGCCATTGATTACATACGTCAATATTGCCAACGGTCGGGGACTTTGCCAACTGTCATAGGAAGAAAAGTATCCATAACCAGATTGCAAGACCCTTTGTCTGCCGAAGCACAAAAAAACATGATCATCGTTACAGCAGGTACGTCAGAAAATAGAGGTTCCCTGATTGGCACTCCACAACAAACGCAAAACGGAGTTGATTTTACCTGCTTGTTAAATCCAAATATTACTGTTGCCGAACCTCATAATCTTATAAAATTGGATAATACTTACATCCGGCAGATAAAACAAAGGATTGGTGAAACTGTAGTGGCAAATTTGGATAAAGATTGGACTTATAGAATCGTGGGAGTCACCCATGTAGGAGATACAAGGGGCAATGATTGGTACTCAAATGTGGTGGGAGTTAATCAAAATATGGAAGGTTATTTGCCTGTGCCATTCCCGACAAAGAAATGGAATGCTCAATAGGAGAAAGAAATGCCAGTTCATGATGTGCCTATAACCTCAAGATTAAATAATGAGGTTGAGATTAACGAGAAAAGACATGATAAGACAAGTCGCAATATTCGTGTGGCCTGCCCGGGGATCATAACAAAATTTGATTCAGCAAAGCAGACGGTATCAGTACAGCTCGCAATTAAAGAGAGGATATCTTTCCATGGCAAGCCATTTGAGGACATTGATATCCCCGAATTAAGGGATGTTCCGATCTATATGCCGAGAGCAGGTAATTTTGTATTGACCATGCCCGTGACTATTGGTGATGAATGTCTGGTGATTTTTGCTGATATGTGTATTGATAGTTGGTATCAGTCCGGTGGAACAAAGAATACTCAAATGGATAATCGCAGGCATGATTTGAGTGATGGGTTTGCCATTATCGGTCCGTGGAGTCAACCGAAAGTGATTTCCAGTTATTCAACCGATTCAGCATTTTTGAGAAATCTGAATGACGATTCCTACATTGAAATCAGGGATAGTGACATCAACATCAAAACACCGACAAAGATCACCATTGAAGCTGGTTCAGAAGTTGAAGTGAAAGCCCCGACAGTAAATGTAAATGCCACAACCACAACAGTTACCTCTCCTACTACGGAAATCAAGGGAGGCAGCATCACCATAAATGGCTCAAGTATGGTGAACATTGCTGGTGGTAATGCGCAAATTGATGGTAAGGATTTTTTACAACACGTTCATACGAATGTTCAAACAGGCATTGGTAATTCAGGACCTGTAGCATAAGGAGAAGTTATGAAGTACCGTAGGCTCGATAGCTCACATGATTATTGCTTTGGCAGAGGGCAAGGAGATTATTTGGAAGACACAATTGAAAATCCAGTTGCCATTGCTCAAGCCATTAAGACAAGATTGATGTTGTATCTTGGAGAATGGTTTCTGGATATTAAAGATGGCCTTCCTTTATGGCAGCAGATTCTTGGCCAGAGAATAAAAAATAAAGGTATAGTGGATGAAATCATAACGAATCGAATAAAAGGATTACTTACTCCTGATAATCAATATGCAGTGACTGGAGTGAGTGAAGTTTCTTCCACATATGACGAAATAACAAGAGAGTATGAGTATTCTTGTGTTGTGGACACGATTTTTGGTAAGTTGTATATTACTAATGCAGATCAGAGAGGGTAAAAAGTGTTCATATATAAGATACAAAACAAAATAAATGGGAAAATCTATATTGGAAAAACTATTCACAATATAGAGATTCGTTTTGGACAGCATATTAAAGCCTCTAAAAACGAAAATAATGATTCTGTTTTGTGTCGAGCTATAAGAAAATATGGAATACAATCTTTCGATATTTCTGTAATAGATGTGACCGACAACAAAGATGTTTTAAACGAGAAAGAGAAATATTGGATTAAATTTTATGATTCAAAAGCCAACGGTTATAATATGACTCATGGTGGGGATGGTGGGGATTTAACTGAGCATAAAAAGAAATTTCATCATACAGAAGAATCAAAACAAAAAATAAAAGAGAAAAGAAAGTTTCAAATCTTTACTGAAGAAACAAGAAAGAAATTATCTGAATCGCATAAAGGATTATTGACAGGTAAGAAATTATCTGAAGAGCATAAGAAAAAATTATCTGAATCACATAAAGGATCAAGACCTTGGATGAAAGGAAAGAAATTTCCTTATAAGCCAAGAAAACCAAGACCTGATATGATTGGGGAAAATAATCCAGCAAAAAGACCAGAAGTGAGAAAAAAGTTAAGAGAAAATAATGCGATGAAAAGACCTGAAGTCGTGGAGAAATTAATTAAAACAAAAACAGGCATGAAGTATAAACCTGAAACAAAACCAAGAAAATTAAGACCTCCTGTTACACAAAGAACAAAAAGACTTTTGAGTAAAAAGATAAAATCATATTGGGAAAACAAAAGGAGGGTTTCATAATGTGTGCATATTTTGCTCCCTATATTTCCGAAGCAGGGCTGCATTTACCAACATTTAATGATATGTTGGAAAAAAGAATAGCAGATGCAAAAAGTATTTTTGGTCAGGACATTTATCTAGGGAACGATTCTGCCGATTACCAGTTGATTGCCGTGGAGACCTTGGCACTCTATGATGCCATGCAAGCCATCCAGCTTGCCTATAATCAGGCAAGTCCTGTTACAGCAATTGGTGTCGGTCTTTCCAGTCTTGTCCAGTTGAATGGAATCACAAGAACACCAGCATCCTATTCCACTTGTGATGTGACATTGATTGGAACTTCTGCTACGGTAATTACCAATGGGGTTGTGCAGGATGTTGCAGGGTATTTGTGGAATCTTCCATCACCTATCACCTTGCAACCAGCAGGTTCTCCGTTAGGAGAATATTATGCCTTGACCGTTACTGCTACCTGTCAGACAATTGGAGCAATCACGGCACTGGCAGGTGATCTCAACATCATCAGCACTCCGACAGCAGGATGGACAAGTGTTTCCAATGCAACGGCAGCAATTGCAGGTCAGGCAGT
>Ga0209719_1003107_pt1 | contig 15701 bp, 13 predicted proteins | sample AD_JPNAS2_MetaG_FD_184421 | JGI IMG/M metagenome (GOLD analysis project Ga0209719, IMG submission 184421) | Active sludge microbial communities of municipal wastewater-treating anaerobic digesters from Japan - AD_JPNAS2_MetaG (SPAdes) (version 2) | ecosystem: Engineered > Bioreactor > Anaerobic...
TCTACCTGGCCGACGAGCCCGAGGGCCGGTCCGTCTCCCCCAAGCTTCTCCGGGCCAAGCAGGACGCCCTCCGCCGCCTCGGCCTGGTCCGGCCCGGGGCGATCGCCCTCTGCCGCTCCTGGCGCATCCCGGATTACGCCCCGGCCGCCGACGTCTTCCTATCCGACCCCTATCCCGTTCCCTTCGAGCCGCTGTCCTGGCTCTCCGAATGCCTCGACGAGATCGGCCGGACCGTGGCCGACGATCCGGCCAAGCGGGTCTGGGCGGTCATCCAAGCCTTCGGCTGGAGCGTCCATCCCCAGGTCGCCGGCGGGCGTCCGCCCGCGCCGGCCGAATTGAAAACCCTGGTCCGGCTGGCCCTTCTTCACGGGGCGGACGGGCTCTTTTTTTTCACCCTGCGGGGAGGGAATTACCGCCTCCGCGACGATCCGCCGCTCTGGCAAGCCGTCCAGGAAGCCGCGGCCGAGGCCCGCCGGTTGAAGCCGCTCTTTGACGCGCCGGATCTTTTCCCCGGCTCGGCCGGCTTGGACCCGGCCGGCGCCTCTTCCGGGACGCCCCTCCTGGACTGCCCGGAACGGGACGCTTACGGCCTGCCCGTCGTCCATTTCGCCGTCAAGCGCCCGCCGGAAGGCCCGCCCGTCCTCCTGGCCCTCAACACCGTCGACCGCCCCGTCCAAGCATCGCTCCGGCTTCCCGGCCTCGCCGCCCCCGTCTCCATCGCCTTGGAGCCCTTGGAATTCAAGATTTCCAGTTTCCATAAAGATTTTTAAGGGCTTGAAATCTTCCGCCGGATGAGTAAAATGACGGTTTCGGGGGGGTTAAATCGTGTCGTTTTCCCGCGTCCTCGCCGCCGCATCCGCGGCCGCGGCGTTTCTATCCGCCGCCCTTCCCCTCTCCGCCTCGACCTGGCGAGGTGAAGCGCTCCTCCGGGAGGTTCAGCTCGCTCCCTGGACGCTCGGCCCGTTCCGCCTCCAGCCGCAGATCATCCTGTCCGACCTCGGCTACGATTCCAACATCTACCATCAGCCGGAGGCCGTCGGCGATTATTCGTTCACCGCCGGGCCGCGGATCAACGCCTACCTCGCCCTCAAAAAGAAGATCGTTTTCACCCTGAGCGAATCGCCCCGCTACGTCTACTATTACGAGACGGCCAGGGAGCGCGCGTGGAACAACTTTCTCAGCGGCCGGGCCGCCTTTCTCTTCAACCGGTTTTTCGTCCAGGCCGGCGCCCACGCCGACGACTCCCGCCAGCGCTGGAGCTACGAGATCGACGTCCGCCCGCGGCTCAAGGACACCGGATACGACGCCCTCCTCGTCTGGCAGCCGACGCGGAAAACGGCCTTCTCCCTCGGGTTCAAACAAAGCCGCTTCCGTTATGAAGAGTTCGGCGACGAATCCTTTCGCTTCGCCGAGCGGCTGAACCGCGACGAAACGGCCGTCACCCTGACCTTCGAAAAGCGGCTCGGCTCCCGGACCCGGTTCTTCCTCGAAGGCGAGGGCGCCCGGGCCGATTTCGAGCAGCCCGGCAACCCGCGCGACGCCCTGTCTTTAGCCGGGTACGGCGGATTCGAGTTTTCGGCCCAAGGCCGCGTCCGCGGCCGCCTCCGCCTCGGCTGGAAGCTTTTCCGCCCGCGGGAGGAAGGCCCGTCGGATTACAAAGGCTTGGTCGGCGATTCGAGCGTTTCCGTGTCCCTGCTGCGCCCGTTGGCCGCCCGCGCGTCCTACCGCCGCGACGTCCGCTTCTCGGTCTGGTACGACCGGCCTTACTTCATCGAGGACACGGCCGGCGGCGGGATTTCGCTCTATGTTTTCCGCCGCCGCATCCGTCTCGATTACGACTATTCCCAGATCAAGTACGATTATCCCGATGTCGCCGCGGCCGACGGCGGGGCGCCCCTCTCCCCCGCCCGCCGGGACCGGATCTACATGAACACCGTCGGCTTCTTCGTCCGCGTCGGCGGCAATGTCGGGCTCGGCCTCCGGGCCGGCCGTTATGACCGCCGGACCAGCGCCGCCGGCTGGAAAGCGAGCCGCGAGTTCGTCGGCTTGAACCTGACGTACGAATTCCAGTGATCCCCATGAAGCTCTTCCTTTTCCCCCTGGCCGTCCTGATGACGCTGGCCGCCCTCTCTTTTCCGCTTTCCGCCCGGGCCGACGACGGCCTTGATCCCTTCTACCAGGCCCGGCTCGACGAGGGCAAGGCGCTTTATCTTCGAGGCGACATCGCCGGCTCGATCCAAGCCCTGGAGATCGCCTCCTTCGGGTTTCTCGATCATCCCGAAAAGCGCCTCGAAGGCTCGGTCTATCTCCTGCTCGGCTATCGCCGGACCGGCGACGCCGCCGGGGAAAGCCGATGCCGCGGCGAAATCGAGCGCTTGAACGCCCGCATCCCGCTCTCAAGCCTCGACCTTCCGCCCGCGGTCCGGGCCGCCCTCGAGGAAATCACGGCCGGACGGCCGAAGGAGGCGGCCCCGAAAGGGCCGGTCGAAAAGCGTCCGCCGCCCGCCCTCCGCATCCCCGTTTTCCCGCCGGTTCCGCCGCCGCTTTTCGCCGGGGCGTCCTTCATCGTCCGGGCCCGGGCCGAAACGCGCTTGAACGAAAAGATCCGGTTTTTCCGCCTGGCCCTGGAGGCCGATCCGGCCGACCCCTTCATCCCTCTCGAGATGTCAGCGGTTTATGCCGGGGCGAAAAAATACCGCGAGGCGGCCAAGCTCGTCGAGCGGCTCCTTTTGGGCCGGCCGGACAGCGTCCCGCTGCGCCTCAGGCTCGCCGAGATCCTGGTGGAGGACAAGTCCTACCTGAAGGCCTTCCGGACGCTGACGCCGGCGGCCGCAAGCGATCCGGAAAACGTCGAAATCAGGTATCTTCTCGGGCGGTCCTATTTCGGCCTCCGGGATTACGCCAAGGCCGTGATCGAGTTTGATTATGTTCTCCACCGCGCCCCGGCCTACAAGGACGCGGCGGCCTTCCGCCGGGCCTGCGCGGACAAGGGGTTTTAAGGATGGAGGGGAACGAAGCCCGATGAAAAAAGCGGCCCTCGTCCTTCTCCTCGCCGGGACGGCGGTTCTTCTTTACGTCGCGGCCCGGCAGTACGCCGGAAACCGGCTTTACGGGAAGTACGAGCGGCTCCGCGGAGGCGGGCCGGCATCGATCATCGACGATTTCGACCGGCTCGAGGCGGCCCTGGCCGGGGCCGTCCGGGCTTGGAAGAATCCGGATTTCCACCGGGCGCTCGGCCGGCTTTATCTCGACCGGGCCTTGGCCGAGGACAAACTCGGCGAACCGGCCCGGCGGGACGAATTTCTGGACAAGGCGGCCGCGGCCCTCGTCGAAAGCATCCGCCGCAATCCCCTCGATTCCTGGGCCTATTTCGACCTGGGGGCGGTCTGGACGCTGGTCAATGCGCCGCTGTTCACCTACGCCGATAAGGGCCGCCGGTACATGCGCCGGGCCCTCGAGCTCAACCCGGCCCATGAAGCCCTGAATCTCCGGGCGCTGTCCCTCTTCCTCGGGCAGTGGAATATGCTCGACGCCGCCGAGAAGGCCTTCGTCAAGGCCCGGCTCGAGCGGAAATGGCGCGAAAAGCCGGCCTTTATCGGCCTTCTGCGCCGCCAATGGATCCAGGAGGCGAAAACCGACGCCGGGCTACGGGCCGTCCTGATGTCCGACAAGGACCTCTGGAACCGCCTCGGGGGAAATTTCCGGTGAACGCCTTTATTTTCTTCGCTCTTTGCCTGATGCTTTTCCTTCTCCCCCTCCCCTACGGCTCCGTTGAGGACGGGGCGGTGTTCGCCTTCGAGGCCGCGACGCTCGTTCTTTTCGCCCTGCACCTCATCAACACCCTCAAAAAAACGGAAAAGCCGGAACCGGCGCCCCCCCGCTCCAAAACGAGCCTCGTCCTTTCCGCGCTCCTTGCCCTGTTCTTCTTCGTCGTCGCCCTTCAGCTCGTCCCGCTTCCGGCCGCGTGGGTCCGGACGATCTCGCCCCGCGCTTTCGATATCGCCGCCCACGATTTGGCCGCCGGGGGCGCCGGGGCGTCTTCCCCGGGTTTTCTCACCCTCTCGCTCGCCCCCGCCCTCACCGCCCGCGAACTCGTCCTCTATGTCTCCTACGCCCTCTTCGCCTTTCTCGTTTACCGCCATGCCGGCTCCCGCCGGCGGGTGGAAACGCTCGTCCTGGTTTGCCTCGGGGCGGGCCTCTTCCAGGCCGTCTACGGGCTGGCCGAGTTTTGGGGAGGCACCGGCCGCATCTTCGGCTGGGTGAATATCCACAATCAAGGCTCGGCCTTCGGCACGTTCGTCAACCGCGATCACTATGCCGGCTTCCTGGAGATGATATTCCCGCTGTCTCTTGGCTATCTGCTCGCCAAGGCCGATTTCTCTCCGGCTAAGCCCGGCCTTTCGCTCAAGGAAAAAATCCTTTGGCTCGGCCGGGAGCGCCGGCAGAAGACGCTTCTTTACGGCCTGATTCCGGTCGTCCTGGGCCTCGGCCTCGTCTTTTCCCGCTGCCGCACCGGGATTTTCATTCTCCTCGTTTCGCTCTTCCTGATGAGCGCGGTCCTCTCCGCGACCGCGGGACAGGGCGGTCCGGATCGCGCCTTCCGGGATTTGAAGCGCTCGAGCCGGTCGGCTCGAATCGTCCGGACGGTGGCCCTGGCCGTCGTTTTCCTGGCCGCGGCGGCCGGTCTCGATCCGGTCATCTCCCGCTTCACCGGAGACAAGGTCACCCTCAAAGACGGCCGGCCTGTCTATTTCAGCAATTCGATTGATCTCGTGAGGCTCTTTCCCCTGGCCGGCAGCGGCGCCGGAACGTTCGTCCACGCCTACCCCCTGGTCGAAAAAGCCGAGTCCTCCGGCCTTCTCCGCCACGCCCACAACGACTACCTGGAGACGCTCGCCGATACGGGGCCGGCCGCCGGAGGGGCGCTCATCGCCGCCGCCTTCCTGGCCGCGGCCGCCCTGTTTTCCCGGTGGCTCGAGCGCCGGGACCGCCTCGTCCGCGGCCTCGGCCTGGGAGCCCTGGCCGGAATCACCGCCCTGCTCATCCACGGCTTTTTCGACTACAACCTGCGCATTCCGGCCAACGCCGCCTTCTTCCTCACCCTGTTTGCCCTGGCCTGGAGAATCGTCCGCCTTCCCTCCAGGCACAAATCCTCTGTTCCTTCCTCCAAATAAAAAAGGGGCGGACGGCCGTTTCTGGCCGTCCGCCCCGGGAAATGGATGTTCTTTCTTCTTACCGCTTCGCCGGCGACTTGTCCTCCTCGCCAAAGAGCTGGATGCCGCCGTAAATCAGCAGGGCTCCCCCGGCCACCAGCACGGCGATGCCCATCGGCGTGAGGAAGAAGCACTTCTTCTTTTTCTTTTCCTTCTCCTCATCCTGATTGTCCTGGGCGGATTCCGAGGCCGGGACGAGAGCCAGGGCCAGCTTGGCCGTCTCTCCGCCCTTGACCATGACTTCGTAATCGAAATTGAAGTCGCCCTTGGCGTCGCTGACGCCCACGAGATAGCGGCCTTCCGGGAGGTTCTGGACGGCGTATAAGCCGTTGGTTTCGGTCGGCCGGCTCTGATACACCTGGTTGGTCCGGACGTCCCGGACTTTGACCACGGCGCCGTCGACCGGCGTCGTTTTGTCCTCTCCGAAGATGAAGCCCGTCATGGAGCCTGTTTTCGCCTGGGACAAGCCCGCCTGAGGCAGGATTAAAAGAGTAAAAGCGCCGATCAAAATGGACGCGACCGCCTTGGACTGAAACACTCTGTTTTTAAACACGGAAATTCTCCCTTCGGGGGAAGGAAACAACCCCTTCGCCTTTATTTTGGTTCCAGGCTTATTTTCCCGGATACCGTTTCGATTGTCAAGCCTCTCCTCCGCCCTTGTTTTTCCTCGCCGGCAGGCGGATCGTCCATTTTTTCCCCCTCTTAACTGGATTTTCGGCCTCCCCCCAATCCGCAACGGCCTTGTCTCCCAGAACGGCCTCGGGAATCGACGTCGTCATGGCTTGGGCCTTTTCGATGCCGGCGATGAAGGCGGCTTCCATCACGGCCCCGCTCAGCCGGGGCGGCCGCTTGACCGTGTCGTGGGCATCCGAGGCGATAATGTGGACGAGGTTGTGCCGCAGGAACTTGGCCGCGGTTTTCCGGATCGACTCGCCGAATCCGCCCGTCAGGCTCTGGGCCGTCACTTGGGCCAGGGCCCCCATGGCCACCAGCTCGTACAAAAGATCCGGCCTCTCGGCGAACTCCCGGTTTCGCTCCGGGTGGCTGATGATGGGGATGTAGCCGTCAAGCATCAGGTTGAAAAACAGGTCCTTGGCCCCCGGAAGGACGCATTCCTGGGGAAACTCGACGAAAACGTAGCTCGTTCCTTCCAAGGTGAGGTTCCGCTCTCTCATCGTCCGGCCCATGTCGTGATGGATGAACACCTCGGCTCCCCGGCCGACGGCGATCCCCCACTCCGGCGCTCTCCGGGCCAGCTCGGCGAACCGGCTTTCCAGGGCCAGCCAATCTTTTCCTTGCTTGTTCAGCCGGAAGACGTGCGGCGTGGCGACGATCTTCTCGATCCCGTCCTCCCGGGCGATCCGGCACATTTTCCGGGTCTCGACCCAACTCCCGGCCCCGTCGTCCCAACCGGGCAGGATGTGGGCGTGCAGGTCGATCATGATTCCCCGGGATGCTCGTAGTAATCGTAGTAATAATGATGGCGGTAATAGTAATCGTGGGCCTTGACGTCCAGGCGGTTGATGATCACGCCGGGCGTTTTGGTCCCGGTTTGCCTGAGCTTTTCGACCGCCCGCTTCAAGGCCTCGCGCGACGTTTTCCCTCCCCAGGCGACCAGGATGAGGCCGTCCACGAGCCGCCCCAGCACCAGGGCGTCGGTCACGGCCAGGACGGGCGGCGTGTCGACCAGGATGTAGTCGAAGGCCGCTTTGAGCTCGCCGACGAAGCCGGCCATCTTGTCCGACCCTAAAAGCTCAGCCGGATTGGGCGGCAGGGGTCCGGAATTGATGAGATAGAGGTCCGGAACGACGGTGACTTTCACCAGCTCCTTGACGTCCCCCGTGCCCGTCAGGTAGTTGGTCAGGCCGTTTTGGTTTTTCAGCTTGAAAATCCGGTGGAGGCGGGGTTTTCTCAGGTCGGCGTCCAAAAGCAGGACGCGCTTGCCCGTCTGGGCCAGGGTCACGGCCAGGTTGGCCGCCGTGGCCGATTTTCCCTCGCTCGGCAGGGCGCTGGAGATCGTGAAGATCTTATTCCCCGGGTTGGCCGTGGACAGCAGGATCGCCGTCCGGATCGACCGGTAGCTCTCGCTGATGTTCGATTTCGGCGAGGCGTGGGTGATGAGGTCGATCGTCTTGACCGCCGGCAGGGCCGGATCCTTGGGACCGGCCGCGGCTTTCTCCCCCCTCCCGTCCGCCCGGACGCCGGAATCCTTTTTGGACGACTTGTTTTTCAGGACGAAGGTGATTCCGCCGCCGTGACGGCCCGAGCCGTAGCCGTACCCGTAGCCGTAGCCCTTCTTTTTCGCCTCCGGATCGAATTCCGCGATCACGCCCAGCGTCGGCAGCCCGGCCGTCTTCTCGACGTCCTGGGCGCTCTTGATCGAGTTGTCCAGTCGATCCAGAAGGTAAGCCAATCCGAACCCTCCGAACAAGCCCGCCAGAAGAGCCAAGAGCAGGGTTCTCTTTTTTTTCGGACTGGACGGGGCCTGGGGCGTCTCGGCCCGGTCCACGATCCGGATGTTCGAAACCCCCACGCCCCGGAGCCTGGCCGAGACGCCCGTCTCGCTCTGCCGCTTGACGAGGGTGTCGAGGAGCGACTTGTTGTTGAGGATCTCGTTCCTGAGAGTGTTGTAGGAAATGGCATTGCTGTTGAGCTGGATGGATTCCTGCTTCTGTTCGTTGAACACGCCCTGAAGCGACATCTCTTTTTTCCGGGCCGCCTGGAAATCGGCGTGGGCGGCGTTGATCAGGTTCCGGGTTTCGGTTTCCAGGGATTTCCGGGTGCTTTCCAGGTCGGTCTTCAGCCGCTGGATCTCCGGATACTCGGGGCCGAACTGCTCCTGCTTGCGGGAATATTCCCGGTTCAGCCGGGCGTATTCCTGCCGCAGGTTCTGGATGATGGGATTGTTGATGCTGGCCGGGATGTAATTCGGGGTGGCGTTGCGGACCTCATTGTAAAACGCCTCCTTGTTGACCCGGTCGATCTGGGCCTGGGTCAGGGCCGTGTTCAGCTCGGCCAGCTTGCTGACGACCGTCGTCTCCGTGTCGCTCAGGGCGACGATGTTTTTCTCCCCCGCGTAGGCCTGAAGCTCTTTCTCCTTCCTCTCGATGTCCGATCTCAGGCTGGCGATCTGCTGGGTGAGAAACTCCGTGGCCTGCTCCGTGGCCGTGTACCGGCTTTCCACGCTCATGTCGATGAAGGAGTCGAACAGGGCGTTGACCGCGTCGGCCGAAAGCTTCGGATCCGTGGATTTGAACGAAACGTTCACCAGGCGCGTCTGGGCTACCGGCTCGACGGATAGTCTTCCCAAGACAAAGTCGATCAGCCGTCCCCGGGCCGCCGGATCGTTTTTCGCCGGGGCCGGCTTCCTCCCGTTGCCGGCGAACTCGGGCCGCTCGGAAAGCTTCAGGCGCTCGGCCGCCCGCTCGGCCAGGGACCGGCTCTGGAGGAGCTTGTACTGCGTTTCGTAATAGCTCGTCTGGAAGGATTCGACCTGGAAGATCTCCTCGAAGGTCAGGATGTTCGGCTCTTTTTCGATGAGGAGCTGGCCGGTGGCCGTGTAGACAGGCGTCCGGGTGAAGACATAGACCGCGGCCAGGACGAACACCGTCGCGGCCACGGCCGCGATCAGCCACTTCCGCTTGAGGACGAGCACCCAGAGGTCGAGAAGGTTGATCTCCCTCGATTCCAGCAATTCTTCCTGCATTTCCCGTTCGTTCATGACGTCCTCTTACCAGATCGATTCCCTGACGAAAACCACGTCCCCCTTGAGGAGGACGATGTTCGGCTTCTTCCCCCGGATGATGTCCATCAGATTGACCTTGAGGTTTTCCTCGCGGCCGTCCTTGAGAGTCCGCTTGATGGTGATCCCCGAGTACTTGCCCGACTCCGTCAACCCCCCCGCCTGGGCGATCGCCTGGACGATGTTGATCCGCGATGATTTCTTCACTTGAAGGGCCCCCGGACTGCGGACCGCCCCGAAGACGAAGATGCTGATGACCTCGTCGGCCGGGATGTTGATCACATCCCCCGGCTGGAGCGGGATGTTGAGCTTCGGATTGCCGTTGACGGTCAGGTCCTCCAGGTCGATTCTCATGGTCGCCGCCGCCCCGCCCTGGCCCTCCCGGAGGACGAAGATCTCGTTGGAGGCGCTTTCTTTGAATCCTCCCGCCTGGCTGATGATGTCCAGGAGCGTCACCCGGCCCACCAACTGATAGATCCCGGGCTTGGTGACCGCCCCGATCAGGGAGACGACCTGGCTCTGGTATTCCTTGATGAAAACCGAGACCTGGGGGTTTTTCACGAGGTTCCTTTCGATCAGGACCCGGGCGATGAGCTTCTCCACCTCGTCCTTGGTCATGCCCGCCAGGCCGATGTTTCCGGCCAGGGGCAGGGTGATCGAGCCGTCCTCTGAGACACGGACGCCCAGGCTCGAAAGCTCCGGCACCTCCTGGACCTTGATCTCGAGCAGATCCTTGGGCCCGATCCGGTATTCGCGGATGAAGCCGTCCTGGGGCAAGTCGGCGGAGATCAATCCAGCCGACAGGATCATCAACATTAAAGCCGTCCTTCGAAATGTCTTCATGGCGTTCCTTTTATTAACGGCGAATTTTATGCGCTATTTGCTCCGGGCATGATTGAAAAAGATGTTCTTCAGCCCTTTCAAAAGGTAGGCCGCGTCCGTCCGCCGCGGCTTGCGGGCGAACCGCCGCAGGTACGTCCGCTCGGATTCCCAGACGTCCTCGATCCCGCCGGGCATGTCCGCGTAAAACGGCGGGACCAAGCCGGGCTTGACCTTGATCCGCTCCGCTTTCAGATCCTCGGGATACGTCTCGAAAAAGGCCTCGGACAGCGGCCGCACGCCGACGAGCTTGAGGTCGCCCTTCAGCCAGTTGACGATCATGGGCAGCTCGTCGATCCAGGCCTTGCGGAAAAACCGCCCCCAGCTCGTCACCCGGAAATCATTCTTGATCTTCCCTGATTCCTCCAAGCTCATCTTTTCATGGACATACCGGTGGATGTACTCGGCGAACGGATGCATCGTCCGCAGCTTGTAGATGAAGAGGATTTTTCCGCCCTTGCCCACCCGCCGCTGGCGGAAGACCGGGCCGTAGGAGGGATGGGAATCGGCGCACGGCGCCTTGGTCTTCCGGGCGATGAAGTAAAAGAGTCCGTTGATCCGCCGCAGGCCGATCATCTCGAAGCCGCAGTAGTAAAGCCGCCCCAGGACCTCGGTCCGGGAAACGGGATGCTTCCGGCCGCCCGGCAGCCGGGCATACAGCTTTTTAAAGCCCGGCAGCTTGGGCATGACCCGCTTGTAGGCGAAATCGACGACGTAATAGACATGGGCGATCCAGGCGGGAAACTTGGCGAAGATCCTTTCGCGCCTCTGATCCAGGGACTCGAAGCAGCCGATGAATACGCCGTTTTCTTTGATTTTCCCGTTCAGGGCGGTGAAGACGCAATTGACGTCGTGGTAGTCGTTCACCCTCTCAAAATTGAAGAAAAAGCTCAGCGAGTCGTCCTCCAAGATCTCGATGTTCCCGACGTTTCCGGCGAACATGAACGCCGAATTGTAGATGTCGAAGCGGCCGAGGTCGATGTACTTCCCTAAAAACTCATAGACATCCTGGTGCTTTTTCAAGTAGAGGCGCTCGAGCTTTTTCCTCAGGATCTCCTGGACGTCCTCAGCTCCGTGGAAACGATATTTTTCTTTGATTGTCTCTTCGTCATCCCCGTCGTCTTCATTCGCGGTTTTTGCTTTGGGCGCCTCAAACCATCCTTCGTCCGGCTGGGCCTCCGTTTCCCCGCCGGTTTTGCGCGTCTGTCCTAGGCCGTAGTAAGCCAAAACGATGATGTTCTCCAAAACGGCAAAGGCGGCAACCGAACCGAAGATGAGCAGCCGCGACATCGAACCGCGGCCCACGACGAAAAAGACGAGCGCAATCAAGCCTAGAATCAGGGCTTCAGATTGCCAGAAAGGCCGAAAAGCGGCCAGAAGGCCTTTCTCCGTGCGGACGCGGAAGCGATGAACGATCAAGGAGACAAACAGCCAGGAAAAGCAGATGCCGGCCAGGGCCAAGGCGTATCGCTCATCGATGATCAGGCTTCCCGCCTTGTAATAATAGACGATGAAAAAAGCGGCATTGACGATGGCAAGCTCAATAAGGAAAAAGACGACCGGGAAGGGAATGCGCCGGCGTTGTCCGCCCTCGCCTCGCCGGCTGAGGTTCCATATGGCGAAAACGATCTCGAAGACCAAATAAAGGCCGATCGTGCCGTAGACAATGAAAAAGGATAGATTCGCCCACCCCATTATATATAGGTTGACCGTAAGAAAAAGGATGAAGGCGATCGCCGCGTTCCAATACGGCTGCAGAAGCGAAAGATAATCTTTTCTCTCCGTTTCCTTGAATTTCTTGGAAAACAGCGTTACCAAGAGCCACGTCAGGAACAATACGGGCAGAAACCGGAGGATGTTTTCCTCGATCCGCAGGTGCTCCCGGCGGTACCAATAGACGCAAATGAATGAAACCGATAAAAAGACGCCGTCGAGCAGGACTTTAAGCCAATAGAACGGCTCTTTTTTTAATAGATTAGAGGGCATGATCCAAGGATGATGACTAGGGAAAACAGATTTTTTCCCCGCCGGCGAAAGAATTTTCAGGCTTTTTTATTATTTATTCTTTTTACGATGATACTCTTTACGATATTCTTTGTTTTCTGGCTCACCAGCTCCCACAGCCACGGTACCCATTCATCCGTCCACCGCTGCGGATGGATCGTCAACATGATCTGATCCGGAAGTTGGTTATTTTTCAGCGCATTTATGATGTCTCTCGTCGAATGCAAACGAAGCTGATGTTCCGCCCGGCTTCCTTCGGTTATCGATTTCCGGTCTTTATCTGCTTTATCTCTTATGGAAACGGACTCGCCATCCCATCTTCTCCCCGTATCCGTCAAGTACATGACCTTGTCAAAATCGACGTCGAAGTACGGCTCGCCGATGATGCCGAAATCCCGATAGCTCCGCGTTTTCCACATATCCCGATTGTCATACTTGGAAAGAGGGCTGCCATGCATACAGATTGTCTTGATCGATGCAATCTCCCGCAGCCGCGCCAGGTTCTTTTCAAAAGATTCCACGGCGCTGGCAACGTCGCCATTATTTATGCAAAGATCCTCATAATGGTAGCCGATTTCATGTCCCAATGCCGAGATTTCACGAATCGCCTTATCAGGAAACCGCCCCTCCCTGGCCCGAAAGTAGTAGGTCCCCCGAATCCCCATCCCGCTCTCCATTTCCGCCATCCTCAGCGACCGATCGAGCCGCCGGTCGACATCATGCCGCAGGATTACAGCAGGCCAGCCTGATTCGGACTTCTCAAAATAGTCCGAAATAGAGACGAATTCGAACCGAGCCTCCTGCAGCTCAAGGATAATCCTACTTAACGCGTACAGGGTGAAATCACGCATTCAGTGATCCAGAATCGCCTGAAGACAACGCGAAGCGGCATGGCCGTCCCAAAGCTCGGGCCGGATAGGTTCCCGCTCGATTGCCATGGAAGAGCGGAACTCAGCCCGAATTCTATTCACGTCGTTGCCGACTAGCACGCTGGCGCCGCCGTGATCTCGCAGGGTGACGGGCCGCTCCGTATTCCAACGCAGGGTCAGACAGGGTGTTCCCAGTACGGTGCATTCCTCCTGGAGCCCTCCGCTGTCCGTGAGTAGGATCCGGGCGCCCATGTTCAGCCGCAACATTTCGCGATAGCCGATGGGACGAAGGATCATCCCATTCTTGGCAACGACGATATTCCCATAGCCCGAACTCTTTTAAGCGCTTCTCGGAGCGTGGATAGATTGGCCAGATCAATGACATTTCTTCCGCGACTCCCTTTGCAAAGGAAATCTATAAGGGGGGGGAGCACGCTGGCGTCATCCACCTTCGATGGCCAGTATATAATATGCGATGTACGATCTTCATTACGGAGCCGCGGTTGTGTTCGTCTATCGCCCTGGAAACAGGGGCATTTCCCGTGAAGTTGTGCCTGGTACCGACGACGGACATGATCTGTGTATTGCTCATTTGAATTGATAATGGAAATCAGGATCTCTTCTCATGATTTCTGCGCTTTCCGGTAAATTTTCAACGAACCATACCATGAAGGACGTGACATCGATCTTATCCTTCAGCATCCGGTCGCGGCGTTCGGCCCAGATCGCCTTTAAATCCTCCTGGGCCAGCAGTTCGTCAATCTTGACGAACATCCTGCCCACATTGGAAGGAGAAAAGGCAAAACACAATTGATACTTTATTTCCAACTCGTTCGGCACCGTGAGCCGGCCGGCGAAGGAGTTGCACTTCATGGCCGGCGTCCCGAGCACCGCCGCCTCCGAGGTCATGGTCTGGCTGTCGCCGACGAGCATCGTGGAATAATACATCAGGGAATGCGCCTTTTCCGGAGAGATATTGAGACGGAACGGCTCGAATTCAGGTTCCAACTCTCTCTCCATCGTTATCAATACTCGTCCTTTTTTGGCAAGCCCATTCACCAGGCGCCTCTTATCATCCAGGGAGATACCCAAGATTCCTGCATCATGGTGAGCTTTGAACGCGTTGAAGCGCAGGATGAAGAACTTGTCACCAGGCGTTAATCCTACCTCATAAAGTACGGAAGGATCGGGGGTGAATCTTTTGGGATGCAGGTAGGCCAATTCGTGATAACCCGCATAAAACACAGCGCGTTTTTTTCTTCTTTTTCCCGCCAGCACGTCGGGCGACAATAAGTAATCGACAAAGGGGTGAGCTAGGTATGAAAATATCGGCTCTACCGCGTCGTCGTCATCGTCAAAGACCACGGATTTCATGGCGGTCATTTTGGAAACGTGAGCGACGGTGATCGAAGTCCCCATCCCGACGTCGATGCTGTTATCCTTCACCTGTCGGAGCAGGCGCCGATTGTAATTAAATTGTCTTGCGGCTTTTCCCGCCAACGAATCGCTCTTGCCGCCGATGTCCCTGAAAGGGATAGCGTACTTCCCGAGGAGCTGTTTTGCGGAAAGGAAATCCTTCACTGTGACAATGAACTCATGGCCTCGCTTCTTCATCTCGCGTATGAAGTGCCGGTACAAATGGACATGAGCCGGGTGGCCAATGTCGATTAATAGTTTCATGTTACCTTTTTTACGATCTGCCAGGCTTTGAATCCGGTTTTAGCGATTTTCATCACCATGGGACGATGCGCCTTTTGGAATCGGCCGAAATTCACCAGTTGTCCACCGAATTTCATTTTATAATCTCTCACGCCGTAAGATACTCCAGGCTTTCCTGCGCCGCCGAAGTCAAATATGTTATATCCATTAGCCTTCCCCCAAAGCATTGCTTCCCAGGGGATTAGATCATTGGGATACTTATCATAATAACGTCGATACGAACCGGCATACCAGTCATAAATACGATCTTTATACACCAAAGCCAGCATCACTCCGATCATCTCTCCGCCATGCTCCGCGGCGAATATTTTCAAACCTTTTTTTGAAGTGGACCGAGAATAAATCGCACGAAAAAGATTAAGGTCGGGCAATGGCAGCCTTGCGTGGTGGTAAACTTCGTTCAGAATATCATACGCCCGCTCCAACGCGCTCGCATCTTCGCGAACTTTAAAAGTCGTGCCCTCTTTCTTCGCTCTTCGTATCTCGTTCCGCCTCTTGCTATGGATTCTTTTCCAAATCTCTTCTTCACTCTCATTCAAATCGATTACAATGTTAAGATGATCTTCATAGTGGAATCCCATGCCTGCCATCGTTGTTTTAATCCAATCCATTTCAAACAAATTCCTGAATTGGGAATAAACCACTTTTTTCCGCAGAGATTCTTCGTAACATCTCAACAATAGGGTGCCAATAGAATTGTCTGCCTCATTGACCAGCGGCCCGCCAAATACAATCGCCCGAGAGCTTAGGTCCCCAATAAATCCTGAATATTCGTTTATAACGACCCCAGACAGGATACCGACGATTTGCACGCCATCGTAAGCTGAGAAAACAAATGGCGAATGGTTCGCTATTCCCTCCTGGGCTGCATACATAATCGGGTCTTGGAAAATATTCCCCTTCGGATGGTTCTTTACAAACCTTTCCCAACTGGCTGAATCGATCCCATTTGCGGATGTGACGATTCGATGATTCATTAGAACTGCGTCATGTCTTTTTAGGTAATTTTACGCTCTTCAACCTTTTTGTCAGCAGCGTTTCGAACCCGATCTTCGAACTTCCTACCATTCTTTGGACAGATAAACGGGGCTAGTAAGGTGATTTTCTAGCCGGTCTTTTTCGCCTGAAATGAAAATATTATCAAACATTGTCAATAGGCGCATAGATTTACGAGATAAATCGGCGTGTAGATTTACGAGGGCCTCTCGAGGAACAACGGGACGATTCATTCCAGGTGAGCTCCCTTCATGGTTTGGTTGAAGTCTTTCAGTCGAT
>Ga0209719_1003125_pt1 | contig 15623 bp, 15 predicted proteins | sample AD_JPNAS2_MetaG_FD_184421 | JGI IMG/M metagenome (GOLD analysis project Ga0209719, IMG submission 184421) | Active sludge microbial communities of municipal wastewater-treating anaerobic digesters from Japan - AD_JPNAS2_MetaG (SPAdes) (version 2) | ecosystem: Engineered > Bioreactor > Anaerobic...
CGAGGGCCCGCTCGCGGTCGCCACCGGCCGGGCGATGATGGGGGCGGACGAGATGCTTCGGTCGAAACGCGGGGTCGCGGTGCGGGTGAGGAAGGTGACGAAGATTTTAAGGTGATGACCCCGGCAACCGCACCGAACGAGGCTTACCTCTGCCCCGGTGGGCGGAGGACACCCGTGGTGTCACCCGATGTTGCCACTGAAGTCATGTAAATTATCGGGGCTCTCGATGGTGATATGTCGCGCCGGGACCTCCGGGATGCTCTCGGCCCGAGGAACAGCGAACACTTCAGGAAAGGATGGAGGTAAATTTATGGAAAATATTGCAGTCGTTGGTAACATTATTATTGCAGTCATTGTTACCATTCTTGTGGGATTTGTGAGTTCAAGCATTTTCGCTAGCTGGATAAATGCACCGGAACTCGGAGTAGTCGTTGCTATTGCAACAATGGGGGCTTTTATTTTGTGGGCAACCTACCATCCAAAGAACAAGTAAAATTGGTAGTGCGTCAAGCAGTTACTGATATCACCTTTTACAAAAATATTTCATACTTTTTTATTCAAGTATTTTTATTATATCTTCTGCATATCCTCTCTCATATCTCGCCGCCTAAGTTACAGTCCGATGACCTGTCAAAATCCGGCATGTGACTTCTTCTTGATCGAACAGGGGAAAGATCTTGTCAAGAATGGCCGGAACTCTGCGGGCAACCAGCAGTACTTCTGTAAGCACTGTCAGACCCATTTCACCGAGACGAAGAACACTCCTTTCTATCCGTTCACGCCTAACATTGCACGAGGTTGAACAACTCTGTCGCCTCCCTCAGGCGACGATCTCGATGCGCGGCGTGAGCTGGGTGACTGGCCACCACCAGGTCACCGTCGCCCGACACTACCGGTTGGTTGGGGGGGCACGCGGCTTTCCTGACCGCTACTTTTCTCCAGGATCTCGGTCCCTATCGGGTCGAAATGGATCTCTTGACATATCATTTTCAGTTATAACTTAGAGCACTACCCCTGTATGTTACCCTTCTGCATGTTTCTCATGCATATCGTAGCATCAGCCCGGTTCAATTCAACAGAACTTGAATAGTACCAAGTTAAGTTACAGGAGGTTTTTTAACTTCGAGCCGAATAGAGGTTATCCGAGGTATCGTTATGGAGTGTACAAGACCGGCCAAACTCCCCGAAGCCCCCGTCGAAGAGATCCGTGCCCTTGAAGAGAGACTCGGGGTGACCCTGATTGCCTACGAGAAGGTTCATCTTTACAAGGAACTCAACCCGGCGCAGATTGAAAAGATACAGGTAGTAGAAAAGGACCTCGGGGTTATCCTCGTTGCTTACGAGGCCTGAACTTTATAATTTCTTTTTTGCACAGGCTCATGTGCATTTATCGTCCAGAGAATGGGCGTTTTGGATGTCTCCCAATCTCTTCTGGGTAGAACAGCATTTGTCTACAACCAAACGCCCGGATATGAAGCATCGGGCGGGCATGGGAATCGACGGCGATATGGGTCCAATGGTTCATAGCAGAATCACCACCGTTGCGTGCGAACAAGACCACTACTCCAGTCGCACACATCACCGTCAGGACATCAAATCCGGGAAAACTGGTCGAAGATTGTATCGACTTATCGAGATCCAGAATTCCAATAAAAATCCAGAATTCCAATAAAAATAGACAGACGTTTTACCACGCTCCCTTTTGTGAACTACCCCCCCGAAGGGTGAGGCTTCCTGCTTAAACCCGAACCCTTACTTCCTCGGGACGAGCTTCACCGCCGTCCCGTAGGCAAGGAGCTCCGCCGCCGTCGCCATCGTCTGCGACGTCGTGAACCTGATATTCACCACCGCATCGGCCCCGAGGTCGCGCGCGGCGTTGACCATCCGGTTATAGGACTCGGTCCTGGCGTCGGAGAGCATCGACGTGTACTCCTCAAGTTCGCCGCCGACCAGGCTTTTCAATCCGGCAGTGATATCCTTCCCTATATTCTTCGTCCGTACCGTGTTACCAAAGACCACGCCGAGGATCTCTCCTATGGCGTAGCCCGGCACCTCTGCAGTCGTCGTCAGTATCATGATTCACCCTTTGATCTCCTCGATGATGTCCTCGCGCCCTCGCCATACGAGCAGCGCGATGCCGATCACGACAAGCGGGATGCCAAAGATGGGCACCAGAAGCGCGAACACCACGCCGATGACAGTCAGTGCGATCCCCCAGCGTACCTGGTTCCGCATACTTATTTCTGCGACTGATTCGGGGATAATTCTTCGTATTTTCCCTTTTCCCGGAGACCTACCTCGCGCAGAACAGATGCAGTAAAGAGGCTGGAGTCACAATGTGTACGAAGCGTGAGATACAGTTCGATGCTGGTATCGACCAGGATAATCAGGAGTGAAGCGGTTGTATAAGGTGGAATTGGCGACCAGGCTCGCCGACCGGGTTTACGAATACTGGATATCCGCGCCGCAGGTGGCGCGGCATGCACGGGCAGGCCAGTTTGTCATCCTGCGCCTGCATGAGAAGGGTGAGCGGATACCGCTCACCATCTCCGCAGTCAGGGGAGATGCCGTCCGGGTGATATTTATGGCCGTCGGCAAGACGACCCAGGAACTTGCGACGCTCCGGGCGGGGGACAGCATCAGCGACGTCGTGGGACCGCTCGGCAAACCGAGCGAGATCGAGAACTACGGCACCTGCTGCGTCATCGGGGGCGGAGTCGGGATAGCGAGCACGCCCCTCATCGCAGAGGAGCTCAAAGCGGCAGGTAACCACGTCATCGGGATCATCGGGGCGCGAAACGCCGACCTCCTCATCCTCGAGGACGAGATGCGGAAGATCTGCGACGAGCTTTACATCACGACCGACGACGGGAGCAAGGGCGTTCACGGGTTTGCAGCCGACGTCCTGAAGAAATTGCTCGCAGAGAGGAAGATCGACCGGGTCTGGATCATCGGCCCCGCCATCATGATGAAGGTCACCTCCGGCGCGACGGTCCCCTACGGCGTCAAGACCTACGTGAGCCTCAACCCGATCATGGTCGACGGGACGGGGATGTGCGGCTCCTGCCGGGTGACTGTCGGCGGCGAGACGAAGTTCGCCTGCGTCGACGGCCCCGAGTTCGATGCCCACCAGGTCGACTTCAACGAGCTGATGCAGCGGCAGCGGATCTACACCGGCCAGGAGAAGGTCGCGCTCGAGCGGTTCGCGGAGCACCAGTGCCGGTGCGGCGAAGGGGGTCACCACCATGGGTGACCGGCCGGCCGACATCCGGATCAGGGATTTCAAAGAGGTCGATTCCGGCCTCACCGCGGACGAGGCGATCGCCGAGGCCGAGCGGTGCTTGCAGTGCAAAAAACCGCTCTGCATAAAGGGTTGCCCGGTCTGCATCGATATCCCTGCGTTCATCCGAAAGATCGCCGAGGGCGACTTCCCCGGGGCTGCACGGGCGATCAAGGAGCAAAACATGCTCCCTGCCATCTGCGGTCGGGTCTGCCCCCAGGAGACGCAGTGCGAGGGAATCTGCATCCTCGGCAACAAGGAGACGGCGATACGGATAGGTGCGCTCGAGCGGTTCGTGGCCGACCGGGAGCGGGAAAATGGCGCCGAACTCCCCGATGTGGCCAGACCGACCGGAAAACGGGTGGCGATCGTGGGATCCGGACCGGCGGGGCTGACGGCCGCGGCGGAGCTTGCCCGCGCGGGCCACGCCGTCACGATCTACGAATCACTCCACGAAGCCGGCGGCGTCCTCACCTACGGCATCCCTGCGTTCCGGTTGCCCAAAGATGTCGTCAAAGCAGAGATCGACCAGGTGCTCGCCCTCGGCGTCCGGTTGAAGAAGAACCACCTCGTGGGAAGGAGCATCAGCACGGACGAACTCCTCGGCCACGATGCGGTCTTCCTCGCGACCGGGGCAGGGCTCCCTGCGTTCATGGGCATTCCGGGGGAAAACTTAAACAACGTCTACTCGGCCAACGAGTTCCTGACACGGGTAAACCTGATGCACGCCGAGGCGTTCCCGGAGTTCGACACGCCGGTCATGCATGCCGCCCGGGTCGCGGTCATCGGCGGCGGCAACGTCGCGATGGATGCGGCGAGGGTGGCGCGCCGCCTGGGGGCGAAGGTCTCCTTGATCTACCGGCGGGGCGAGGAGGAGATGCCGGCACGGAGGGCCGAGGTCGTTCACGCAAAGGAAGAAGGGATCGAGTTCGTCACCTGCGCAAACCCGACCCGGATCCTCGGTGAAGGGTGCGTCACCGGTATCGAGTGCGTGAGGATGTCCCTCTGCGAGATCGACGCTAGCGGCCGGCGGTCCCCCGAACCGATCCGGGGAAGCGAGTTCAGCCTCGACGTCGATATGGTCATCCAGGCGATCGGGACGAGCCCGAACCCGCTCCTCGTCTCCCTCATCCCGGGCCTTGAGCGCGCCCGGAGGGGGAACGTCGTCGTCGACGAAGACGGCCGGACGTCCATCCCCCACGTCTACGCCGGCGGAGACATCGCCACCGGCGCCGCGACGGTGATCGAGGCGATGGGCTCGGCGAAACGTGCGGCTGCGGCGATCAACGCGATGCTGAAAGCGGAATAGATTCTTTTTTTGGGCGGGCCCGGATCGCCGCGAATATCCACGCTGGAGTTCTCCAGCGTTCCCCCAGACATTTTCTGTGACACGTGTCTACAAACCCGGGCCCACCAGATCGATCTCTCACTCCAGCCTTCAGGAACCCGGGGTTGCCAAAACAAACGGGGAATTGTGATGAATGGCAGGAAAGAAGGAGGGAGATTAACGAAGTGCCGAGGATAATGGCCGGTTGTCCGCGAGAACCTCATATCACACTGGAGTTCCGGTTCTGGGAAATTCATCAACGGCACAGCCGGGAACTCACTGGTCTGCACAGATTAGTTGGATCATCATCTTTTTATAGGTGACAATCCTCTATCCTATTGTTGAATAGTCATCTATCCAGGAACGCTGAAAATCAGGGGGTGGAAGATCACCGGGATGTACCTGCCCGGCCCGCCTCGCGCGAATGAAGTCTGAAGAAAGCGGAATCCGCACCGGAAAACGGTGTACTATGAACTTGGTTCGGAGAGGAAACGTATGAAAGTCATCGGACTGATCGCAAGTCCTATGGGGAAGAAAAGCAAGACGCTCCGGCTGGTAGATGCCGTACTTGCCGGTGTCAGCGACGAGGGTGGTGAGACGGAGCTCGTGGATATCTATTCTCAGGATATCAAATACTGCACCGGATGTCTGACCTGTTACGCGACCGGGGATTGCCCGCTCATCGATGATTTCCCGGACATCTTCGATCGGATGGCATATGCCGACGGTATCGTTCTCGGAGCTCCCAATTACATCAATTCCGTTCCCGCTCCGATGAAAGCGCTCTTCGATCGCTTGTCCGACGCCATTCATTGCCAGATGCTGACGGGAAAATTCGGCTGCTCCGTGTGTACTGCCGGGGGAAGCGGTGAGTCGGAGGTCATCGGATACATGAACAACGTTCTCGCGACACTCGGTGTCACCGTTGTCGGGGGAGTCGGCACCGCGGTTAGCCGGGAAGCGTCGGCGCTCAAAAAAGCAGAAGGGGACTCCCGGAAACTCGGGAAGCGGCTGGCCCGGTCGATCTTGGGGGAGATTACCTACCCCGAACAGGACGAGGCCCACCGACAGAGACGGGAATATTTCGGCCAGATGGTGAAAAAACACAAGGAAAGCTTTGCCCATCAGTATGACTGGTACGTCGAGATGGGCTGGCTGAAGGACGAGGAAGAATGAGAAGCACCGTCGCACAAAAAGCCGGTCTTCGCTACGAACCGGTGGCGATTCTCTGGAGCAACACAAAGCCCGAAGGCGCCTTACAGGTCCGCCCGCACGTGCAGGCCTGCACCATACCGTTTTTCGCCCAGGTTGCAGTGAAAGGAAAGACCGCCGTATTCGACCGGGAGACATACGGCTGCCCCGGTGCCCGTGCCGGCCTCGGCTTTGGCAACGGGTACTACGGCGCTTTCAAGGGCGCGGGCGTCGAATTCATGTCGGCCTTCTTCGCGAAAGGTGCTGAGAGCAGTCAAAATCCGGAAGCCTACTGCACCTCCGTGCAGCACGTTCCCAGGAGGGAGCGGGCCAAGTTCATCCACGGCGAACGCCTCCATAAGGATCCGGAGACAGCAAAGCGGTTCATGACCGCAGACCTGCCGATCACGGATATTACCGATCAGTACGTGATCTTCATGCCTCTGAGTAAGGTAAAACCCGGCGAACATCCGGTCATTGTTGTGTTCGTGGCGGACCCGCTCCAGGTCACCGAGCTCGTGACGCTGGTCGGGGCAATCCTCGAAGGCACGGATCCTGTGTGGATTCCCCCTATGGCCGCCTGCCAGCAGATAGGGGCATTCGTATACGACGAAGCAAGGAAGGAACACCCCCGGGCAGTGCTTGGGTATACCGATCTCTCCGCACGGGAAAATGTTGGCAAGATGATTCCCGAGAACATGTTCACCTTCGCCGTACCGTTCTCCCCCTTTGAGGAGATGGAAGCGGAGGCGGAAGATGGAGTATTCGACGGCCCGATCGGGAAAGGTCTGACCACAGATACAGTGAGGTGAAATGAATATGGAAAAAAGAGATTTCAAGGAGATTGGGGCCCGGCTGAAGTCCGCATTCAGGCTTTCGACCAGACCTCTTGCAGTGTACGGATCTGAAGTCCTGCCATCGGGTATCCCTCCGATGAGCGGGGTTAACCGATGTTTTGCGGTTTCCCTATTGCGGATGGCGACGGGCACCGATGTATCGGCAATCTATGTCAGTGAGGATACGAGCGAGGGTTGCTGTCATGGGGGGCTTTACCGTGTCGGATATGCTCCCGTATCCAATGAGATCAAGTATTTTGTATCGACCGGGAAGAAAGACGTGCGCGGCGGGGCGGCCGAATACCTGAAGGCAAGCCCGGAACTCGTCGAGCGGTGCGACCTGGCGGCAGGGCCGATCCGTCCTCCCGGAAAATATCTCATCGTGCAGGCATGCGAAACCCTTCCGGATCCGGATATCGCAGTCAGATCGATCTGTTGCTTCGGCACGGGCGAGCAGATCCGGAACATGGCGGCGCTCATCCATTTCGACCGTGACGATCCGTTTTCACCGGTCATTGTCCCATGGGGTCCCTCCTGTGCGACCTTCATCACGTTCCCGGCAGGCCTTGCGGAAAACACGCCCCGCGACACTGCGTTCATGGGCCCGCAGGACCCGACACAGAACCGTTCCTTCCCCCCGGAGATGGTGGCGCTGGGTATCCCCGCGGAAATGGCGGCACGGATGGTAAGCAACCTCGACGCCTCGTTCGTCGTCCGCCGGCCACAGGTGGCGTTCCCCCATCACGGACAATGATTTGTCCCGGTTATTAGCCGGGACACGACGTGATTGCAGCCGAAGTGTCGAGTGCAAAACCATTTTTTCATGGAGAAATTATGCGGAATTTGGATCCCGTAACCAAAAAAACTGCAGACGTTCCCGCGATCTGCCATACGCCGGATGTCGCCGTGACCCGGACCGGCAGGCGTATTGTGCTCCTGATCGCCGTACTCGCCGGTTTTCTCACCCCGTTCGACGGTTCGGCAGTCAACATTGCGTTGCCGGCGATGGGCATGGAGTTCCACATGGACGCGATCTCGCTCTCCTGGATCGCGACCGCCTACCTCCTCGCCGCTGCCCTTTTCCTGGTACCGTTCGGGAAGATTGCCGACATCTATGGGAGAAAACGGATCCTCCTGTACGGCATAGCGGTCTTCACCCTCTCGTCCTTTGTGATGACGATGGTGCCGACAACGAACCTGCTCATCGCGGTCAGGGTCCTCCAGGGGTTCGGCGGCGCCATGATCTTCGGAACAAGCGTTGCCATCCTGACATCGGTCTTCCCCCCGGGCGAGCGGGGAAAAGCGCTGGGGATATACACCACTGCCGTGTACCTCGGCCTCACGATCGGGCCGTTCTTAGGAGGCCTGCTGACCGAGTATCTCGGCTGGCGGAGCATCTTCTTCATCAATGTTCCCATCGGGATTGTCGCCTGTATCCTCATTCTCTGGAAATTCGAGGGCGAGTGGGCGGAATGCGCGGGCGAGCGTTTCGATCTTCTCGGTTCGGTCGTCTATGCCTGCGCCCTGATTGCGGTGATGTACGGCCTTTCCATCGTACCGGATGCGACGGGCATTGTGCTGATTGCGGCCGGCATCATCATCGGGATTATCTTTGTTCTGTACGAGATGAGAATTCCCATGCCGGTTCTTGACATGCGACTCCTGACAAAGAACCGGGTCTTTGCGTTTTCAAACCTCGCCGCACTCATCAATTACAGCGCAACATACGCCGTGACCTTTCTCCTGAGCCTCGATCTCCAGTTCACGAAAGGGTTCTCCCCGGAACATGCCGGGCTGATACTCATCGTCCAGCCCGCGGTAATGGCAGTACTCTCACCCATTGCCGGCCGACTGTCGGACCGGATCGATCCGCAGATCGTGGCGTCGGCAGGAATGGCATGTACTGCCTTTGGTCTTTTCCTGCTTGCCTTCCTGACGGAATCAATCCCCCTGTGGTACCTGCTTGCCTGCCTGGCGGTGCTGGGTGCGGGCCTGAGCCTGTTCTCCTCTCCGAATACGAATGCGATCATGAGTTCGGTGGAAAAACGCTACTACGGTGTTGCGTCCGGTATGAACGGGACCGTGCGTCTCGTTGGCCAGATGCTTTCGATGGGTGTTGTGATGATGTTGTTCTCCTTCATTATCGGCAGGGCGGAGATAACACCGGAGTATTACCCGGAGTTCATCCGCAGCCTGCAGTATGCATTCGTGCTCTTCACGATCCTCTGCCTTATCGGGATAGCAGCGTCTCTCAAGCGAGGAAAGCGCCGGCCGATTCCCGGGCCGGGGACGATGGCACCGGAAAAATAACCACTTTTTCAGGAACGGCCTTTCTTGACCGGGGCGTAACAAGCGTTCTCCTGCAAGCATTCCGTAGATGAATTTGCCGAAGAGCGGTGTGAAAATAGTAAGTGATGACAACCCTACTATGCCTGCAATAGCAGACCCCCGTTGCCGGTTCGTTCCCGAGGACCGGTTGTTCGGACCGGTACGGCATCGCCGGTGCAGGGGTCAAGAAACCCAGCAATGACGAAATTTACGAGGAGTAACCAGCCGGTTTTCTGTCTCCAGCGCTCGGAATTCCGCAGGTACGCGATCGCGACAAGAACCCAATTGCCTTCGGAATCATTCAGCAGTGTCGATTCAATCTTGTATAAATAAATGACAATGCAACCAATTAGTAGGTCTGAAGATGGTGAGCCCGACCAGAGATGATCCGGTTACCCAATGGATTCAAGAGATAGAAGTCCCGGCGGCGTTGATTTCGTATACCTATCGGACAATTCAGAAGAGATTTGCGAAAGATCTTGCGCCGTATAATATTGGATGGGGGCATTTTGCGATCCTTATGTCCCTTTATGACGAAGAGGGACGGAGTCAGGACAACCTCGCATTGTCACGGGGTTTTGACAAAACCATGATTGCAAAATCCGTTGTGAAACTTGAGGAAGAAGATCTCATCAGGCGCCAGACTGATCCGGCAGATAAGCGGGTAAAACGATTGTACCTGACGGAAAAAAGCAGGAAACTCCAGCCTGAGATGAAACGTATCGGCTATGGAATAAACGAATTTCTTGTCAAAGATTTCGATGAGAAAGAATCGAAAATTGTCCTCGAATATTTACGCAAGGTCGCCATGAACGCATCGGAGCTGGAATCCCCTCTCTCCATTTCTCCTCAGGATCGGTAGTTCGCTGAATTAAAAAGGGTGTTTATGGGATCCAGATGATTGATTCGAGCCCCTATGGCCACTTCAGCACTATAGAATTTACTTTTTATGCCCTGGATCGGCCTTTTTTTGGACATGGCCTCATGTGGTGGACTGTGGTGGCTATCGCCATTGGGGATGGGGCTGACGGGGAGGCGGGAACCCCCTCTCCTGTTTCCAACGCGCGAAGATCCGTGCACTGCATCGACCCTATCCCGCCCGGCCTCAGGCTTCCTCCTCTGCACCTCCGGTGCTCAAATTCCTGCTGTCCGCTACGCTCACGGCAGTCGTTCCCCGCCCTAAGGGCAGGGGCAGTCATGGCGATACCTGATGGAAAGCCGTACCTCGGAGTATCCCTGATTGAGGTGATCTGGAACAAACGGGTGGGATTTCAACAAAGCCCTACAAAGGGTCTATCCGCCGCTCCGACCCTATCTCCGCCTCCGGTACAGGGCGAAACTCAGCCCGACGCTAAGAGCCGCGAAAAGCGCCCCGAACCCCGGCGTCGTCGTCCGGAGCGACTGCCCGGGCGCCAGGTCCGAGGGGACCTGCACGATGTCCGTCTCCCGACCGGCCCGGACGGTAATCTCCCAGGCAATCCGGTCGCTGCTGTAGACTTTCAGCACGATGTTCTCGACGCGGGCGTCCGGAGGCTGTTGGGAGAGGGCCTGCGCCTCCGCTTCGGCTCTCCCGACCGTGAGGTTCTCTTCTGAGACGTAGGTGGTGGAGGCGATCTCTCTTCCCGAAAGGTCGACGATGTACTCCGTGAACACGCCGGTATCGTTGATGAAGTAGACCTGCGTCCGCGAAGGTCTGGTTGTAATCTCCTCCTCGTAGCGGTTCGGGGATTGATTCTCGACGTACGATCGCAACCCTCCGTCGTTGCTGAGCGCCGGGTACTTTGCAAAGATCTCCGGGAACCGGAGCTCCGCGGCCAGGGGCAGCCTCTCGTCGCAGCCGATGATCCAGATCTGCTCGATGGACTGTTCGCCACCGTGTTCATTGGCTATCTTGTTTAAGTAGACGAGCTGTTCTTCGCAGGCGTTCGCCGGCACGACGTACACGTACTTGTGGGTGTGATTGTAAATGCCCTCATGCCACCAGATCTCCCCGTGTTCGGCGATGAACGCGGTGATCGTCTCGTTGGTCTTCGCGTTCGGGTGGACCCCAAACAGGATACCTGTCTGGTTTCCCTGTCCGGGGAGGGGCGTCACTACCGCATCTGCGGGTATGCTGCAGACGAGCGCCGCAACGGTGAGACCAAGTGCCAGGAGGACAATACTTTTCGGCATAAAAATTGGGTTAATTGTACCTCGGAACCTCTCCGAGGAGAATCTGTGTTCTGAAATCTTCGTACCTGAGAATGCCATCACCGGTTGGGTCGTTTGGATCCTGTGTGTAATAGGAGTCATCGGCGTCACCGTAGACGGTGATGTCGATATGGGTGTTTCCCGCTGCCCTGTAAACCTGAGGATTGTCAAATACATTCCATGTCGGATCTGAGTGGATCCAGGCATTCCCGTTCCATGATTCTGCAATAGCATGCCCTGTTACATTACCGGAAGGCAGCTCCATGGTGAATGACAGGAACCGCGTCGGGATACCCAGCGCCCGGGCGAAAGTGGTATACAGGGTTCCATACTCATCGCAGACTCCTAGATACTTTCCGTTTATGGGAGAGGGATGATCCATCATGTACAGGTCGGAGAATATATATTCAAGATATGGGTCTTCGTATGTGTAATTCATGGCCCCATTGACATATTGCATTATCTCGTAGGCAGACTGATACGGCTCTGTCGTACCATCAGCCGCCTGCGCTGCTTCGAGTAGCACTCTATATCCCTCACTGAACGGGAAATGATACAGGTCGCTCGTCTCGAGGTTTTCTCCGCTGTCAGGATCGAAGAGATGCGACGCATCGTTGTTATACTTCTCTATGGCATCGATCGGCATTCTTGCCATCCATGACGTAAGGCCGGTCGGATCAACTCTGATCTCGACTGCCATCGGTTTTATTCCGATGGAGCTATGCTGTGGGAGAACCTCGAATGGAACCGTCACAGTGAGGTCCGCCCCCGCTGCAAGATCCGAAAAGGGTACGCCACACCCATACCCATCCTTAAGCGACCAGAGGATGACCATCCCGCTCGCTGCAGAAGAAGCATAGTTATGAATTGTGATCTCGTGGTAGACAAATGTGTCCTGCGTCCAGTACCAGGAGATAGTTCCCTGGGTCATTCTCACGTCCGGCATTAGGTCCCTGGTGCCGAGGTCGCTACTCTCGGCTTGTAGCGTCAATGATACTTTACCAGGTGAGGTTGGAACCACGTCCGCATCGATCATCTGGAATTCTGATACCCTCTTCGGATCCAGAATGATTACCCCGGGGTGCTGCCGTGCGATCTCCTCAGTGATCGGAACCCTCTGCGGGGCTTCAATAACTGGAGTGTACATCGACATATCTCTCGGCTCAACCCACTGGTCGAACGTATCGAGCCAGCCCCTTGATTCATTCTCTGCACTCACTGCAGGCACCATCGTTCCGCTCACCAACAATGCAGCGAGGAAAATAGAAAATGCCCGCATTCCAATGGTTTCTTTCATCTGTTTGCCTCCTGTAACATTCCCGGAGGCAAAAGAGGCACACATTTAAGTACGCAGAACGCGTACGTTCCCTTTGCCTCCGGGCATGTGGGGCGCGTCATCCGGTCGTCAACCAGGGATGGGCAGCCCCACACCTTTTGCGGACGCCGCTCTGAAGCATCCACACAATGGCTTGAACACAGAGCTATTTAGAAATTCTGTCCAATTCATTTACACGTCGGCAGGTTTCTGCCAAAAGTAAGGGGTTTGATCCCTTTTCTGGAGATGAAACCCTTATCACGGCGCCGCCGTACAGGGTACAACTATTGTCCACCATCGGCAACGGTGCCAGTAGTGCCCCAAGAAGCAACTGATAGTAGGAAAAACTCCCCAATGTGAGCTTTTGGTATGAACGCAGGGTATTGCTCAACGTAATACGGTCAGATTCTATGAAAAACTTTTTCAGTTATATTCCGGGACACTACCCTTTTTTCGCGTGGAGCGCCCCGTCTGCGCTGCTGCCGCAGCGCATCCGCACACGGAAGCCGCAGCATGCCTGTGCTGCCGTTACGCTCACACGAACTCGAACTCCTTGGCATAGCCGCCTTCGTACCAGATGCAGTGTGTCCCGGGAGTGAGGTTGTCCGCCACCATCATGTCTATGGTCTCACTTCGGTTCGCCCCTGAAGTATCCCAACGCACCGTCCAGTTCTCTCCGGGGTCGAGGAAGCACACCACGGTCGGAGCACATCCCGCATTGCCGACGAGCTCCCACGTGCCGCCGGTGCAATTGCCCGGCATGCATCCTGATTCGTTCGTGACCCATCTGTCAATCCACCATGGGCGCGGGTTGCCGAATTCCACCGGCTCATCGCCGCAGTTGACGATACCGAACTCCACCACCTCCCCGATATGGTAGACGTTTCTGTCCGTGAAGACATAGACGCCGTTCACCGGCTCCCCCGGGCAGACCGCGGGCGGGCCGCAGAATCCTTCGGGGACGGTGCAGGTCTCGCAGGGCTCCGGTGTCGGTTCCGGGGTGGCATTTACGGCAGTATCGGCCGGTCCCAGGCACCCGGCGCTGGCAAGGACGACGAGGATTATCGTTGCGATGTATGGGGGAATACGTGACTTCATTGTGGTTTCTCCAGTTGTGTGCACATCCTTGTGCCTCCGGGGGCCGGAGTTATCCGCTTCTCCCATCACACGAACTCGAACTCCTTGGATGCGTTATTATCGTACCATACCCGGTATATCCCGGGAGTAAGAGGGTCGTCACTGATCTGGTACGAAGACCCGTCGTTCCTCATCCGATACCGAAACGGTTCTACGACGTCCCCTCTCGTCCATGCAGTATCCCACCAGTCCGTAGTATTCCACTGCACCGTCCAGTCCTCCCCGGGATTGAGGTACACCGTCTGACCTGTATGACATACTCCGCTGAGGGCGATCATCTCCCACATGCCGCCGGTGCAGTTCCCCACCCACGGGTCGCCGCAGCTCCCCTGATGAGTGACCCCGGATGCGTTCGTGACCCACTGATGAATCCACCACGGAGTTGGGTTGCTAAACGCCTTGCGTTCATCGCCGCAGTTGACGATGCCGAACTCCACCACCTCCCCGATCCGGTAGACATCCTTGTCCGTGAAGGCATAGACATCGTTCACCGGTTCCCCCGGGCAGACCCCGGGTGGGCCGCAGAAGTCCTCGGGGACGGTGCATGTCTCGCAGGGCTCCGGTGTGGGCTCTAGCGTGACGTTTGCGATCTGGTCGGTACCGGCCGGTTCCAGGCATCCGGCGCTCGCGAGAACGATGAGGATTATCGTCGCGACGTATGAGTAAATGTGCAATTTCATTGAAATCCCTCAGTTAACGTGTATACAAAAATAAGTGAGTTCAGGGGTCGCTGATGCTGTAGGCCAGCGCGAGGCGCTCCGATGCGCCTTCGAACCGGTATTTAACAACCCTCGCCTGATAGTTCCCACTCATCTCTGCTGTAAACTGACCGATCTCGTAGTTGTTGTCGTAAGACGACGAGACTTCAACCTGCTCGCCGTTAGGATCGTAGATGAGGAGATCGAAGTCGGATTGCAGCGGGTCGTTGATCGTGCCGTAAGGGGGATGCAGGTCCGGGGGATGCGAGTCCCACGCGGCAACGACCCTGACCTTCTTCCCGGCGGGGATGCCGCTCAGGACATAAGTCTTCGGGAAGTCGCCGTAGGTCACGGTGTTCGCCCACCAGCGGTTGTTCGCGATGGTGTCATCGGCGATCGAACAGTCGATCCCGCCTGCGCCGTCGCGGTCGCTCAACCTGCTGGCACCCTCGATGTTGTGGACCGCTCCCGCCATGATGGCCGCCTTGACGGCTTCCGGCCAGGACGTGAGCTGGCTCTGCCGGTGCATCAGCAGGGCGGCCTCGCCGGATACTGCCGGTACGGCGAAACTTGTTCCCGAAGGAACACTTCCAATCCATGGACTCATGTCCGTTGTCGATGTGATCCGGGTACCTACGGCGACCACCTCCGGCTTCTCTCGATCATCGTGTTGCGATATCGGATCGATGTAGCCGGATTGCTCTAGAGACCCCGCCCACATTACATCTCCCGGCCAAGCTGACGAATCCATATCGTCGAAGGCGCCCACGGTGATTACATTGTAGGCGAGACCGGGGGACAGTACGACTCCGGCTTCGGCCCCTTCGATGGGTGGGTTGCCCGCAGCGACAACGACGGTTAGATGATTGCTCCAAACGACATGATCATGGTATTGAGCTAAATCCTCGATCACTCCTGATGTATATTTCTCATAACTACAACTGAGAACTTTCGCACCTTGCGTTATTGCCCATTCCATTGCAGCGACGATATCAGTATCGTTTCCAGTTTCAGCGTTTGCTGAGAGCAGTGCCGGTACCCCATATGAGATACCTTTGTACGTGGAATGACTGCTTGCAACGATACCGGCTACCGCGGTTGCATGGGAACTCACGGGCAGATCGGGGCGGTACGACGATCCGTCAGGCAGATAGGGGTTTGAGAATTCTATTCTCGAACCTGAACCGAGAGGCGCTTCCACAATCGCGACCTTGATGCCGGTGCCGGTCTTCCCCCTCCCCCAGACAACATTTGCCTTCACGGTCGGCGCTGCGCTGCTGAGCGCAGGTTCGTAGCTCCGGGTAATGTCCAGCGATACGAC
>Ga0209719_1003144_pt1 | contig 15549 bp, 19 predicted proteins | sample AD_JPNAS2_MetaG_FD_184421 | JGI IMG/M metagenome (GOLD analysis project Ga0209719, IMG submission 184421) | Active sludge microbial communities of municipal wastewater-treating anaerobic digesters from Japan - AD_JPNAS2_MetaG (SPAdes) (version 2) | ecosystem: Engineered > Bioreactor > Anaerobic...
TCGAAGGGAAGAGTTACCGGATGAAGGACCAAATCGAAGAGCCATAATCCAGGCCACCCCACAGCGCACAGCCTCCCATGGGCCGGCGGAGAGATCCGTCGGCCCTCTTCGTGACGCCCTCAGGCCCCAGTGCCCCGGTCCATTTTCAAACCGCCCGTATTGGGCCATGTTCCCACCGCCGCGCACAGCCGCCGCGACCGCAAGCAGAATGAGAATCTTTGCTGGAGTTTTCATGGTTTGATTTTTTGGTAGAGCGCGGGCAGCCGCGTGCGATACATCTCGATGACTTGCGTTTCCATTTCGGCCAGCGGTTTCACGGGGATGAGGTCCATCACTTCCGTGGGGGTCAGGCCGGATTCGAGCAATGTTCGCGTTGCGCCGCAGACGGTGCGTTTGAGTGCCGGAGTGATGTCGGCATCACTGAGGCCAAAGCCTGTCGCGACTTCGCGCAGGGCTTGCAATTGAAACCACAGATACGTCGCGCCCATGCCGGAGAGCAGCGCATAGCCTTCGAGCTTTGATTCCGCCACTTCAGGCGAGTCGCCCAGCGGCTTGAGCAGATCCGCAAGTTCAGTCTTGTCAGCTGTCATCAACGCCGGACCGAAGGCAACCGGATTGAAGCCCAGATTCATTACCGAGGGAGCATTTGGAATCACGCGCGCCAGCCGCGCGAAACCGCCGAGCAATTCGGTCAGTTTGGCCATGGTGAATTTGGGCGCGAGGGAAACGACAATCCCGCCGGGCTTGAGACTGCCTTTGATGCGCGCGACCACTTCCGCCAATACGGGAGGATGCACGGCCAGAAAGACAATGTCCTGCGCCGCTGCCGCCGCGCTGTTGCCCGGCGCGGTTTCAATCTGCGGGAAACGCGCCTTGAGTTTCATGAGCGTTTCCGCGTTGCAATCGCTCACGACAATTTGGCCCGGCATGGCGTTCGCCCGTTGCCAGCCTTCGAGGAAAATGCGGGTCACACGTCCGCCGCCGATGAATCCAACGGTTTTGGCTGTCATAGATTTATCTTTCCTGGTTGCGGTTCACTTCACACGAGCAGCTTTTTGAGATCGTCCACCGACGGCACTTTGCCGCTCGCCTTCACCTTGCCGTCCACCACGAGCGCAGGCGTCATCATCACGCCAAAGGACATGATGCGGTTCAGGTCGGTGACTTTTTCGAGTTCGTATTCTAGGCCGAGCGTTTGCGCGGCCTTTTCGGTGGCCATCGTCAGTGCGTTGCACTTGGCGCAGCCCGTTCCGAGAATTTGGATTTTCATACAGTGTTTCCTTTCTTTTCCTCTGTTTTTGCAAACCGGTCGTCAGCGGTTGGCGAGGTAATGGAAACTGTGTCGAGCCAGCCTGAACGAATGGCTTCAGCGCAATCAAACCGGTGAACGTAAGGTTTGATGTCCAACAGCGGCGTGCCGTCCAGCAAATCGAGATCAGCGACGCGTAACAGCGATCCTTCCACCGCCAGCAGCCGGACATGGGATAAACCAATCGGGTTCGGCCGCGCCGGAGCGCGCGTGGCGAAAAGTCCGCGCTCTTGCGAATCCAAAAATGGCGTCACTGACATCCGCACCGTTCCAGCCCGATGAAACCAGAACAATAGCCAGATGCGGTCGAAACCGGCCAGGTCCTTCAACCCCGCCGCAAATTCATCAAACACCCGGATGCTGCCAACAGCCCCTTGCGCCATCGCCGGTTGAATGGGCGCGTCCTTGCATTCCTTGAACGGAGAATGAACCAATCCGATCGGACGCAGTTGGAATGTTTGGTCAGGGTTCATGGGAACATTGCTCCAAAAATCAGTCCCGTGATCGTGGCCATCACGACGACGAGCGTGACGTAAACCACCATCTTCTTCGTTCCCATCACGGTGCGTAAAACCAACATGCTTTGCAGCGACAGCGCCGGGCCGGCGAGCAACAAGGCGAGCGCCGGGCCTTGCCCCATGCCGCTGCCGATCAATCCTTGAAGAATCGGGACTTCGGTGAGCGTGGCAAAATACATGAATGCGCCGACCACGGACGCGAGCAGGTTGGCGCGGAGCGAATTGCCGCCCACCGCTTGCGTGACCCACTCGGATGGAATAATGCCCTCCTTGTCCGGTCGTCCGAGAAAGAAGCCCGCCGCCAGAACTCCGAACAGCAAGAGCGGGGTAATCTGCTTGGCGAACGTCCAGGTGGACGAAAACCAATCACCCGTTTCGCCGTTGCTGGTGCTCGTGACAATGGAAAGTCCGATCACGGCGAAGCCAAACGGCATCATTGGTTGCTGCGGAAACACGAAGGCGAGCACTGCGGCGGGAATCGAAATGACGGCAACCTTCCACCACGCGACTGCAAACCATCCCACCAGCACGAAGCCAAGCCCCGCTGCGCAAGCCGCCGTGATTGGCCATTTCCAGAGCCAGATGGCGTGCCAGAGTCCCGCGTTCTCCATCGGTTTGCCCCAATTGGCGAACACGAGGATGCCGACCATGCAGGCGAAAAAGATGATGTTTTGCCAGAGCGGACGTTTCACCTCCGGTTCAGGGTCTTGCGCCGTCGCTGCGGCTTTGGCGAGCTCCTCCTTGCGGAAGATCAGGTGCGTGAGCAATCCGACGACCACGCTAAAAACAATCGCCCCCACGGCTCGCGCGATGCCAAGTTTCAATCCCAACACGCGTGCCGTGAGGACAATGGCCAGCACGTTGATGGCCGGGCCGGAGTAGAGAAACGCCGTCGCCGGACCGAGTCCCGCGCCCATCCGCCAGATGCCGGCGAACAACGGCAACACCGTGCAGGAACACACGGCCAGAATTGTCCCGGACACCGACGCGACACCGTAAGCGAGCGCCTTGTTCGCCTTCGGCCCGAGATATTTCATCACCGACGCCTGGCTGACGAATACGCCGATTGCGCCCGCGATAAAAAACGCCGGGATGAGGCAGAGAATGACGTGCTCCCGCGCATACCACTTCACGAGTTCAAACGCCTCGGTCACGGCGTTGTCGAAGCGTGGTGCGCCGACGGGCAGATAGAAGCACGCGAGGAATAGTCCGGCGATCAGCGCCAGCGGCTTCCAATCAGTTTTCCAATTCGTTTTCACTTAGCCAACCCGCTAAATGCGCGGGCAAAAAAATTCGCGCTCAACTTTTGCCGTTCTCCTGCACGGCTTGAACGCATTTGAAGAAGTTGAGCACGCACGGCACGCGCAGCCGGTAGAACACCTGCGAGCCGCGCTTCTCGTCCTCCAAAATACCGGCGGCTTTGAGTTGGCTCAGATGGCGGGAAACCGTAGGCATCTCGACCCCAACCATGTCCGTGAGTTCGCAAACGCAACGTTCGCCACGGGAAAGCTCATCCACGATGAACAGACGCGTGGGGTGCGCAAGCGCCTTGATGATCCGGGCCTGCGTTTCGTATCGAGCTTGTGCGGCAGCAGTCATATTTGCTGCCACAAGACTTAGCCAAACCGCTAAATGCTGCTCGCCGGATTTTGTCGAAGACTCACCGTGGGTTGCCGCCAGGCCAGGAACGTTTTCAGCGGGAGGCTTTGACCGGAACGGGACATGATTTTGCGGAGCTTGCTTTTCTTCTTGGTCGCCTCCTCTGCAGTTGCTGTTTTTGGAATCAGCACGTTGGGGAAGGCAACTAGCAGGATGCCGGGAATCAGCGAAATGAGAACTTCAATCGAGTGCATTGGTTATCACTGTCATCCGGCCATGGCGAGTAGGATCTGCTGGATCCTGTTCCAAATAGGGATGATGGAGCTGGAAAGAGGTGTGAGCGATTTGAGCGCGATTTTGGCATTTCGCAAAGCAGGTTCCCTGCCAAACTCTCGAAATGCATATTGGAAGAAACGTCTTCGCTCAAGTCATGGCCTGAGTTCATCCCGAGCAGTTCCGCCGTTGTGTCGTCCGTTACCGCGGTGACTACAAGGTTCTGAGTTTCTCTTGTTGGGAGCAGTTCCTGGCGATGTCCTTCGCTCAGATAACCTACCGTGAGAGTCTGGCCGACTTGGAAGTCTGCCTGCGCTCGCGCCGCGACCAACTCTATCATATGGGATTTCGATCGGTGCTCGCCCATAGCACGTTGGCTGACGCGAACCGCACTCGGGATTGGCGGATTTACGCAGACCTCGCGCAGCGCCTCATTGTGCGCGCCCGTCGACTATACGCCGATGAACCACTGGGAATCGAACTGGACCAAACCATCTATGCCTTGGATTCGACCACCATCGACCTGTGTCTGAGCCTGTTTCCCTGGGCGCGCTTTCGCTCGACCAAGGCCGCCGTCAAACTCCATACGCTGCTGGACGTGCGGGGCCCTATTCCCACGATGATCGCGATTTCCGAAGGAAAACAGGCCGATGTGCGCGTTTTGGACGAACTGATTCCCGAGCCGGGCGCGTTCTACGTGATGGATCGAGGGTACCTGGATTTCGAGCGGCTCTACCGTTTCGTCCTGACGGGCGCGTTCTTTAGTCATGAGCATTGACCCCGCCCATTCTGGCGCAGACACGCCAGGTGGCGACAGCGCAAGAACAAGGTGGCGTGGTGCAGTCAACAAGCTACTCCCTGTTTCTGCTCAGGTCGGTGGCTGCACGCGCAGGATGGTGTTGTGGCTACCGAAAGGGTTCGCCGCCGTTTCCTTCGAGTTGGGGTCGGTGACCCAGTCGCCGTCCACGACGAACCGGTATTCATACGTGCCGGGTGGAAGCAGGAGTTCCTTGGCCCAGCGGCCCTCGCCCATGCCAATCATCTGCGTCGCCACGCCATGCCACTCGTTGAATGTGCCCGCGATGCAGACGCGCTGCGCCGTGGGATGGACGAACTCGAAATGCACCAGCACCGGGCTGGCAGCGGTCGTTGGTTTGGATCTTTTTTGTTTTGCCATCGGCTTTTCTTGGTTGTGAGTTTGAATCGAATCTGTTCGGGACGATCGGTTCGATCGTGCCAGCAGCTTCACCAGTTCCGTGGAATGCCATCTGGCACCAGGTTGCCGGTGGCACGTTTGAAGGAGGCTTGTGCGACCTGATAGTCCCAGCGGGCCTCAGTTTCGCTGGCCTCAGCGCGAAAGAGGGCGGTTTCGGAATCGAGGAGGTCCGTAATGGTCCCAGCCCCGCTGGCATATCTTTCCCGTGCTGCCCGCAGACTCTCCTGCGCGTGATCAACCAGCACCGTGGCCGATCTGACTGCGTCATTGGCTTCGTTGAGTTTGGAATGCGCGTTCCAGACTTCTTGGCGCACTTGGAGCAACAGTTGCTCTAAGCGTGCCTCTTCCTTCGAGAGCTCGGCTTTCGTACGGTCCAACTTGTGTCGCCGGGCGAAGCCGCTGAAAAGGGGTTGCTCAATCGAAATGCCGACAAGCCAATCATCGTCTTGCGGGAAGAAACCCGTGTCGCGGCGCGCCACCTGCCCTTCGGCGCGCAGTTTCGGACCAAACGCGCTACGGGCAGCATCGACTGAGCTGCGACTGGCGGATATGCGCTGGAGTGCGCCTTTGATTTCGGGCCGTGCGTGGATGGCACGGTCAAGGGCGGGGAGAAGATCCGCATCGTTCGGCTCTGTTGAATTATCTTCCTCCACGGACACTTCCACGGGCAGTTCGACCGGTAGGCCCATCACGGTGTTCAAGTTACCGCGCGAGATGCGAACCAGGTTTTCTGCCTTGACCAAGGACAACTTGGCATTGGATGCTTCCACTTGGGCGCGAAAGACGTCCAATTGCGGAGCGGCGCCCGCTTCGAGGCGCTCTTTGGCGAGGCGTAAATGGTCCTCAGCCCGGGTCAGATTCTTCTCGGCAATCGAATGGGTGATGAGCGCAGCCACGTGACCATAATACGCTTGATGGACGGCTAGCGCGATGTCCTGGCGCACGGCTTCGACTTCCTCTGAGGCAGCTTCTTTCCTGGAGAGAGCCACGCGCAACTGGGCATGGCGCTCTCCACTGTCAAAGAGCGTGTAGCGCGCTCGCAGGCCTGCCGCCCAGTCGTCGGTGGGACCGATGGTACTGGGCATCCCGGGTTGGCCAAGGCCATTGGGCAAGAAGGCGTGCCGTTCCCAACGGCTGTAACTGGCGTTTGCGCTGAGATCGGGATAGTAGGGTGCTTTGCTTTCGCCGACGAATTCCTCGGCAGCCCTGACTCCTTCGCGCACTGCGCGTTGGAGGGGGTTCTTGTCCAGGGCAATTCTTATGCAATCGTCCACCGTCAAGCTCCTATTCGTGAGGTCGCGCTTGCCCGTGGTTCCCCGTGACGCCACTTCGGCATTAATCGTCGATTCAGACTTCAGTGCGGGCTTCCGCAAGTAGTCCTCTACTGGCGGCGGAGTCGGCGTGTCAAGAGTGTGGCAACCAGAAACAGCGAGGGTAAGCATTGCTGCCCCAGCAGCCAGCGACCAGTTGTTGGGTGTTCGCTTTTCATCATGCATAGGTGAGTCCTTTCGTCATTGGATTAGATTCTGGTTGGCCCGATGGAGGTCGGACAGCCGCCAGTCCCTTTTCGAGTTGGGCCATCGCCTGAGAGAAGATCCCAGCGGCAGCCGTGACCAGCGTTTTGACCGCTTGCACTCGCATGTTCGTCCAGGCGGAACTGATGGGTGTCAAGCCGTGTGTGTCCAGTTCCTTGGAGTCGTCCGGCCGATCTGCCCGGTGGGCGATCACGTTTCGCCGTGGGATCAGATCGCCGATTAACCGGCGCAGATTTGTCGCCGACTCTCCGCAAACCTTCTCAACCTGTTCCCAAAAATTGCGCACGGTCAGAATTCGGGCCACGCGGTCAATGGCGTCCGGGCTGTAAAGCGTTTTACGCTCGAAGTTTTTCAAGATGATCTGACGGACACGCATGTCACGATCAGGGGAGTGTTCGATGGAGATGTAATCCTCCAAAGTCAGGGAGAGGTTCTTGATTTCCTCGTCCGCCCCAGTGCGGCGGGCGCGCACAATGGTCAGCGCGTTTTCCAGGACAGTGTTCCAAAGGAACGTTTCCAGCGCTGTGCAAGCGACGACCACGGCCTGTCGCAGAAGAAAATCAAGGCCGCCAGGGATCAGGATTGGCCCTGGGATTCGAGCAGTCGGGCGAACGAGAAGCGTGATGCGGTCATTGGAAGCGTGATGCACTCGGGCATTCTCCTGTTCCTCCCAAAAGATGCACACGGCCCGGCGCAATTCCTCGGGCAATTCCTCTTCCTTCAGGCCGCCGGTCAACTGGTACATTTGCAGCAGGCTCTCCGCGACCGCGAAGTTCTGTTGGAAGAGGGTCAGCGCGTGCATGCTTCTCAAGCCAGGGTTTTGTGGAATCGTCGCGAGGCGAGCCAAAGGGTGATGATGCCCATGACGGCCAGAGCCGCCATCTGCACCCAGAGGATGTGCAGGCCGACGCCCTTCAGAAAGATTCCGCGAATGATCACCAGGAAATAGCGCAGTGGGTTCAGGTAGGTGAGCCATTGGATGACTGGCGGCATGTTGGCAATCGGAAACATGAAGCCCGACAGCAGCACCGCCGGAAAGTAAAAGAAGAACGTGCTCATCATCGCCTGCTGCTGGGTCTCGCTGACAGTGGAGATGAGAAGACCCACCCCGAGACTGGTCATGATGTATAGCGCCGCCGCGCCCAGCAGCAGCAGAACGCTCCCGCGAATGGGGATTTCGAACCACACAAGGCTGACCACGGTGATCAGCAGCACGTCCGCGAACCCGATGAGGGCGAACGGGACGGTCTTGCCGAGAATGAACTCCAGCGGCTTGATGGGGGTGACCATAATTTGCTCCATCGTGCCGATCTCCTTCTCGCGTACCACCGCCATGCTGGTCAGCATGAGCGTCACCAGGAGCACGATGATGGCGATCACGCCTGGCACGTAGAAGTTGCGGCTCTCCAGGTTCTCATTGAACCAGGCGCGGGTCTGCAACTCGACTCCGCCTGGCTCGTCCGCCACGCCCTTTGCGCGTGTGAGCCGGGTGACAAGAACCTTCTGTGAAAACTGGCCGGCGATTTTGGCGCTATAGTTGAGGACCACGCCGGCCGTGTTGGAATCCGTGCCGTCAAGGATCACCTGAAGCTGGGCGGCGCGCCCGGCGCGCAGATCATTCTCAAATCCTCGGTTGATGCGGAGCACGGCGAGCGCTTCGCCGCGGTCCACCAGTTGGCGGGCGTGTTCGTCGTCGTCCACGTGCGCCACGATGTCGAAGTAGCCTGACTTGACGAAGCGGCCCACGAGTTCGCGGCTGGCGGCGCTGTTGTCCAGGTCAAAGACGGCAGTGGCGACGTGTGTCACGTCCGTGGTCACGGCGTAGCCAAAGACCAACACTTGGATGATCGGCATGAGGAAGATGACCCCTCTCATCTTCGGGTCGCGGAAAACCTGGATGAATTCCTTCACCAGCATTTGTTTGATGCGTTCGAACATGGGTTACACGAGTTTCTTTTTGAATTTCACGTTGGCCAAAACCAGCATGGCCACGCTGAACAGGGTGAGCAGCGCGGCTTCACCCGCCAGAATCTCCAGACCCACGCCCTTCAGGTAGATGCCCTTGAGCAGGGATACAAAATAGCGGGCCGGGATGACATGCGTGATGACTTGAATGGGCGTGGGCATGTTGCTAATCGCATACATGAAGCCCGACAGCAGGAAGGAGGGCAGAAAGGTCAGCACCATGGCCAACTGGCTGGCCAGGAGTTGGCTCTTGGTTACGATGCTGATGACCATTCCCAGCGAGAGAGCGCCCGCAAGGAAGATGGCCGCCATGCCAAAGAGCAGCGCCACGTTGCCGCGCAGGGGAACGTGGAACATATACTCGCCCATCAGTACCGCCAGCAGCACGTCGAACATCCCAATCAGGAAATAGGGCAGCAGTTTGCCCAGGATCAGTTCCGTGCCTTTGACCGGTGTTGAAATGAGCTGCTCCATCGTGCCGCGCTCCCACTCGCGGGCCACGGTGAGCGAGGTCAACAAGGCCGCGATGACCATCATGATGACCGCGATTAGCCCGGGGATGATGTAGTTCTTCGATTCCAGGTCCGCGTTGAACCAGACGCGCGGGCGCACTTCCAACGGTTGTTGCAGGGTGCGACCACCGGTGCGCTGCGCCTCGCGTAAGATGACCGCCTGGGAATAGGCTTGCGCCACTGCTTCGGCGTATCCCATCGCGAGCGTGGCGGTGTTCGAGTCGCTGCCATCCACTAGCAGTTGCGCGTCCGCTTTGCGGCCAGACTCAATCCGGCCAGCGAAGTCCGCCGGAATGACGAGGGCGATCAAAGCCCGGCTGGAATCAATCGAGCGTTCGACTTCGCGGTAGTTGCGCACATGACTTTGCACCGAGAAGTAGCGGGATGCGGCGAAGCCACTGATGAATTCGCGGCTCGTCTCCGACTCGCTCTGATCCCAGATAACCATCGGTACCTTGTCCACGTCGAGCGTCAGGGCATAGCCGAAGAGCATGAGCAACAGCATCGGGATGGCAATGGCCATGCCGAGGCTGCGCGGATCGCGGAAGATGTGGATGAACTCCTTCCGGGCGACGGCCCAAAGACGTAGTGGCTTCATCCTTTTACCTCCTGCTGGGGTTGCTGTGCGCGGTCGCGGGCCTCAATCAGCGAAACGAACACGTCTTCGAGGGAGGGAACAATCCTTTCAACGCGTGCTACTCGATAACCCCGCTCAACGAGCCGGCTGCGCACCGCGGCTGCTGCCGCCTCTCCGTTGACCGCGACGGCGTGAAGTCCTTTGCCAAACAGGGCAACTTCTTTAATGCCTTCCACCCTCTCGACCTCCCCCATCGCGTCCTGCGGACGCTCGCATTGGATTTCGAGCACGTGATCCTGCATCAGCCGGGTCTTTAGTTCATCTGGCGTGCCCATGGCTGTCAGTTCCCCACGATAGATCAGCGCGATGCGGTCACAATACTCGGCTTCGTCCATGTAGTGCGTCGTGACGAAGGTGGTCACTCCCTTGCCGGAGAGTTCGTAAATCAGATCCCAAAACTGGCGGCGGCTCATGGGGTCAACGCCGGAGGTCGGTTCGTCGAGGAAGATAATAGGGGGTTCGTGCAGGATGGCACAGCCGAGCGACAGTCGCTGCTTCCACCCGCCGGACAGAATTGCTGTGCGCGACTCGCGGTGGTCGGTCAAGCCCGCCATTTTGATCACCCATTCCTTGCGCTCGCGCCGCTTCGCTCGCGGAATGCAGTAGATGCCGCCGTAGAAATCGATATTCTCCTCCACGGTTAAGTCTTCGTAGAGGGAGAACTTCTGGCTCATGTAACCAATGTGGCTCTTGATGTCCTCCTGCTGCGTTCGGATGTCGAACCCCGCGACGGAACCGGAGCCGCCGGTGGGGGCGAGCAGACCGCAGAGCATGCGAATGGTGGTGGATTTGCCGGCGCCGTTGGGGCCGAGGAAGCCAAAGATTTCACCCTTGCGCACCTCAAAGCTCACACGGTTGACTGCGATGAAACTGCCAAAGCGTTTCTCCAAGTCCTTTACCGATACGGCAATGTTGTCAGCGCTCGTGTTCAAGGTTGAGGTTCCCTTTCGATGCCAACGGCAGAAACGAACACGTCTTCGAGCGTAGGTTCGACCCGGCGGATGCCTTCGACCCTGAAGCCTGCCTGCGCCAGGAGTTGCTCCGCTTGCGCCGCCGCCGCCTCGGGTTCGCTGGACGCAAGGTGAACCCGGTCGCCGAAGACACCGACCGAATGCTCCGCCATCCGCTCGCGCAGCAACGCGGTGGCGCGGCGGGGTTCGTTAGTTCGGATTTCGAGCAGGGTGCCGCGCATGAGCTGCTTCACCTCGTCGGGTGTACCAACGGCGAGGAGTTTCCCCTTGTGAACCAGCGCCAGGCGATTGCACCGCTCCGCTTCGTCGAGGTATGCGGTGGAAACGAAAATCGTGACTTTTTCGCGAAGCAACTGGTAGAGGATGCGCCAGAAATCCCGGCGCGAAACCGGGTCCACCCCGTTCGTGGGTTCATCCAGAAAGAGCACCTTCGGCGTATGAATCAGCGCGCAGGCCAGGCCGAGCTTTTGTTTCATGCCCCCGGAGAGATTGCCCGCGCGGCGTTTCTTGAACGGGGTGAGATTGCTGAACGCCAGCAGCCGATCGATCTTCTCCGTGCGGCCCTTCTTCGGCACCTCATAGATGTCAGCATAGAAGTCAACGTTCTCCATCACCGTCAGGTCGGGATAAAGCCCGAACCGCTGGCTCATGTAACCGATGCCATCCTTGAGGGCTTCGGCCTCCTGAACAGTGTGATGTCCGTTCACCCACGCTTCGCCCGATGACGGCTCCATGATGGACGTCAGCAGCCTCATGGTCGTCGTCTTGCCCGCGCCGTCAGGGCCGACCAGACCGAAGATTTCGCCTTCTTCGACGGACAAGGTAAGCGCATCCACGGCGGTCAGGCCGTCGAAGTCTTTCGTGAGCAACTCAATTCGTATTGCCTGCATGGCTCGCCTCCGCTGAGGTCAGCAGAATCTCCGCATCCGCCGGCATCCCAGGTTTAAGTTCCAGATTCGGATTCGTCAGGTCCACCTTGATGCGATAGACGAGCTTCACCCGCTCCTTCTCGGTCTGGACATTCTTGGGCGTGAACTCGGCCTGCGAGGCGATGAAGGAGATCCTGCCCTCGTATTTCTTGTCCGGATACGAATCGGTCGTCACCTGCACCCGCTGGCCGAGTTTGACCCGGCCCAGGTCGGTCTCATTGATGTAGGCCCGCAGCCAGGGGTCCTCCAATTCGCCCACGGTTACGACGGGCGTGCCTGGCGCGACGTATTCGCCCGGCTCGACGTTCTTCGACAACACAACGCCCGTCAGTGGCGCGGTCAGCGTCGCGTAGCCCATCCGTGTTTCCGCCAGGGCCAGTCCCGCCTTGGCCTGCTCGACGCGCGCCCGGCCCTGCGCAATCTGCTCCTGGCGCGGCCCTTCGATCACCAGCTTCAACTGCTCCTGAGCTTCGCGCTCCTTCGCCACGGCCACTTCATAAGCTCCTGTCGCCTGCACAAACTGCTCCTCGGCGATGACTTTGGTTTTCGCCAACCGCTCGGCTCGCTGGAAATCGCTTTCCGCGCGCTTGCGCTCCGCTTTGGCGGAAGCCGCGCGGGCCTTGGCCACTTCGATTTCCAGCGGACGTGAACCAGCCTCCAGCTCCGCCAGGAAGGCTTGCGCGGCAAGCAACTCTGCCTGCCGCACAGCCACTTCGGCCTGCAAATCCAAGCTGTCGAGGAATGCCACGGTCTCGCCCTTCTTGACTGTCTGGCCTTCATCGCAAAGCCGTTGGTCCACACGCCCGCCAATCTTGAAGCTCACCTCCGCGTCCGTCACTTCGATGTTACCCGAGACGCGAATCCGGTTCGGATCATCGGGTTTGTTGTTAAGCACGAATTGATTGATCAGGACTGCGGCGATGACCACCACACCCAATAGGCTCAGGACTTTCATTTTACGTTTCATTGCGTTCTCCTCAGGCGACAGGACTTTTGATATGGGTGAGATGGCTGCCGTCGGCCAAGGTGACCGACTCCGCCACCAGACCTTCGAGCTCAGGACAGCAGTGTAGTTCCTCAAGTCGCTCGGTGCTCAGGATACGCAACTCCACCGGGCCGGGCATTTGCGTGAGTGCACCGACAATCTTGACGAGCGGCGGCGTAGGCATTAGACCCCGGACATCCATGTCAAACGCTCGTGCCGAATCAGACTGACCTGAGCGGGCACCGGGACCGTCTGGCTCAGTGGCAAGGGCTACTGGACTTCGGTAAAATGACACATTCCAAGCTCCTCCAGACGTTAGCTCTGATTCGTGCAGAAATCCTATTGAAGCGATAATGCGCATCAACAGCACCGGCTCAAAAGACGTGATCAACGCCAGGGTTTGGTCCGGCCGGAGCTGGGAGGCCGTCCAAATGACTTTGGACAGCGGCTCCCATGGTTCCAGGCTGCGCACCGCTTCGCCGCGCATGTCAAAGGTAACAATTTTCTCGTTCATCGTGCCTCGTCGGTGAATAGCCTACGTTTGATTGGCTGGTAGTTGATTATTTTATCCCGCGTCAGCTCAGTGCTTGTATGGCGGGGCGGCTTTCTGGTGGGAGTCTTTGTTCGCCGGGGCTGCTTCGCGGTCACCCGCCTGCTGGTCGGTTGCACCTCCCATTGCGCAGTGGAGACCTTCCGCGTAATGAACGTATTCGACATAGGCGGGGACGAATGCCCGTCCCGCTTCCACATTATGCCCAGCATGGGCCTTCTTTTCGTGTGCCGCGGCGAAGCGTTTCCGGATTCCCGCGGCTGCTTCGTCAGTCACCTGCTCTACCAACTTCTCCACCGAACCGCTCTCCAGGGCTTTGTCGGCCGCTTCAATCGCGGGTCTCAAATCTGTGCTGGCGGGTTTCAATCCTGTGTAGGGCGCACCCTCTCCGGCACGGTGAACACGCACCAAAGTTTCGAAGAAGTATTGGTCAGCCAACTCCTTCGCTTTCTCCCCGAGTTCACGCACTATCAGGGTACGCTCGAAGGCCTGCTTGATCTCAGCTTCAGCGGGCTTGTGGACCCAATGGAGAACCAAGTCCGCATTGCGCTCCTTCAAAGCTCGTTGCGCGGCTTTGACTACAGGCCCGTCCATCGTGTCACAATGGGCGAACGCTCGATCCGGCGTGACGAACACAACCGCTGTGAGGCTCAGCGCTATCGCTGCCGTTTTCATTTGATTTCGTTTCATCGTTTTTTCCTTTTCGTTTGCTCCCGAGGTGGTTCCATCAGGTTCTCTATAGAAACTGTGTGAATGCGCGTTCACATTGAGTCTAAAAAAATTAGCTGTTGCGGATGGCCCTTTCGAACGCGCGCCAGGCTTGCTCCGTTTGTCTTTTAACGCCGAAGTTCCCTTCACTGAGATGCCAGAGGATCGCCGGTGATTGGACCAATCCCAGAAGCATCACGGCGATGGCGGCGGGTTCGAGATCGCCCCTGATGAGTTGCTTCTCCTGCCCATCGCGCACGAGCTTGGTGATTTCCTGAAGGTAGTCATTGATCACGCCGTATATCTTCACCTTTCTTTTTTTAGGTCCGCTGTAAACCTGGTCGGAGAAAATTAAGGTGGAAACCCCATCGTTTTCGCAAAGAAAGGTGATATGGCGATCCACTAGGAGCCGAAGAGCTTCGAGAGGGTCCCTGCTTTCTGCCGCCACCGCTGCGACATTGGCGCGAAGCCGTTTTCGAACGAGTTCCAAGACGGCATCAATCACGTCATCTTTTCCTCCGAAGTGCCTATAGATGGCCGACGGCACCAACCCAACGATCCCCGCAATCCGAACAACATTGAGCGCCCTGGTGCCATGCTGGCCAATGATCCTCAGCGCGGCGACCGCAATCTGCTCCTGCCGAATTTCAGTATTCTGTTTCTCGCTTGCCATTTTAAAACAATGTGAATGCGCGTTCACACCATCGCACCACTCGGCCCAGCTCGCCTTGACCTAGATCAAAGAATGCAGAAGTAGCGAGACCGCTACGCCCAATCAAGTCGAGAGGGCAGTCCGTTGGCGGCACAAAACGACCCGCAGTGGACCAGAAAGTTTCGCCACCGTTGGGGGGAACTGACCATGCGCCACCTCAAAGTCACCCTCCAGATGGATCACTTGAGCTGCAAAACCCCCGGGAACCTCGAACGCGAAATCCGCCTCCACCTCCTCATGCACAACCTGGTGCGCCGCCTCATGCTCGAAGCCGCACGCCGTCATCGTGCCCCGTTGAACCGCTTGAGCTTTGCTGGCGCTCTGGCCGCCGCTCGCCGCTGTGGCCAAGCCCTCCTCCAGGCCCGTTCCCAGCGCCAGCGCCAGGCACTGCTCGACCAACTCTTCCACAGCGTGGCCAGCGACTTACTCCCCAATCGCCCCGGGCGTCGGGAACCGCGCGCGCTCAAACCTCGTCCCAAACCCTATCCCCTACTGACCCGCCACCGCAGTAAGTTTAAGGAAATCCAACATCAAAACCGCTGAGGAGCAACGAAGCCAGCGAGCTAAATCCCCCCAGCCCTCCGGGGCGGGGCGGCACCGGGCCGTCTGCGTCGTTCCTCGGTCGGTCGAGTATCTCAGGGGATGCACTCCCTCCCTCGGGCCTCGCATCTGGCCCGCTGGCGCTCCCGCCAAAACCGGAATTGATTTTCGCACAGACCCTTACGAAGCAACACGTTTCAGCGAGTCGCAGTCGCGCGGTTTCCGGGTCGATGACTTAGACTGACGCGACATCGGTGACGCCCTCGGCATGAGGTGACTTGGATGTGGTTCAGATTTGCCGATGAAGGGCGGCACGCAACGCGCCAGGATCCAGAACTCCTGACATAGGGCCTCAAGAAATGTCCGCTTTTCTTCTCAGGCCGGGGTTTGGATGGCATAGTGCAGACGCAGGCGGGAGCCCGGGAACGCGGTGTTGAGTGCGTTGAGTTGCTCGCAGAGGGCGGCGATCGCTCGGCTACGATGCGGTGAGCTCTGGGGGCGGAGTGTCACCCGAAGCTCTTCCTTGGTGACCTCCAGATCCGCCGCACCCAGGAAGGCGGCGTGGAGCAGTCGGCGACCTTCGTCGGCGG